>Ga0209611_10009759_pt1 | contig 14394 bp, 13 predicted proteins | sample S1TSphgellanicum_3_FD_187693 | JGI IMG/M metagenome (GOLD analysis project Ga0209611, IMG submission 187693) | Host-associated microbial communities from peat moss isolated from Minnesota, USA - S1T2_Fc - Sphagnum magellanicum MG (SPAdes) (version 2) | ecosystem: Host-associated > Plants > Peat... | reverse complement strand
AAATTCAATCTCCTACATGATCTATCACAATGAAGCAATTTGTCCAAAGAATTTCCTACAAGGGGTTGATCATTTCTCACTAGTAGGAATCGAACATTACTCCTACCTTGAACATTGGTAGGATTGTGAATCCTAGATCTCAAACTTAGGGTTTACAGCCCATGTGCTATTGGGCCCAAGGTTCCTTGGTCTGCTTCATCTTCTCTTGCACGCAAGGACGTCATGCTTTGCATTTTGCCTTAATCCTATACGTCATCAGAGAAAGACAAAAAGGGGGACGCAAACCTTTTTATATTCTTCTGACACTGCCCTGACATAAGACAGTGCCCGTTAGGGGGATAATTAGCATCTTCTACTCCAGTTCTAGGAAGAACATTTTGATGCTTGTCACTACCTTGCCCTAAGGTCAGTTTCGTCACTAAATAATCCTCAAAATAGTGAAATAAAATTTTGTGAAAATATGACATTGACATGTGGAAAATTATCATAATTATCATAGGCTACACTCTGAATAATTTCACTGCTCATATCACAATATTATAGTAGATGATGGAAAAATATATAATTTCAAAATTTAAAAACGAATTCATTTTTGGAAAAAAATAATTATTCATTTTGTCAATGTGGAAACTGACCCTAGGGTACGGTACAAGTTGGGGGAACCAGGTTTTCTTGGATTAGCCCAAGTTCAGTTTTTCTTAGGAAAGTTTTTTAGATGCCTGCCCTAGTTTCAGGTCAATGTCAATTTATTAATTTGATCATGGTTCTCAAATAGGTATCCAAAATAATCCATGATGTCAAATGGTTTTTTCATGGTTGACAAATTGTATGGTGAATGAGGGATCAATAAGGTATGAACTGACCGGTTCTCAGTTTTCAAGAGAACCTCTGTGTCTTGGTTCCAACTGTTTTAAAAAGAATTTAAAGAACCTTCCGGTTCTGGTTCAAGGATTTTAAATTTTTTGAAAGAACCTCCAGTCCAGTTCTAGACCTGGTTCTTCACATTTAAAGACCCACCCCCATTCAGGGTTCTTTTAAAAAAACATGAAATGATAAGGCAGGTCTGGTTCCAAATTGAAGTTCTACCGATTTACACATAGCCCAAAACTGAATTTTTACTAGCAATAAATTGTGACCACCTATATCAATTACATACCTAGACCCACCAAATGTTAATGATAATATTATTTTTTAATCATACACTTGAGACATGTTCCAAAAGTAAGAACTGCATACTTAATGCCCACCCCACCCCCAAATTATTATTTTCAAAACATTGCTGTTATTATTCTAAACTTTGGACCTTTTTTCTCAAACTAACAACATGTCTAACCCAGACAGAAAATTAAATTAAATTAAAATTTAAAAAATTCAGAACTGAAATCTGGAATAACCAGGTTTTCAGGAGGTTCCAGTTCTTTGGTTCTAGCCAAAAGGGCGGTTGACAATTCCAATTATAGTTTTTGCTGGCTCTCACTTATTTATTTGAAGGCATGATGTTATCAGAGGTGAGGGTTCTTTTAGGCTTGTGTTCTTTTTGGTGTTCCTTCCCTTCCCTTATTTGATATGCTTCTTGGGACTTTTGGGGTTTGGGTATTTGATTTGTTTTCGTTCCCCTAAGGGTCTGCTCTCTCAAAAGGAATCTTCATTTGCTAGGACTTGAGTCCTTCCATCTTGTACATTTTTCTCCTCTTTTGTTGGGTGCTTTGTTTTATTAATGATTGACAAGTTTTCAACATCTTATAACTTAATTGGGGATCAACTACAATTGAGTTACATTGGTAATGTATCTTATAAAGCCTTTGCTTTCTCTCATCTAAGTGCTTATTTATGAAAGTGGGCAAGTATTGTAAATAACTAGGTAGGGAATGTAAGTGGTTACATATTATGTAAAAGAGTAAGTAGATAAGGCATTTGGTGGATAATAAGTAGGTAAATGCATGTGGATGATTACTAACTTAAAACATAGTTAGCATCTTTACAAACGGTATTAAAATGGGCTATACATATTACTTTGGATGAAACACATGTTTTAAATAAGATAAATGTGACTTTGGTCCAATGGTGTTGGTTGAATCAGCACTTGCAATGGTACCATGGGAAAGTCCTTGATTTTTTAAAACCATGGTAAATATCCTATCCTAAAATGAAATCAAGGTCTTTGAGTCAAAATTTAACATTTCCTAGGTTAAACATGGCGAATAAAAGGCCTCTTTCAAGAAGGTGATGGCATACTGTGGCCAACCAAATGTTGGTTTGGCCTTATATAGGCTTGTGTCTCATATTAACATTTGTATCAATATTAGTAGCAAGGACCCTACCAGGCTATGTTAACCTTCCACTAGTACCAGCATAGTGGGGACACAGGACTTGAAGTAATGCCAACCTTGTATAAGTTTTATACCAGTTTCAATAATTGAAATACCCAGAACAAGGACCAGGCTAGCACCAAATTTTTAAAAAGTACCCAATAGTACCCTTCCTTCACCACCTTTTTTAACATGTCCAAACATGGGGGATGGAAAGTGCTTTGGAAAGGGGGGCAGGGGGGGGAGGATGACATGCCTTTTTGGGTGAGACGAAAAGTGGGCTCACCTAGCTGAGGCCCATGTTGGGACCAACATTGGGCAACCCCCATGTTGGCATGGGTGTTGTGACTTGAATGTCAAACTAGGTTCGGCTCTCAGTGTAGTAAGTTGATACCTGGCACGAAGGTGTGCAAACATAGGTGAAGGGTTGAAGAGGGGCTTGGGGTCTCTTTGGAACGAGTCTAAGTGTTAGACTTTCAATTGGGTTGCCAGACAAAGTTGGAGGACTACATGCGATGAAGTCATGAATCATTTTGAAATTCTGCATACGGCTTGAATCCTTCCTATTTAAGGCAAGAAAGAAAACATGTGTTAGAAAGTTAGTTTGAGATTAGGGTCTTGGATGGGGAATTCATCAACATGTGGTTTAGCTGGTGTGTAGGTGAGTTGGAATCATCTTAGGAAGTTGAAGAGTGCAGGGACGCACTAAGGGGCATAAAGGTGGTATTAGAACAAGACTTGGAAAAACAAAAGGTGAGATGCAAGAGGTGGCAACACTAGGTGTTATTGACAAATCAAAGTCTAAGGTGAAATACAAGGCTAAGAATGAGAAGGAGATGGAGGCAAGGGAGGCCAAAGTTCGAGAGCTCACCAATATGGGAAAGGAAATGGTAGGCGGAGAATTGCATTTCGACGACATTGGAAGCATATAGGCTTTTGTCATGAGGAAATGTTCTCCTTTGAAAAAGAAGAAAAATAAAAAGAAGGGCACCAAGGGGAAGAGAAAGGATTCCCTACCCAAGGAGAGAAAAATGTTTTTGGCCCAAGGGAAAAAAAAAGATAAGGGGGAATAGATTGTGGAGGAGGAAGATGTTACCCCGAATTGGTTGCATTATTTTGTGATGTTGCATTCAAGATTAGATATTCGTTGTCTATAATTTTTTTAATGTTTGGAGTGGTGTAATGACAAGGTATTAACATATTTTTGCTTTTGAAAATACACGTGAATGTGTATTTAATACTCATTGCAATCAATAGTTATGGAATATGTTTATGGGTTTTTGAATGTTAATCCATCAAAGATCGGAATGTCGCAAGTTGTAACAATATGAAAATTTGAAAGGCAACTTGACATCACACACATTGTCCAAGTTCTTCATGGCCTTTTATTGTTTACATATTGTAATTTCATTTCTGAATTTGATGCCACTTGTTTATGAATTGTAAATGTTGTGAATGTTTTGTGTTTCTTTTTTAACTTGTCTTCTAGGTGTTATGCAATTTGAATTTTGTGTGAAACATAAATCACTAGACTAAAACCTAAAAAAATGTGTTGGTCATGCATACCTAAACATTTGTGTCTATTGTGCATACTTGAAAATCACTTTTAGACTTTCATTTCTTGACCATGGCACCCTTTCAAGTTTCGATTAACTTTAAGTTTTTTTTTAAAAAATCTTTTGTAAATGTCGATCCTTCTCATAACAATGCAAACCTTAATGATGCAATAGAACCAATTCTATCACCCAATGTGATTATTGATTTTACTACATTTGTTTTTATGGTTATTGTGCATTTTGAAAGGGAAAGGATAAGATTTGTAAGGAATTTGTTGCATGACTTATCAGAAATCCTATAAAACCCATAGCCAATGAACTAAATTAAAAAAAACTAAAAAATCAGAGTGAGAAATTAATAAGGTTTACCAAGATGGATGGGCTATAAGGTTTATTTGGTTTGAATTTGTTTGTGGGGGTATGGCAAGAAGAGGATGGTGAGGTGCAAGGTTTGTTGTAAGATTGAGGGAAGAGATAAATTGCAAGTTCTAAAACTTTATTCTTTTATAAACATTCAAGTTTTAAAAAGTGGAATGCTACTAAATTTGGAGTGATTGTTGATGCATATTTTGTGAACCCTAACAATGCACATGTGAAAAATGAAAAACTATATGCTTTCACATGGCAGGACACCATTGTTGATTAGTTGAGAAGGTGGGGAAGGCAAAGAAGAAGACAAGATTGATTTATTAGAACTTTGATTATTTTGGCTAGATGTTTGACTTTTTTTTTTTGATTGCAAGATTATGTTAATATCCTTTTAACATTTCACAAAAAGAATTTTGATTTATTGAAGTTCAGCTACACAAATATATTTTCAAACAAAAATAAAAGTCAAAGATATAAATTTTGTATACTAATTTAAAAACATTTTGTTGTGTATGGTTATAAGACAAAGCAAGCATAGATTCACAACTCTTCACATTCAACACTCACAAAACCTCTCATGTAAAAACATTTGTCACCACAATTTTACATTGCTCAAAATCCAATAGCCAGTTAAATTTAAATCTATATAAAAAAATTAATCACTTGAACATACAACACTTAAAAATTTATTGCCAGCAAGTTGCAAACATACACAAATTATGATGATCACATCTATAAAAAAATTTCTCTACGTAACCAGGTGGATCCACCTACCCAATTTTTTAAAAAAAATCCCACCTTGACATACCAGCACTCACAATTTGCAATCAACATACCTAACAAATTTGAAAAAAAAACACTAATTAGGATATGATTTCATCCTAATCCTAGAGTCTCTTGCAAACAATGTTTTTTTTTCTCAAATTCCTCAAGAAGGTCCACTAATGAGGATTCCCAGCATTATTTAGCATTAAATGTCAACTGTCCTAGTTGGGCTGTTCCATTTTTACAAAAGTGCTGCTACAAGTGGCGGTCTCGGAAGTGCTGATTAATTTAATTATTTCTATTTCAAAAAATGGTGAAAAAAGGCCCTAAAAATCACAAAAATTTTGTGTGTGTGTTTTTTTCTTTCATATTCTGAAAACATAGACAACTCCCTTTTTATTGCTATGTGTATTTTTGAGGGATCTCCCACAGCAGAAGAAACCCTAGGGCGATATGCCAGGGGAGCTCCCCCAATTTTATATGTTCTCATGTTCCCATGAAAATATTTATTTTCTGTAAAATGGGAAAGAAGCAAGGAAATAAAAAGAGAGTTGTTTGCACAAGGGGAGCTTCCAGTACTCATGCATTCTCCTGAGGTTTGGGAACAAGCACCCAGGGAGTGAGGTTCCAGTACTCCTGAGGAGGGGCACCCCAAGGGTGTGAAACAAATTCGCCCAAGTTATGAAAACTCGCTCAAGAAAAACACTGATTTTGACTCCTATTGTGGATGGTGTTGGTGTTGATTAGGATATGATTTTAACGCAGAAGAGCCTCTTGCACGGACTGAACGCTAATAGACGTAGCCGCTAAGCTGCCGGTCTATGGTGCCGACTCCTGTCTCGCACTCCTTCGAGTTCATGGCAGATCTGAAGCCACTTGTTGGATTGTCGTTGGACTTTGCTTCTCTCGCGGTGAAATTCACGGAAGAAACCAAAAAAAAAAAAACACAAAAAAACCAAAAAACACAAAAACAAAAATGAAAAGCTGGAGTCTTTCATGACTCATCCCCCTGCTTCAAACACTCACGGGCTGTCTGGCTGTTGTTGTTGGGTTATTATTTGATTCTTCTCTCTCTGGCTTCTAGTGGGTAAGTTTATGTAGTAGTAGAAGAATTTTTAAAAATTCAGCTCATCAAGCAAATTCTGTCTGTCCAAAAACCAAAAGAAAATTTCGGCAATGGATTCAATAATAGAGCTTATTAGTACCACAGGCATCATCTTCTTTAAACCCTAGAAAAATCCTGGCTTCTGTTATTGCATTCCAACATTTGTGAAGAATTTGATGGTGATGATGACGATCCAAAGTTGCCATCTTTCTCCCTCCAAAGAATCGATTTTTGTTGTGGGTTTTTTTTAATGTGTGTTTCTCGAGGTTAATACATGGATGCTTTTGGGGTTTCGAGGAGGTGTTGTAGCGGCGGCAGAGCTGGAGATATATGGGTATAGTTTGTTTGAAGGTTTTTGCTAGGATTGTGTTTGTTTCACTAGGTACTATGGGTTGAAGATCTTCTCGTTGGTTGAAGATGATGGGTACCTAGTCTAGGGAGGAATCGTTTGTTGAGCATATATGGGTATAGTTTGTTTGAAGGTTTTTGCTAGGATTGTGTTTATTTCACTAGGTACTATGGGTTGCAGATCTCGTTGGTTGAAGATCTTCTCGTGATGGGTACCTAGTCTAAGGAAGAATCGTTTGTTGAGTAGAGCACACAGACACAGAGAGAGACATGGAGAATGCTGAGAGTGTTGTGGTTTGGACTTTGGACCAAGAGAATTATAGAAATTGGCTTGAGGATTCCTGCAGACTTTTCTGAAGTTGTTGAGTTTTAGGGAGATTTGAAGTAGACCAATTCTTTTGGAGGAGATGATGATGGCGGGGGAGAGGAAGGAGTATGATTATATCAACTATTCAGAGCTTGAGCTTGCAACTATAGAAATCAAGGAAGAAGAAGAAGATTCCGACACTAGGGTGCAGGAACAAGGGTGGGACTTATCATCATCAGACACAGAGTCCATGCAGCGGGAGATTAGAGATGGGAGCAGGAATGGGGAGGGGGAGTTTGATGAAGAGAAAGACGACGGGAGCGATGATGATGGGAGAGGAGGAGGAAATTTAGGGCTTCGGAGGTTAGCACTGGCATCCATGGTTGCAGCAGGAGTACAATTTGGGTGGGCGTTGCAGTTGTCGCTTCTCACGCCTTATGTGCAGATGCTGGGAATCGAGCATGCTTTCTCCTCCTTCATTTGGTTGTGTGGGCCGATCACCGGTCTGGTAGTTCAACCTTGCATCGGAATTTGGAGTGACAAATGTGAGTCGAGATGGGGTAGACGACGGCCTTTCATCTTCGCAGGAGTTCTCATGATTTCGGTTGCTGTTACAGTCATAGGCTTTGCTGCGGACATCGGGTACGTACTTGGAGATTCACATCAGGATTGCAAAACCTTCCAGGGAGTAGCGAGACCTCGTGCAGCTCTTGTGTTTATTCTTGGCTTTTGGTTACTAGATCTTGCCAACAATACTGTGCAAGGTCCAGCACGAGCTTTGTTGGCTGATCTCTCAGGACCTGATGAAAGGGATGCTTCGAATGCCATTTTTTGTCTCTGGATGGCAGTGGGAAACATCCTGGGATTCTCAACTGGTGCTTATGGAAACTGGCAACAATGGTTACCAGCTCTTGGTAGCAAAGCTTGCTGTGATGCTTGTGCTAATATCAAAGCTGCATTTCTGTTAGCTGTTGTGTTTCTAGCATTGTGCACTTGTGTGACACTGGTGGCAGCTCGAGAGAACCCATTGATTCTGGACAGGACAAAGGCATCAAGAGAGAAGCAGCATTTGAAGCATTCCAATGAGAAGAATAAGGAGCACCCAAACCCCAAGGAAGATGGAACTCCATTGCTGAACCAGAAGCAGGCCAATGGAACATTGCGTGACATGGCTGCGATGGTATCGGTTGAACTTCATCACCAGAATGGGAATGGAGGCGACAACCACAAGGATGGGAATAGCGGTAACAACTACAAGGAGGATGAAGAAAGGAAAATCTCTGTGGGACCAAGAGATCCACCAAAGAACCTGACGAGTGAAGATAAAGAAGAAGGTCTTGGTAATGGACTGGGATCAATTGTAGCAAATCTGTTAGTTGGTGTTCGGCAGCTACCTTCGAGCATGCAATTCGTGCTCCTAGTCATGGCTCTCTGTTGGTTATCCTGGTTTCCATTCTTCCTCTTTGACACAGATTGGATGGGCCGAGAGGTCTACCAAGGGGATCCGAAAGGTGATATAGTGAAAGCCACTTCATATCAACGGGGAGTTCAAGAAGGAGCTTTTGGTTTGCTTCTGAATTCTGTCATACTGGGTATCAGCTCCTTGTTCATAGATCCATTGTGCCGTCTCCTTGGATCCAAGAATGTGTGGGCTCTTGGAAACTTCATTGTGTTTGTGGCAATGGCGTTTACGGGAATCATAACAATGAATGTTGTGCACAGCAGAGCAGATGGAAGCTACCATCACCCAAATTGGGTTCGAATAGCTGCTGTCATTCTCTTTACTGTTCTTGGATTTCCTCTCGCCATCACGTACAGTGTGCCTTATTCATTGACAGCTGATTTAACAGCTGATGCTGGTGCTGGACAAGGTTTGGCAATGGGGATTCTTAACCTTGCTGTTGTCATCCCGCAAACACTTGTTGCGCTTGGGTCAGGGCCTTGGGATGCCTTGTTTGGTGGAGGAAATGAACCTGCATTTGGTTTGGCCTCCATCTCTGCTTTGGCTGCGGGCATTATTGCTTTAAGAAAACTGCCCATGCTTTCAAGAAATGGATACCAACGGACCACTATGATGCATGGACCACATTGATGATGGTTTGGACTTCCCCTACTCTCCACACTCAGCTTTGGTCAAAATTGTTTTGACTCTTGTCATGTCTTTTATGGCATGCAATTTGTCCATTTTGCAGTAATATTAAACTCTTGAATTCATCACTTTTTTTGCATTCTTCATCTTGTTGTGTGTGTGTCAAGTGAGCTGGTTATCCATCTAGATGGTTTTTGGAGGTGGTGGTTGTGTTTCTCCCAACTGTTGTGGTTTTTATTGGTGATATGGGGCACTGCATGGTACTCATGAATTGAATGAGTGTCACATGTGCCTCTCTCTCTCTGTGTCTCTCTCTCCTTTGTTGCCTGGGGTAACATAACAGGATATCTGTTGTGGGGTTGTGAAGGGTTGGAATGATTCCACCAGCTCCATGGGTTAATGAGAAGGGGGTTCAATGGGAGGACTTGGGGGAACCCGACAGTGAGAACATCTTGTTCTTTTGTTTCCCTACAATTGGAGTGCATTTGCAGCATTTGTTTTAGATTACATTCTTTGGAAGATCATGCTTTTGGGATGCTCTTCCTCCTGCTGCAAACTCTGGTACTGTGTAGGATCTTGACCATTAAAATCTCTTACTGAAATTGGAACTGGAACCTGCACCATACTACTTATATAATTACCCCTAATCAAAATAGTTCATGCCCCTGCCATTAGCGTAGGCCAAAAATGGCAAAGAACACAGGTAGGAAAAATATTTATTGCTGCCAATGAGGTGAGCTAGCATGCACAAAGTTTGCCCAAAGGTCAATTGTCAGAATCTAAATTGTGGTGTTGTTAGCTGCATGTCCTGTCACCAAACGAAAAAGATGAAAGAGATCATTTCCCCACCTTTTGGTTTAGTCTCAAGATAGAATGGGACCTGTCCTGTTTTGTAGTTCGAACTCACTCAACTGCTCCCATCAGTTCAATGCACTAAGATCTAGGTGACTGCCAACTGATAGTTCAACCCTCAGTGAACTACCAACTCATCGGTTCCCCCCTCCCAAAAAAACAGACCACAAAAATTCCAGAAAGATGTACAAAAAAAGCCCCTGAAAAATGTAGTAGAAAAACACTACAGTTGCTTCTTGCTGTACAAATAATGTTGCACAATATCCTCAGTTTGCAGAACCTAGAGCTTTCAACAGTATTGTATTCATAACATGTCTTCCCATATGCAACCATTGTCGTGGGCAACCAACCACAAGTCTGGCTGCTTGTATACTCATTTTGACAAGACAGTCCTGTTATCCAATGGGAAGACTAGTTGACTTTTGCTTTTTGAGACATTGGAACTGTTTGTTCCCCCAAAAAATTTCTGCTTATGATGAACTGCTTAGTTGAGGAGCTCATAATCATCCAGGCAATCATTGTACTGCAATACCTTGCTCTTGATCTTAGATGTATCCACCCAGGTGACAAAATCCTCAATACTCTGTGTCACCAAAAATGCTGGGTCTGTCACCATATCTGGACCAACTCAAATATCTGGTGGTCATTGCCAGTCAAGTGTAACAAATGCTTCACAAACAAAAAAATAAATTTCAACCCTTCAAGTCCATAAAATGCCCTATGCTTTTGATGCATGCACATGAGCATGCACAAAAACTGAATATGAGGAAAGGAATACAACAGACAGAATAGCAGCAGGGATGCGAACATCAGTGGAATCAGGAGCCTAGAAGATAGACAGGAGGAAACACTATGCCTCACAAAAACAAGAAAAATCACATGGAAATAGGATACATCCTTGCTCCACAAATGCCACAGCCTCCTGCATGTTCTCTGCCATATTGAGCCTTACTAGTATGACTGCTAGTCTCCGTCTGCCAATAATGTAAACAGCACTGTTAAGAGGGATTAGAAACCTAGTGCTGTGTGTTTCTAAAACTGTAGTACCTGGATAAGAAGCAGTACCAGTGATTCTTGAAGACTCAAACAACCCTTATAGAATAAGAGATTGTGTCCAATACAGAGGCAATTTAAATGTCAACTTGGAAAGGTTGCTCCCATACACTTGTGCATGATCGGTAGTACTATTCTCACTCTGATGACTCAACTTCAAGCAAAGCAAAGTTTTCTTACCGGCAGAAAGTTGAGACTGACAATTTTTCACAAAGAGCCAAGCTCTTTTTGGTGTCACACCCATGTTATACCTGAATGCCATGAAGAACTCTCTGTCAGCCTCTGAAATTACATATATTAAAGCAAGGATGGCCGCCGACAATGGTCCCGGACGGACAGTGGCTACGGAAACTACTAAACATAAGTCGAAGGGTGCGACAATGTGTCATCCGTCCCGTCATCCAGCCTTCACGGGCGGACAGTCTACACTTTCTTACTATTCTATTCACATAGTAATGTACTGTGGGACTCTAGAGATCTCGCGCTTCCAGTTGTACGTGCGAAAATGTGTCATCCGTCCCGTCATCCAGCCTTCACGGGCGGACAGTCTACACTTTCTTACTATTCTATTCACATAGTAATGTACTGTGGGACTCTAGAGATCTCGCGCTTCCAGTTGTACACACACAAGTGCTCACACACAGTGATGACCGTGAGTTTTGAGCGATCACTAAGTGGTGTCGAAATCGAGTCTCCTCTTTGACCTTTCATACCATTCTGTTCACAAAGAGAACGGACAGACCTGCAGGCGCGCGCGCAACAGAGCAGATGATGAAAAAAGACCGGGGTCCCGATGGATACATGCGAAATGTTGTATATAAAGAGGTTTTGGAAATGTAGTTTGTAGGTGTAATTTTGTAATATGTATCGTCAAATGCACAGGAAAAAATGGATTCATACTACATTTTTTATTTAAAATAAACAAAATAACTGCGACACCAATATCATTGAGCACCATTTTGTAATATGTACCGTCAAATACCACACATGTGCATTATGCACGGGGCTTAAATCCGTCCATTTGGTCGGCTTCCCCTGAATTCGTCAATCCATCCCGTCATCCAGTCGTTGGATGAAATCCGTCTATTTACAGCAAAGCCGCTCAAATCGTCATCCGTCCCGTCATCCAGTCAGATGGATGAAATCCGTCTATTTACAGCAACAAGAGCCGCAGCAGCAGTTACAGTAAAGGAAGAAAGTTCCTTCCCCTGTCTCTGGACGGGCAGTAGTTACTTCCCCTGACTCCGAACGGGGTAAAGAACCGGAGTGAAAATGGGAAGGAGGGGGGGGGTCGACGGGGTAAAGAACCGAAGTGGAAAATGGGAAGGACCGAGGGGGTGTGTATAACACACCTGTGCATTATGCACGGGGCCCACACTAGTATTCTATTATACACAGTGTGTACTCATTTGTGTACTCGTCTATTCAGAACATCACCAATCTCTGACATGAACAACTTGAGACCTCATGTGCTCTGAGATTGAACTAAACCCTAAACCCTCATCCATACATACATGCGCCAAGATTTCTAGCATTATTGAGATTTTCCACAAGACCTCAGAGATCTTTTCCACATGCAAAAAGAGACAGAAGAAAAACTTACAGCTTCTCTAAAAGTGTCTCTATCATCTCGATGCAAAGGGGTCTTTGGGATCAAGTTTCTTCGCAGCTCAGTCTCGTAGTCCTTCCAAAAGCCCAACCCTAACCCTAAAACTTCCTCAACCCTAACCGTTCCCCCAACACATAGCATTTTATTACTGATATGTACAATTATTTGAATAATCACACAAAATTACGCACACACATTTAATTTTGTTAATAACCGGTTCTTAAAAATTTACAAACCAAAGAAGCTTTTGCTTTTTAATTTTTTTGGGGGCAATTTTTTCACAATCAAAGAACCGGATTGGAGTTCTTTGAAATATTCAGAATCAAAACCCTTTGCTTATGGTGTTGTTTGCTGATTTGGATTTTTAAAAAAGAACTGATGGGTTTCATGAAATAAGTGACGGGTATAAAGCTAGGTTCTTGGATTTTATTTTATTTTAGAACCCCCTTTAAGGGTTGAAACTGATTCTATGGTTTTTGAAAACCCACAAGTCAAGGTGGGTCAGAATTGGTTATTTGGTTTTTTTTATAACCGTTCAGTCAAGGGGTCCCCCACTACTTACCCACCGGTTCTTTCGTTGAAAAAGAGAGAATCACTCAACACTGGAAATAAAATAGCCTTCCACACAATTTACAGTTGGCGGCAATAAAAATTTACAATTTAAATTGGATAAATATGTTGAAATTAACATTTGAACACAAGAAAACATTCCACAATTACAAGATTATAGTTCATATGAAGTTGAATAACACATCAAGGAAAAAGCTTAGTGTGATTCATATTAATTAGTTGTGAGTATATTATACACTTTTTTTTTCCCACCGTTTTTAGCTTTTTCATTAGCCCAATGCCCAAAACAATCCAAGTTATGGCACACTTAAAATATAAATTGTTTGGATGATTTGTTGATCACAAAACTCATGCATGCAATTTCTTAGAAAGCACTTTTATTTTTAGAAGTTAAATTTCACACATGAAGTTTTATTTATTGAGATATCAAAAAACATGATTTGGAGACAAGTTTGTAGTATGAATAGGGATGAACATAACAAGTTCTAAAAACCTATTAGATGTCCTTACAGGATTTTGTTGCTCCCATTTTGCAAATGGCAATTTGCAAGTTTCATGTAACTCTTGAGCAAGTTGTGATCTTCCAATCTCACCTAACCTGGAAGTAGGGTTTGTGTGCTTGTAAAAAACTTTTGTAACATCATCTAACTCCACAACTTGGGGCATCATCATGCATCTCCATAAAGATTGTGACCTTAGATAGTCCATCATGTTGTTTTTGTATGGCAAAACCCATGATGCTTCTTGGTAAAATTGTCAAGACCTTAACATCTCCAAAAAAACACCTAGAAAAATACTACCAATCTTCTTCATCATCTTGTATTTGCAAGAGGTTGCAGCTCTCTCCATGATGTTGTTGTGTGTCAAACAAACTCTATTATTACAGAAACAAGATCCATACTTGACATATTCAGCAACTTTTGCTTGTTAAAATTAACATTCTTGTGATAAAATTGAAAGTGTTCTTCCCCTTAGTCTTTCAAACAATATCCAATCATGCCAATGTATGTGTGCATGCCAACTCCCTTCAATAGTTTGCAATGCACATGATGTCCCAGTGGAACAATTGTCACATAATCCCAACCTAAAGTTTTTTTCATCAATTTGTTCAAAGCTATAATGTTGGAAATATAAATCCTACACACCATCTACAAGTGAAGTTTTGAAAAACTCCCTGCTCTTTCCAAGACACACAATCCTGACACACAATTGTCCTTTATGAACTTCTCCATTATAGCCAACATCTTTGTTGGAATGTCAAAACACCCCACACTAATTGTGATGTTAACTTCTAAAAGTTTTTCATCCTTTTTCAAAAAAAATTTGCCTTTTTCTCTTAGAAAAATTGTAAAAGAACACATGATTCTCAACAAGTTCTTCAACCAAAAACAAGTAAAAATGAAAAGATGGGAAGACCCAAGCAACCAAAAAACCACTCATGCCCCCCCCCCCCCCCCCCCCC
>Ga0209611_10009758_pt1 | contig 14396 bp, 9 predicted proteins | sample S1TSphgellanicum_3_FD_187693 | JGI IMG/M metagenome (GOLD analysis project Ga0209611, IMG submission 187693) | Host-associated microbial communities from peat moss isolated from Minnesota, USA - S1T2_Fc - Sphagnum magellanicum MG (SPAdes) (version 2) | ecosystem: Host-associated > Plants > Peat... | reverse complement strand
GACCATATTAGCATTGAATCTTCAACATATAGTCATCAATTTGATGACTTATTAATGTATGTTGTGCCAATGTTGGTCATATTTTTTTCATTGATTTAATATTGATAAGATGTTAAATGTTCTAGTATTATATCAATGCCATTTCAGGACATGTTGTTACAATGTCACTTTAACATCATATCAATGATTGTATCAACATTGAACATTGAACATATTGTTAAGGTGTTGTAAAAGCACTCATACAAAGAAGGGGCAAGTTTGTGATGTATATATTTTGTAACATATGGTACCAAGGAGTTTAGAATGCATCTCTTGTCTAAGTTTAGAAACTGAAAATGCCATGTTCCCAAGAATTTATAATTTAACATCTTGTTATGAAGTATGTGAAATATGCCATTTGTAGATTTGCATATGTTTGATCAAATATGTGTACACATAGATGTAAGTAAGCTATACCTTATGCACATTGGTCAAGATATGATATATGTTTTGTTTATGTTATGTCTGCATCTATGTGTACATATGTACACAAATGTATTTCAACTACAACTTGCGCATATTTCTCAACATACAAGATGTAATGTGTGTATGTTGTCTATGTACATACATATAGCTTAGATATACATGTATGTATCTAATTTCAAACTTGTGCATACTTGACAATGTGTGAAATATGTTGTTTATTTGTTATGTAGGTTACACAAGTACACACATAAACTTTAAATACATATGTATGTATAAGAACTATAACGTATGCATAGTTGTTAGCATGTTATATGTTGTGTGCAAGTTCCATATGTACATAAATACATGATGTACATGTACACATATATCTAAATTGTACATTGTGTACACATGTTAGCACATAGAATAAAATTTATGTGCTTGCAGATGTGTACATGAAGTAGTTGTTACATTACATGCAAGTATCTAAACTATACAAGTTATGCATTCTTGTCAACATATGAATTATAATACACATATCAAACAAAAATGTATACATAGTGAATGTATATTAAATATTTTTGTACATATGTTATATATGTTTTGTGTACATAAATGTGTATGGTGTTACATAATGTGCATTTTTATCCCAAATTATATTCTTCAAGCCTATTTAGTATTAATGTGTTTGACTTTTATTGCATCGTGGTTATAATATTATTTTAATGAATTATACTAAATATATATAATAATTTTATCTATTCTATACATGTGCAAGTGTTTAAAATTCAATTTGCATGTAATTGATTTGGTTGGTGTTGGTAGATTAGTGTACGGGCTTTGATGCATGGGGAATGCAAAGAAAAAAATTCAAACAACTAGACTTATTAGATCTAGGCCAACCACAAGGATAACATTGGTTAATGAATTACAAGAAGATAGAGAAGCAATTAAAGAAAATGCTCTACAAGAAAAAGAAGCAAGACAAAATGTGTTGGTTGAAGAACAAATTCAAAACAATGTTCAACTTCAAGACGAAATTTGAGAGGATGCTACACTTCACCAACAAAGACATCAAACAAAAATCAAGGTTGAAAATGAGGCAGCCAAAGGTCTTCTTTCTCAATCTAAATTAGACCTAGAGGGGGTTGATATTTTTGCTAGTGGTATATGTAGGAAGGTTAATGCTATTGTCCAGTCCATGGCCATAAAGTTGGATTCATGCACTATGTTTTATACATGTCAAACCATTTTTGAACAAGTTTTTGGGCATAAGATCATTGTCCCATCCTTACTTAAGTATTACCTCTATCCTCATGAGGCCAAAACACAATGAGATTTTATAAAATCCTTTCGAATCAAGTTGGGGAAATTGAAAAGTCCATGTTCAAAAGTAAAATTGGCAAGAAACATACATTACTTGAAGTTGCTACAAGTGTTGATGGCTTTAGTTTATGGGTGATATCATGAGTATTAGGTACTAGCCGCCATAATTTGTCATGTGCTATTGAACAATGGTAGTTGATTCAAGATTATGGTTTGTCACCATTTGCTCTCCTTCAAAGAAGAAAAAGCAAGATGGTTTGACCATGGAGACAAAGAGGTTAGTGATATTATGGTGGACCACTGAAACACGAGTGAACCCCAACAAAAAAAGATGTCATTCATAAGCTTTTCAGCCCAAATTAGTACAAAGTTCATGCAACACACTTTTTGCTAGAATCTCAAGTAAGCCAACCTTGGTATTGAAGTTAGTTTGGCCATTTTCTAACCACAAGGATTTGGAACATTTATAAATCACAATAATCTAATGTACATCAATTGTGGCTTTCAAAATTGACAAATCTATTATGCATACATGTAATGACTTTTAGAATTGACACTTTACTATGTATTTGTAGTGACTCTCAAAATTGACAGTTTTAGTATGCATCAGTAATGACATTCAAAATTAATATTTTTACTATGCATCAATTAGGTGATGGATTAGAGGACTTTGAATGGGCAATGATTATCTATTCATCTGTGATTAAAGACCTAAATTACATTTTGCAAAAAGAATGGACCAAATAATTTGTGCAGCAACATTGAATGAAATAAATATGTTTAAAGAAAGGTGGGTACATTTATAGTGAGTAAGTTAGGGTTGGATAGAGAAGCCAATGGATAGGATATGACAAACATCTAACAAACATAATACGTAATATAGTCATTGGGATTATAAGGTTAACTAAATATCTAAAAGTTATGAAGGTTTTATTATTTGTAAAATTCATTCTACCTTCAATTTACAACTGCCCATCTTGAGGTAGAAATTTGGCAAAAGAAGTTTTAAGGCTTGAAGGTTTACTTTGTGAAACAGTGCAAGGACAAGAATGTTTGATGTCACAAATACCATGTTAAACTTGATTTATTGCGATAGGGGCTAAATAGCTTGAGGGACAACATAAAGGGATCACATGTCTCAAATTCTTGTACATGTCAATGTGCAATTTGTGGGCAAGGCAAGGCTTTGGAACATGACACTTGTGTAGCCCATACCAAAGTGTACAAGGGTGTGACAAAATTGTGGGAAAACTATGTTTATCCAAATGGGGAGTTTGAAGAATGGCACAAGTTGGATTGCCTCATGGGGGAATGTGCATAATGTGGGGTGGGTTGGTTGCCAATATGTCCTAATGAGTGTTTTTCAAATGGTTCTTGGGCAATGGCTTGTAAATGTTTTGAGCAAGATATTATTCTAAGAATGATAGATGAAGGGAGACCCAAAAAACAAATTAAAGAAACATTCAAGGAAACTATTATATGTTTTTAGATTACCTACGACCCAAGTTACAATAGTTTATCACTCACAACTTTGTGGCAAGATGGTAGGATACTCAATGTAGGTTGGTTATGGTTAACTTGCCTTTTGATTACATTTTATCACACATTGATTTTGTAGAAAATTACACATTTTAGATCCATAATAAGATATAGTTAATGCATTAGCTTTTATTATAAAAACTTTGCAAAGCTACACCACTCACACATGACCTTGAATTGATCTGAAATTTCACTTCATTTAACTTCATCAAATGAAAGATCTTGCTACTTCTTTGAAATCACCTCAAACCAAGACTTGAACACAAAATGAATTACAACTCGCTCTCAACAACTTCAAACTCCTTGAGATTTTGGGAAATACATTAAATATATGTCTTCTATATTTTTTTGAAATTTCAGCTCTATTGATGATGATCACAAAGAGTTATCACCATAAAAAACAATTGACTACAAAACTAAAGCTAAAACTTTAGATACTTGGATCTCTCTCAATACATATCCAAATGACATGACATTTCTCTCACATATATAATCCTTTATGATCTATAAGATCTCAAAGCTATAAATCCAAAATGTTCAAACAAAGGAGATATGACCAAAAAATCACATTTGACACAAAGTCTTCAAAAGCTCATAACTCTTACAAAACATATCATTTTCTTTGGAATTTTGAGAATAGAAGCGTCTTATAGGCTTTTATAATCTCTCCAAGTTTCACTCCAAGATCATTTCACAATAGATCTAGATCTATATTTAAAGATTTGACTTCCACAACCCTTGATGTGTTGATCTCCTTTCACCTTTTTTTTTCTTTTCACATTCTTTCCTTTCCCCATTTCTCTTTTGCACTTGACAAAATCCTATGATATTACTAGAAACTCTCAAGCTCTAGTTCTAAAGACTTTCTAGCTCTAGATCTTTTTCAACTTTCTCATCAAACAACCTAAGCTATGATATCATGTTAACAAATAGGAGATCTAATCATGTGCAAACATAAATCTTTATTGAAAGGAAACTAAACATGATGCTCACAACATGGAACATAACATCAAAAACTCTTCAAGGTTCTTGTCACATGAAATACACAAATTCGTGTAATGAAGAAAAAAGAGTCAAACAACCAACACCAAGGCATTTAACTAAAAGACCAAACTAAAAATAACCAAACTAATATAAGTAGAGAAAGTAATTCAACCTTTTAAAAGTAACCTAGTTACTTTCCTATTCTAGTAACTAATGAAACCTAATTAGTTGAGCTTGAATTCTCAACATACCTAAGTATATGCATTTATTAATGGGCACCTCCTACCTACTTAGGTTAACCTACATATAACCTACCTATTTATGTAAGTGGTGTAAAAAAATTCAAGTAATGCAATATGTTGAAAAAAAAATTCATGGAAGTTTATTACAACACTAGGAAAAAAATCAAGGTTTTTCAACTATGGTTTCAATTATGTTTCAACTACAATTTGAAGTTGAAAACATCACTTCCAACTATAAAATGCCTTTTTCAATTCAAAATGATCTTTTCAACTGCCTACCAAAATAGTTGACAATGGTGAGTCAAACCCACAACATAGTCGAAGCTTACCTACACATGTCAATTTTTTAGCCAACATTGAGGTAACAATATTTTAGTTGAAAATGATGGACCATTTTAGTCGATAGAACATTTTGAACTTCTAGATGAAGCTTATCCACCTTTGTTTAAATCTCATAGTTGAAGTTTCAATTATTTTCCAACTTCATGAACTGTCATCCGATGCTTCTACTAGTGACAAGTGTTGTAAGAGGATTGGTGATTTACTAGTAAGTAGAGGGAGATATTTGATTACACCATGTGTATTGTGAAAATGGAAATTTGAAAATTGGAATATCAAGGCTTTTCGCATATTATTCCCTACCATGTGGATGACAACATTTGAACGTTAACATGACACATGGTTATTTTGGTGTAGAGTGTTAACATACGCAAAGTTGAGGTAGAGTTGCATCGTTTACTACATTACAATTGATGAAAAGTTGAAAAGCAATCAAACAAACGTTGAAATAATTTGTGTAAGTGGTCAACAAAGTGGTGAAAGGTCAACTAAGTAAGTCCAAATATAGTTGAGGATTGGTAATTATTGGTTCCTCTAATTAATCAACCTCGACTCGTATAGTAAAGCACAAGTAATCTAAAAGTGGAGAGAATGTTGATGGGGTGACATTAAAAGCAACAATTTAGATTTCAAACTATGTGCATGTTGCATGGTGACATGTAACAATTCATGGTTTGTTGCAATATACACGTGGTAATAAATACAATGTCGAAATCAACTTGTTGTTGTGAAGTAAGGCAATAGTAAACATGCCAATTATGAGTTAGTTAAAATAAGTTGAAAAAAAAGTTGGAGTACAGTGGAAAGTAAGTGGACACATATACATATGAAGCTAAAATGTTGACTAGGGAAAAAAATGGGTAATCCTTAAATTGTTGGCAAATAGTCAAGTGGCCTACATTAGAGTTGATGGAAGAAGTGGACAAATAGTTGTAAACATGTTGGCAAATTTTGAATGCATCAACTCATTGTCAACTATAGAAGGGCATGTATAGTTGTAAAAATGTCAACAAATAGTCCATTGCACTACATCACCTTCAACTACTTGCAAGTATAATTATGATAGGTAGTTAATGGATTATTGAAAGTTTAATTATCCATGTTCTAATCTAATATGGTCTACAAATAATGGAAACAAAAGTGGTTGTAATTCATGCGCTTTCAAGCACATGACAAATAGTCTTCAAGCTATGTATCCAAAATTTTGTGAACAAGTGTTTTCAAGCTTGAATTGCCATATCTAAACTACTAGTTCTCTATGCATGAGCAACATATTTACAATCCCACAAAGTGGTGGTCCCAACAACATCCTTGAGCTACTCTTGAGGTGGATCATTTTGAAGATTTGGAACAAACAAGCCAAGAAATCTAAAGCTTCCTCAATTCCAATTGAAAAATATTGTTCTATTATTACTACACCATGAAAGCAATCCAGAAGTGGGAGACTAGTGACATGTTCAGTCACCACCATCTGAGTGATGTCTTTTAGGTCTAATAGGATCACCTTGTCCCCTCAATAGTAGAAAACAACCCCTTTTGCAACTACGTTTTCAATTACTGTTCAACTATAAACAAAGTCAAAAACTACAAATATAATTACAATTTATTTTTTACAACTAGGATTTTTTTTTGCAATTGCTAACTAATAATGTCAAAAAGTACAAGTCAAGAGTGAAATTACAGTCAAAAGTGTATGCCACGTGTCAACACCATAGCAATAACCATTACTTGCCAATTTAGTTGAAAATTGTTCTACCAATATAGTTGAAGGATGTTGTTAACTACATTCAACTAATGGATGAACTTCATCCATGAACTAAGCATGACATCAACCAAAAATATAATTTGTATAATTTTAGGATAACAATAAATACACAAATAGATTAGACACCTACAAATATGTCACTAGACACATATATTTGCAACTATGGATCATTTTGGGGAACCAATGTAATTTTTTATGTGAACTTGAAATAAACAATCAAAGAAACCCAATTTAAAGTGTGTTCATTTCCAACATGTCACCATATCCATATCCATGACATTTTATTGAACACTACTATACTTGGACTTATGTCCTTTTTTATATAGAAGAAAGTTGAAAATTGTAGATGCAGAATACTAAGAAAAAGTAGGATATCATGCATCTTTTAATCACTTACATGAATAAAGATATATGGGACAATTTCAACTAGATTGTAATTATGTAAGTTGAACATTTCGACTATGTTGTAGCTATGTAAATCGAACATTTTGCCAATGGTTTGGTAGCATGTGGCACATTCACAATGTTGACACATGGCACATTCATAAAATGTGGGGTGAATGAATAATTAAATGACACATGGCATGTTCATAAATTTTGAGGTCAATAAATAATTAAATGACATATGGCACATTTGCATCAATAGTTTAGGCCACATGGTGCCTAAGCATAGGTTAGGTATAAACCTAAGCACCTAGGTTAAACCTAAACGTAGGCCATTTAATTTAAGTTTAAATTAGGGCTAGATCTAGGCACCTATGTTAGGCCTAGACCTTAACCACATGGCAATTAATAAATGAAATCCTATTTCAGTTGGTTTCACCTTTAGGGTTCAACCTTTTTGATTGGTTCATCCCAAATGGCTATTATTTTCATGTTATCGTGTTCTCCAACAATCCTATTGCATTGTTTTATATAGTTTGGATTCATGGAATGGAAATCAAACAATATGGGATAAAGATTTTAGTTGTGACTTGGGGTAAATACACCTATCACCAAATAATTAACGATATTGGATCATTATAACTTTCTTGTCCATGGTCTATTCCTTTTGAAACTTTAGTCCTCCACCTAGCATATCCAAATTTGTAGAAAACACTATAATCTAATGGAAAATGAATAAAATATGATCTTTCAAAGTGAAGGGGGTTGTGCTTTAGATTTTTCCATAAATGTTCAACATGATTTTGAAGTGTAAGCTTTTCAACTATTGTTTTTTTATTTTTCACTTTCAACAAATTTTATAAATTTTGAAATAGTGCATTTGTAACCTTTGAAATCGTTCAAAATGAATGAGAAATGAGCAAAATATAGTTGTTAGAAATAAAGGGGGTTTACAGACAAAATATCACTCTTTCTTTTACTATGTTCTCTACTTTGTTCCTTTGCTTTTGAAGCTCAAAGAATATTTATAGCTCTCTATTTTGCGCTTCCAATGACATAAAAAAATGTTCAATTTGGTGTTGAAACGAGGAAAAACTTGAAAGTGTTCAGTGATAGAGTACCATTTGCTGTCCACCTTAGTTGTAACCTAGTTACAACTTAATTGTAACTCAAATAGTTGTAATCTAATTCTACAAGCTAATCTAAAATTAGTTAGGCCTAGACCTAAACTAATAATCTACCTAGCCTAAATCTAACTACTTACCTTAATTACTTATAGTATTTATTCATCAATTATTTTAAACTACATAGTTGTACAATTAAATAATTATACATATTATCATCATTTATTAAATAATATGGTGATTAGTTTTTTTAAAAATCAGCAATTAAATTATTTATCTATTAAATAATTAATTATCACTTTTTTTAAAAAATCGAAATTCATTATAAATTCTTATTAACATTTCATTTTAAAAAATTCAAATATAAAAATTCAAATATAAATTTTAGATGATATTTTATTTACAGTAATTATTATAATGTTGTGATAATTAATAATTGACTACAATTATAACAACATTAATAATAATATTGTAGCTAATAGTTAGGTTAGGTTAGTTATTTAACTATTTTTATTTTTATTTTTATCTAACTTGTTGGAACTATTAAATGACTTAATATAATAAATATTCAATAAGAAAATAATTTCTGAAATTATATGATAATTTATTATGTATCTTTAATATTTATTTTTAAAATTATTATAATTTATTCATAAATAAATAAATAAGGATTTTTAATAAATGAAAAAATTATTGGAACTAATAGCAAGAATTAGAATAAAAATTAAAAATTTTAAAATAATAATTATGTATCTACATGATATGTTGTAAATTAAATTGAATCTACATGGAAATAATAAATTACACATGTATTGGACATATTCCAAAAAAATATTACTTAAATATCCTTATTTGATATGTTGTAAACTAAAATTGAATTTACATAAAAATTATGAATTATGCATGTATTGAACATACACATTATTAAGTTAATTTATATTTCAAGATTTCTTTAAAATTTATTTTCAAATTAAAGTGTAATATTTATATGCACAAAAATAATTCATGATACATGTTATTATTCATGTACACAAAAAACACTCACATGTACCTTAATAATTAATGAATTTTTATTGTAATTTTAAAAAAATATTAAGACATCGTATGTATAAAAATGAATAAACATTAAATTTCCACAAAATTATGTATTATGTATCATTACTTAAATTGCTATAAATTAACATTTTATTTACAAATAAATAATAAATTACATATATTGAACTTACATTATTATAAACTCATATTTCAAAATTTCCTTAAATTTGATTTTGAAATGAAAATTTAATGTTTAGGTGCACAAAAACTATTTGCATTATACATAAGCATTCATTTGCACAAATAAAATTTATGTGTAATTTAATGTTTAATGAAACTTTATTGCAATTTTAAAGTAAATATTGAAATATCGTGTCTATGAAAATTAGTAAATATTAGAATTCCACAAAAAATTATGTATGTATCATTATTTGATATGTTGTAAACTAAAATCCAATTTACATATAAATAATAATTAGGTGTATTGAACATGCACATTATTACAAATTTATATATCAGAATTTCCTTAAATTCCCTTCAGTCAAATTTTATTATTTTTTGTGCACAAAAAAATATTTGCATCGTACATAACCATTCATTTTATACAATGATAGTTTACACATAATTTAATCTATTAATGAAGGTGGATAGTTTGTTTTGTTGTATTCTATCATGTTGAAATTTCCCAAACTAAATTACTTCATATAATGCTATTGATATCTTTAAAAACCTAATAATGAATAGCACTGACTTGGGTTGAAATTTTTTGGAGCTACAATGCAAAGGTTATTGATTATTGAACCATCTTCTTAATAAACATTATTAAAATCATAAATAGAAATTTTACTCGAATCCAAAGGTGTACTTGGTCTTGTTGGAAAGTAATTGCTAAATTAGATTTAATGAAATTTATTTCATAATTTTCATACTTAAGGTGTGGAAGATATTGAATTTTGAATGAATTTTGTTGTTGAAAATTCAAACAAATTCCAACAAATTGGGTTTAGAAGGGAAAATGAGTTGAGTGTGTTCACACTTGGGGCCAACAACACATGTTACCTTACTTATCCATGAAGGAAGGTAGTTTGTTTTGTTTTGTCATAATGATATTTCCCAAACCATAGTGTCCTAGGTTATGCTATGGAACTTATTATCAAAAAATTATCAATGAATAGGGTGCAACAACTTGGTATAGAATGTTTGGAATTATAGTGTGGAATCTATTGATTATTAAACCATTTTTTCATTGAATTTTTTGAAAAATCAAGATTGAAAACCAAATTGGAATTTGGGGGTGTTCTTGGTATTGTTGGAAAGCCTTCACCAAGTTTGATTTAATAAAGTCGATTTCATAATTTTGAGACTTAAAATGTGAACAATATTATTGAATTTTTAGTGGGTACGTATTGTTGTTGGAGATTCAAACAAATTGCAAAAAGGGGTTTGGAAGGAAAATTCAATTGAATGCATTCAAACTTGGGCCAATGACATACGGTACATTAATGTTTAATGAGTTTTTATCATAATTTTAAACAAATATTAAGATATAATGTATATAAAAATGAATAAACATTATAGTTGCACAATATTATTAATTATGTACCAATACTTGATATGTTGTAATGATCTACAAAGAAATAATAAATTACATTTGTATTGAACATAAACATTAATACTAACATATTTTTAAAAAATTCTTAAACTTTATTTTGAAATTTAGGTTTAATATTTATATGCACAAAAAAAACCATTCATTTATACAAATAAATTTTACATGTAATTTAATGTGATCATAATTTTAAATAAATATTACAATATTATATGTATAAAATTAAACTTACCTATTAGTTGTTTAACCTAGTTGAAATAGATAGTTCCAATCAAGATTGTATTTCATCCATCCTTTAGTACATTTTATCATCCAAAATAGTTGAACATTAGTCAATGTCTTGACTATGTGCCAACTAAAGAACATTAGATGCCAATAATATTTTCCAAAATGACACCTTAGTTGAAACATGCTTCACATTATTTACCAACATGGTTAGAAGTTCAACTTGGAGACATTGTCGATGCCAAGAATATTCGACAAATGACCATGCAACTAAAAAATGTTTTCAACTATATATTAATATAGTAAATGAATCAACTTAATTGGTAATTGCCATACTTTTATTTAAAATTTAAATAAATTCAATTGAAACATAGTTGCAAATGTCATGTAGTTGAAAACTTTTGGTTAAAAAGGGGGTTTTTTTGCTAGTGCCTTTTTCAATCTACACCCCAATAATTTCCTAGAACATCGTTAAAACATTACCAACATTTGGAAAGATTTGTATTGCATGAAGAATAATCTAGTGAATAAAGTAAATCTAACCCTAACCTTTTTTATGGGAATTATTAATGATTTCCCATTTGCTTTTTGAGCTAGACCTTGCATAATTCCCTTCTGTGACCTTGTCTTTCGAACTATTCGGGTTTCTGTTTGAACTTTTGAGGATCGAGTAGTCGCCCTTCCATTGGGATTAAAAGCAACCTTTCCAACTAATTTGCACCCATTTTTCACCTCTTGCTGGCTAGTTAGTTTATCATCCTTGGAGTTGATGGCTAGGCCTTTACTATTGCCATCATTCACTCTACTTGCATCTATAATCACAACATAATCCTTCTTTACAAATGTGCTTGCAATTGGTGTAACTTTTATGTGCACAGAACTGTGGGTTCAACTTTTAGTGTGTCTTGGTCAAGAAATTGTGAGAAGCCCAAATTATCATGCGTGGGTTCATTGTCCACTATCAAAGTGTTGTTTGTACTTTTTTGGACAACATCTATTGTAACACTTGTAGCCCCTGCCCTTGTTATCTATTTGGTCATAATTATGTTCACATCACCTTCCTTACCAACCTTTAATGTAGAACTTGCTACCCTTGATGTCTCCATGTCATTTTCACCACCTTGTTTTCCAACATTTATACTAGTGCTTGTTACCTTTCTTGTTTCCCCTACCAAAATGTTATGAGCACCACTCTACCCACCAACATCAAACATATCACTTGCTACCCTTACTATTTCCTTTATCAAGATCTCCCTTGCACCACTTGCTTCATCAACCTCTAATTAGTGCATGTTGTCACTATTATTTCTCTAGTTAAAGTGTTATTTGCATCACCTTGCATACCAACATCTGATGAAATGTTTACTACCCTTATTGTCTTTTTTTTCCTAGGGTTGGATTTTCTAGCCACTATTTGTGCTTGCCAAAATTCATGCACAAAAGAATTTATTGCACCATAAGATGGGGGTTTGAATGAACACAACAAAATGGACGAAGAGAAAGGCCCCAAAGACAACATAAAGAGTGACCTTGTGATTGGTGGGTTATCACCAAAGAGGTGGAATGGGCCACCATAGCTTTTTCAAAAGAACTTCAAACCGTGGAAGAGGCATTGAATGGCGAATATGCAAAAATGTAGGAGATTGTAATGCAAGAAGAATATAACTCTCTGTTGAGAATTCAAGTTCAACTAGTTAGGTTTCATTAGTTACTAGAGTAGGAAAGTAATTAGGTTTCTTTCACAAGGTTGAATTACTTTCGTTACTTATTTTAGTTTGGTTATTTGTGGTTTGGTCTTTTAGTTAAATACTTTGGTGTTGATGGTTTGCTTCTTTTTTTTTCATTACACAAGTTTGTGTATTTCATGTGACAAGAACCTTGGAGAGTTTTTGATGTTGTGTTTTGTGTTGTGAGCATTATGTTGTAGTTTCCTTTCAATAAAGATTTATGCTTGCACTTGAGTATATCTCCTATTTGTTAACATGGTATTAGAGCTTAAGTTGTTTGGTGAAAAAGTTGAAAGAGATCTAGAACTAGAAAAAAAAAAGTCTCTAGAATTAGAGCTTGAGAGTCTCTAGAAATATCATAGGAGTTTATCAAGTGCAAAAGAAAAACGGGGAAAGGAAAGAATGTGAAAAGAAAGAAAAGAAAAGAAAAGAGGTGAGAGGAACTCAACATATCAAAGTTGTGGAAATCAGATCTTTAAATCTAGATCAAGATCTACTATAAAAAGATCTTGGAGTGAAACTTGGAGGGATTATAGAAGATTATAAAACGCTTCTATTCTCAAATTTTCAAAAGAAAAGATATGTTTTGTGAGAGTTATGAGCTTTTGAAAACTTTGTGCTAGATCTGGTTTTTTGGTCATATCTCCATTTTTTTGACCTTTTTTGGATCTACAACTTTGGGATCTTATAGATCATAAAGGAATATGTATATGAGAGAAATTTCATGTCATTTGGATTTGTATTGGGAGAGATCCAAGCATCTAAAGTTTCAGTCTTAGTTTTGAAATCAATTTCTATTGAAAGTGATATTTCTTTGTGGTCATCATTAATAGAGCTGAAATCTTGAGCAAATATAGTAAAAATATATCTAATGTATTTCCCAAAATCTCAAGGATTTTGGAGTTGTTGAGAGTGAGTTGTAAGTCATTTTGTGTTCAGGTCCCAGTTTGAGGTGACTTCAAGGAAGTAGCAAGATCTTTCATTTTATGAGGTTAAATGAGCTGAAATTTTGAGAGAAGGTAGTAGACATAGTTTTTCATGTTCTACCAGAATTTAAGATCGATCCAAGGTCATATGTGTGTGGAGTAGCTTTGCAAAGTTGTTGTGTTAGAAGCTTGTTTTGAGAAGACAGAAAAACAAAGTTTTGAAATGGAGCAAATACAATTTGGGAGAATTTGAACGAAGAAGTTTGAAGATTGGGAAGCACAAATACATTATCAAGACCTTCGTACAAAAGTGTGGTATGTAATCATGTATTTAATACCATACGAAATATTATACGAGATACGTACCTATACGTAAAACCTATGTATAGTATAGAATTTCGAAAAATATTCAAGACATACATACATATGCAAGGTCCAGCTTGTTCAACCCTAAATGTAACCCTAATCCTAGAAACCCAAGGAAGGAATTAAAATCATTGTGAAACCCCAAGAAGCCATTGAGGTGCCTTGAGAGATGGCGAATGGTCTTTCTCAAATTGCAATTGAAAAACTAGACAAGAACAATTTCCAAGTGTGGAAAAAATTTAGGATTATGAATTTCTTGATGGGGAAAGGCTATTGGGAATTCATAACTGGTGATGAGAAAAAACCTCCTTTCCCAGAAAACCCCACACAACAACAAATTCAAGCCATTAAAACTTGCCAT
>Ga0209611_10009756_pt1 | contig 14398 bp, 14 predicted proteins | sample S1TSphgellanicum_3_FD_187693 | JGI IMG/M metagenome (GOLD analysis project Ga0209611, IMG submission 187693) | Host-associated microbial communities from peat moss isolated from Minnesota, USA - S1T2_Fc - Sphagnum magellanicum MG (SPAdes) (version 2) | ecosystem: Host-associated > Plants > Peat... | reverse complement strand
TTTGGAAATAGCAAATCACTCGTAATGTTTATATTCTAGATGCAAATCTAAGAAATGAAACTGTTGTTTTCAAGTTTGTTTTTTCTGACTACCTACTTTACTTTTTTTCAAGTGGAAAAACTAACTCTGCAAGTGGAGGAAGATTCAAAGCTAGAGTGTAGAAACACTCCAACAATAGAAGGAGATCTCTCTTTCTCTCTCTCTCTCTCTCTCTCTCTCTCTCTCTCTCTCTCTCTCTCTCTCTCTCTCTCTCTCTCTCTCTCTCTCTCTCTCTCTCTCTCTTTCTCTCTCTTTCAATCATGTCCTCAAATTGTGAATTCTTCAAATTTCTTTTTTTTATTTCTTTAGTCTTCTAACCTAATATCAAAATGCAGTGAATTGCACTGGAAACTGAAGAATGTGGTGTTGTGAAGAGATCTGTTCGTGCTTCTCAAGTTAATAAAATTATTCACTCGGGTTGTGCTTGTTTTTGTTTCCCTAGTTTTGTTGATTCCTATCATGGTCATGTTATTTCTGCTAACCTTAATATCCTTTCAAGGCCCAGCCTAATTGAGCTCTTTTCTAGAGGCACTAAGTTCAAAAGTGGCTTCTTGTCTATGTTGTTTATTGAAGAAGCTATTGATAAAGGTCTTAAGAAGTTTGTCAACAAGCAAGAAGAGCTTCTAGGAGTTCAAGGGATTTTAAATGAGTGGAAGGCCAAAGTTCTTTTGTTTGTTCAGAAGAGGACTCGTGTTTCCTAAATAAATAATCTTAGACTCCCCAACAAATTGTGTGGAGCTAGCCCTTGGAGAGTATTTGTTGCCACAACCTTGTCAGCCACATGAAGAAATAACATGGAGTATTTGACTATTTTCCTGACTAAGTTGCAGTGTTGACCTAAAGATCTGCTCCAATTCTTTTAGCACATAATTAGAGGGCACCTTACCCAGCATATTTTATCCTCCTTTGTTTGCAGGGCATTGTGAAAATCAGAATGGCCACTCTAGTTGTCATGATTCCTGAAAAATGCCCACACTTTCTCTGTTTTGTCTTGTGGTATCATGGGAAAAAAAACAATTGAAGCAGGTCTTTATGCTCATTAAAATCCTCAGTTGTGGGCTTTACAAGAATTAGCCTTGTGTTTAGCTCCGTGTGGGCCCCTATTCTAGTAAATCCTTCGAGATCTGAAATTAATAAGGCTTCCCCACTTCTGTTGCAATCTTTTGAATTGTTCCCACTGACATGTATGTGGGGTTGGTGAAAGCAAAAAGGCACATCAAAGAAAGTTTGTAGCACTAGCCCATCACAAAGGGCTGAAGGGGGGGTGCGGGTAGCTTGCGTTCTTCACCCAATACAAGGCCTAGGCCCAGGATGTGATGGGCAACCTTAGAAGCCAGCTTGTGGAGGGATACAATGTGGTGCACAATCTATGCCACATTCTGGGCATTGTGGACACACAAGCCAATAATTAGGTTGGCAAGGACGCTAGGAAAATTGTTGTCAAGGTATGTGCATCAATACCAACGTTGCCCAAAATTGTGATGGGCATGGGAATTTGCACTATGGGGGGTAGATGCAACCAACCAATGGGGGTGGGAATGGGGTCTATGAAACAAGTGCGTAAGGGTTTGCCAGGCACCAAGTTGCAAGCATTGTAACGAATGGTGGCATGCCACAGATGCAAGGAGTTGGGGTGGAGGAGCCTTTCTCCCGTTCACAGGCTGTAATTAAGGCACAATAACGGTCCTTAAAAAGGACCTTAGAGATTGAAATTGCATAGCGATGCCAAAAAGGTTTGCCACCTCATCAAGTGGAGGTGACAAAAAATGGAAAAATAGATGGGGCGTGTGCTGGCAAGAATATATGGGATGACAAGATTTGGGGTTTTACACCACACCACCTCAACATGGCAATTGTGAAGGTAGGGGAGCAAAATGTTGTGGACATGGCTGAACTCCGCAGGGTAGTGGACACTGAGTTTGAGTATCTTCATCATGAGTTGAGTGACCAGGGGTTTGGAGACTGTGTTAGACGATTCATGAAGTTTGAATGGTCTCAGCTAAAAAAGTGGTGGATTATGCATGGGCACACAACGTGCCCTATGGGTGTGGAAACATCCCAGTGGGACACCCTTGTGGCATATTGGTCTGAACGTGCAACAAAGAAGAGGACTGACCAACTTACGGGTGCAAGAGGTGCAGTAATGAAGGTCAGCAAATATGGACAGGGTGGAAAAGCAATGGCCGAACATAAATTGGTAACACATTGTCAACCTACTATGTTCTGGGATGTTTGGTGTAATGGGCAGTTTGTGTTACAATAACTGCATACTTGTGCAGTTGTGCACAGGTCTATTAGTTGTAGACCTGTGCCTAAAGTTTGTTGTGTTGCAGAAACTAGCATCCCATCGAAGCCCATCTTTGTCTAAGATGGCAGCAACAGGTCTTGATTCTGTTAGCAACCCAAATCCAGTAAGTGCTCAAATATTATTGCTTGTATTCAAATGTGGAAGGGGACAATCAAAGTGGAGCCCAAGTTATGCCGCATAACAATATATGCGTACTTGTCAAGGGCAACAAGATTTACTTAGCTACTGCTAGCCCTTGTAATTTGGGCAAGTAGAAGTTATATTTGGGTATGTTATTTAAACTATCCATATAGGTATAACATTGACTATTATGAACCCCTAGATCTAATACTATAAAGACTAGGCACTAGGTGTTGTGTATCTAAAACAAGTTGGTGTGGAGTGGTGGCTTACTGTTGCAAGAATCTAATTCAGCCTATCTTTCATCACAAATTAGAGCAATCGAAACCAAGCTCCCAAAAATGGTTGCGTAGGTAGAAAAAATGTTTGAAGCAACTATTGCAAGAGGCATTGAACAACTTCATGCAACAATGGAGTCTACCATGGCAAGGTTTTTAGCATAGGCAAATGCTGGGGTGCAAGGGCAAACAGGTGTGAAAACTAATATTGACACTGCAGCAATGGCAGTAGCCCCTACCATAGTAATTGGGGCAGACCAACAATTGCACATAGGCTCTGACCCTATTAAGCTTGGGGTCGGGAATGGATCTAAAGTCAATGCCACTAATGGACAAGAGGGTCTAGCCCATGTTAGCAAGGTACGTTAAGGCCTTAGCACCATGGCATGTAATCTGTACTAAGTCTAATGGCATGATACATTGAACAATAGTAGATGTTGGAACTAGGGTTGACCAATATCTAGTGGGATGGCAGAGCAAGAAGAAGACTAGGCTGGAGCCAAGGGAGGGTGTGAAGACAAGGGCACGCACTGGAATGTGCAGGGTGCTAGTTGCAGAAGAAGAGGTGAGATTGAGGGTGCCTTGGGGGCTATGTGTGGTGAGTTAAATGCATGGAAACAAACATAACAAAAAGGAATAAGGCCAAATATGTTGTGGACCACTATTGGCTTAAGATGTATAATGGGATGTTGTGGGTGCACAATTTCAGCTGGGGGATAAAGTAGCATTGATTAGCTTTACCAAGTTGGACGTCATTGCAATAGGTGTGGTGACAGGTATTGGTGGGCAACAAGGTGTGCACCATTGCACCCAAGTTGACATTGGGTGGTATCGGGTGCAACTTGCAGAAATAATGGAGGGTTTTGGCAATACTGCCCTACTCATAAAATATGACAATGATGATCCACCTCAGTTGCAGTTGAAGGATACAATGGGTAGCAGTTTGGTATGGAAGGGTCAATTCATGCATAAGGCAGTGAGTAGGAAACAAGTATAACTTATTTCCAGAGTGGCCCACAAGGAACTCATCATTGGTCTCCCCACCTAGTTTGTAGAAAAACAATGAGATGTCTCCATACCATGGAAAATTTTGGGGAACAGTCTAGCATGCATTGTATGCTTCTTAGATGCAAATTGCATTTTAGTCGATATGAGTATTAGTTTGAACAAACTAGATTTAAGACCTTCAATGATTCCATGTGATATGCATCTTGATGTGGGAGGTTGTTTATATTTCAAACCATAGTTTATATGGTAGTGAAATATGTGTTTTTTGTGATATTGCTTCATGGAGTATCTACTCTCAGATTACAACCCACTTCGGTGGCAATAATGGTAATGAATATGAACTAACCATAGATAATTAGCTATTTAATTTGTAGTTCCAAGTGGAGTTAGCTATATGTATCCCATTTTTTTCAAGGTCAGTAAAGGGTACAAGCCCTAGGTGTTCATGGTTATTGATGTGATTTCAGAGGTGTTGGTGTAGGATGGGATCAAGTGCCCAGCTTGTGGCACATCCCGCAAGTGTTGGTGTGCTAAGGACAGAACAAGTGAACTTTATAACAACCATCAAACCAGGTAGTCCCAAGCCTGAAGTGTACTTGATGATGGGTGTGATTTGGCATGGTAGGTCTGTCATGTAGAGTGGGTTCTATTATTGATCATGTGGCATAATTTGTATTTGTATGTAGTTAACACCATCATGGGGTTGCACACAGTGACACATGTTATGATGGGACACATGCTATGATGGGACACCCATAAGGAGTAGCCCTACTATAGAGTTGGCCTCTAAATTCAATCATTGGGTGGGCTGACTATTTACTTCCCATATATTTGTACTAAAAAAATTCTTTCAATGTTGCGCCCAAACATGTGATTTGTGGCAATTAGCACAGGAATGGACGATGGCACTAGACCCTGGTTAGTTTGTCTAATGTTAAGCAACAGGAATGTTGTTTGGAGTATTGTTGATCATGGCAACAATGGTGCAAGTCAAGCAGCATTTAGAGCCAACAAGAGGACCCATGAGGGCGTGGATGTGGTTGTAGTCGAATGTAACAGTTTAGGCACTACCAGGTTTTGAATATATTTACTTACATTGGAAGATGTGGGCTAAGATTGGGTTGCTACACCAGGGACCTTGCAGGCAGAAAGGTGAACTCAATGTTATGTATGTTCAATTTTTCCCCAATGAACCCATGTGGGCTGTTCAAATGCTTGGAATAGTTCATGTGTAATTAAACTGATGACTGCAAGAACTTGTAACCCATTGCCATAGTAATAAAATCTATCCTGGTTTTGGTGGGAGGCCAAGCAAATTGGCATGTCAAGTTTAAACTACCAAATTCTTATGTAATTTTACCTTGGGTGCTTAAATTTTTGGGATTGTAGGCAATTTATAAATGCTCCTACCATGGGTTTCAAAACTCAACTGAAATATATATTGTGTTTATTATAAATATTAAGCCAAGCCATAAACGCTTAGGATCTACTATGTGCAACATGAAATTGGATGACAAAAAAAATCATGCATTATCTGTAAATAAATGCATTATTTAAAATTAAAATTAAAAACTAATTGCCACATGTCATAATCGTTATGAGTAAAATCGAACGGTCCATATATATTGTAATTATTTAATAATAGAGTAAATACCATATTAAAAGCCACATGTCATAATCCTAGTGCTTGAATCGGCCGGGTAGTATTATTAGATGTCATGAAAAAAATTTAAATCAAATATCCAATATACCACGTGGTCTTTGGGCATTAGTGGAAAATAATAACCAAAATAATTGTTGAATATTAGCACCACATACGTATACTCGTATTTTGTCATGAACTAGTATTTGTACGTTGAATAGTTTCCATTGAACCCCGTTGTCTCCTACGACTAAGAACGACTGCGACTACACAACTTTTAGTTGTAGATGTCACCTGCGACTAGAAAACAATCACAAGGACTAGTCAAAAAAGTCAACTTTTCTTCTAATGCCTCAACACCCATATACACCATGGAGGTCAGCAGTTCCTCTAGGAGAATTGAGAAATTCAGCGAAAGGTCAGGTACTATTTCTTTGAGGGAGTTCAAGGCAACATTCTCAACTATGGTTTGTGAATTGGAGTTCAAGTATGGTGTTAATTACACCAAGGCGTTTGCATTCAAACAATTGGCCCGTTATGTGCACTATGAGGTATTGGATGTCTACGAGCAACATTTTGCAAGGATTTTGGGTGTCACCCAGATTTCCAATCCAACTTACGCCATAGCCATCGCCACTGCCTCTCAAGCAGCATTACAAGCTGCAATTACACATCATGGGACTGTGCCCAATAATCCAGACCCGGTACCTACCTCAGTAAACCTTTCTCCTCAACAACTCATTACTGTTACCGTAAACATTCCTCCCACCACTGATGCGTCAGCCTTTGCTGATCCAGTGGCGAAATTCTTTCGAATTCTTGAGCTGGAATTTCTAATCAAAAGTTTTTAAAAATTCTGCAATTCGCCACCTTCTCTTGGCAGAAGGATGAAACCCTCAAGATGCTCTACAAGAGGCTGCTCAAACTCAAAGAGGATACCCAGAGCATCATAGACTTGGAAGCTACCCACCGATATTTTCGTTCGTTGGAAGGTACTCCAACACTCCACGCACAAGTTTTGCAACGGGTCTTTGCAAAATTTGGAGACTCGTACACTTTACTGGATGTGTACAACATTTCTAAAAAGCTGGAACTGGCTCATGCACACTATGAGGCTAGTACTATGAGGCCTCCATCACATTCAAGGCCTCAACCTACACCAACTCCACCAACTAGATCATCATTTTCTTCTTCAAGGACTAAAGCGATGCACTCAGCTACACCCATCCTACCTTCTTGTAACTACTGTGGCAATCCTACCCACAAAGCTAGTGAGTGCAACATTCCTTCCGAGGATCTCTTTTGTGATATTGTGAGAAAGAGGGACATCAAGTATCTATCTGTTTTGCCAAGTTCCCAAAGCAAAAGCAACTTCGATTACAACGGCAAAATCTACCAGCATCTTCCGCTATCCCTCAACCAAAAGTCAAGGCACCTCAGCCTTCCACTCAGGCTTTGCCCACCAAAGGTAATTCCAACAAGAATGCTAAGAAGAAGGAGCACAATGTTGACAAGAGGAAGGTGCTTCAAGCCCATGCAATTCAAATTCAGACTTTACAAAATGAACTCGAATCATTGAAGGCTCAACTTGCTAATCTAAAAAGCAAGTCCTCCCAACCAGCTAGTCATGCCCAACTTGTATAAGGTTCAGGATCACGAGAGGGACCTCCTAGGTCGTTCTATGGCCTTCCACACGATGCCATGGTTGGGGAGTATGTTCTTTCTAGTCCACACAATTCTAGTCTCACACCAAATTTTGCTACTTCTTTTTGCCCTTCCTATGTCGTGGCACAAGAAGCTAGTGTGGCACCCAGAGTTTCTGCCACAAGGCAGGTAATTCAGACTGATGGCTCACATCTAATTCAAGTCCTATTACCAGGGCTAGAGGAGCTCGAGCAGTCATGCCAAAATCTTTTCGTCCTCTCAACATGGAAGAAGAACGCACCTTGTTGGCGAAGGGGGAGGAAACTACTACACCACAAGCTATTAGGGCATCAAATTCTCATGTCCCAGGAGTACATGTACATCAGGAAAACACACAATTTTCCACTGATCAGCTTATGGAATGCCAACTTCAAATGCATGGAGTGGCACAAAAGCTTGTGAATACACCATTGCTTAGTTTTCAAGATTTGAAGCTAAGCACCAGGGACATAATGGCAATCTTAGAGGATACCTTGAACACTACATCAGGTCCTCTACCAGTCCCTGATCCACATGCTACAAAGGTCCCATCTAACACCTTAGAGAGACATTCGATTGGCTCACGTGTTGCAAATGGCGTTCGTAATTTGGTCATTAATTCTAGCATGGCTAAACTAGTGGGCTTTCCTACCTCTGATTCTACATTCACATATCAGAAAGGAATTCAAAACTCCTCACTTGTGGATTTGTTACTCAGCAAAGGTGTTGTGGATAACCATTCTCTCCACAAAGTCTTTCACTCATTTCTGAAGGTGGTGCCTAGTGAAAGAACTTCCATCGCCATCGAAGTTGCCATTGTCAACAATACTGGGTCAGCAATCCAAGTGGGAGGACATACACCCAGAGTGGTACTTCTTGACACAGGTGCCCAACCAATGATTCTTGGAGTTCAATTCGCCAAGAAGATGGGCATGCTTGACTCCAAACTACGGAAATCTATGTGGCAAATTCGCACTGCTAGTGGGAGCGTAGAAGAGGTACTTGGGGAAAGCTCGGATTTGATTGCACTTAAATTCAATGAAAGTACAAATCAAAAGTTTTGCTTACAGGTCAGATGTTTTGTCACCAATGCCACTAGTTATGATGTGCTCATTAGGCAAGAAGCCCTGTTTCCACCATGTTTCACAATTGACAACTGGTTCAAACATGCGTACTACCGAGTGGATTGGGAGACTGATGGCCACTACTTAGGATACATACCCCTTGATTTACATGGGAACCATAGTCCTATGGCTCATCATTGTATGCTCAAGGAAGCACACACCATTTCCTACATCCAACAAGCAAGCCACGAATGGATAGAGGGAGATGAGGAGGAAATAGCTTACGCTCAAGCTACTGAAAGCTTGAGGGTGGTTCCTATTGACATTCAACATGGACCAGAGGTTTTATAGAGGTTCAAAGTAGCCCACAAGCCCTTGGTCAAAGCTTTGTCTAGTTTTGAGCACATGGAGTGCCATGGCGAATTAATTAAGCCATTACTTCGTCAATTAATCACCTGGACACCACCTAAGGACGGGATTACATTACTAGAGCTCTTTGGTGGTATTGATACATGTCTCGAAGCCCTACTACAGTCAGGGATGGTGGTTCGGAGGTATTTTTACATAGACATTAATCCTATTGCAAGGCAAATGGCAGCATTAAGAATGAGGGAATTCACAACAAGATTTCCACAACAGTTTGCAACCACTACATGGAAGGCTAGTTTCACATTTTTGCCCTCTGACATACAACTAATTCAAAAGAAGCATATGGAATTACTTGGCCCCGTCGACCTCATCATTTCAGGTTGGGAATGTCAAAGATTTTCAGCGGCTAAATTTGGAGAAGGCTTAAAGTGACACAAGATCTGGTCTTTTCACGGACATGATACGATTGATCACTTGGGCTCAATCCATTTCTCCTACACTTGGTTATGTAATTGAAAACACCCCTTCTCAACTTGATCAGAGGGAGAAAGTCCAGGAGCACTACACACTAGTCAAGCATTACCTTGGAAAGTCGCTCTTACTTGATGCGACACAATGTGGTTCCTATGCGCACCGGTTGCGCAACTAGTGGACTAACTTGGCACCACTCTCAGTTCTGCAGCTAACTCTGAAATACACTAGCAGAGACCCAAACCTACAGGTTTTTCACATATTGGATGATCAAAGTTCTTGCCAACTAATTACAAGGCAAGAAAAACCTCTTTGGTTTCCTACGAACACAATAGGAAAACTAAAAGGTGTTTGGCCCACCTTTGTCTCCTTCCCAGGAGCACACGCCTTTCAGGGAGATGGGCCAGGCTTGGTGTATCATCACGCTTCAGCCACTTGGGATGAACCAAGCCCAGAAGAATAAAGAAAGGGCTATGGGGTTCCAAACTGGCACTACTAGTCACACTAAGGTGACTAAATTGGAACATAACGCTCTACTGGGGAGAGGCATGGACTTGAACTCCCTTACATGGTTGTTGGTAACTTGTGTACTTTTTCAAATGTACACAACACTAACACTAATTCAATTAGCTTTCAATTCTGGCGATGCAACCGCATGGCACCCCGACCAAGTACACTTGCCTATCTTCAACACTCTACATCTCATTCTTAGTGTTGGGGGGGAGGAGGTACCATGTAATTTGACTCAAGTTGTGTCTAATACACCTAGAGATACATCAGCTTCTAGAGAAACAATTACAACCTTTTATGAATCTACGAAGTTGGATAGTGGAGAACCCAATACACCAGGTTCTTCAAACACATTTTCCAACTCCATTCTATGTGTTTCTAACTACCCTTTCGTTATGGGGAACCAACTCACCAAGAAGGAGAGAGACCAGGTCACAAACTTGCTAATTAAGTATGAGAATGTGTTTACATTCTCAATGAAAGACTTAGGTAGGTGTAAGACCATGCAATTCTCTATAGACCTTACAGATGAGACACCCATCTATCGAAGGAGGCATAGGTTGAGCAAGCATGAGTGGGAACTGGTAGATGAGAGCTGCAAAGAGCTCCATGAGGCCGGTCTCATTCAGCCATCAAGTTTTGATTTTGCAACTGCTACAGTAATGCCAACAAAAAAAGATTCACCTGGATTATGGACTGAGAAAAGGATGTGCGGGGATTATAGGCCTTTGAACCTAATTACACTTCAGGATAGGTACCCCATGCCCATCCCTAAAAAATTGTTTGATAGCATTAGAGATTCAAACATCTTCACAATTGTGGATCTGAGGCAAGGTTTCAACCAAATTATTAACCAAATTATGCTCACTACGAAGGATCGCAAGAAAACAACATTCCATGGAAGCAACAAGTTGTGGGGATGGCTTGTGATGCCTTTTGGATTGAAGAATGCACCTGTCTTCTTTCAACGAGACATGGACCAAGTTCTCGAAGGGGCAGATTTCCTAAAGTGCTACATAGATGACGTCCTAGTGCATAACAAGGGACTCCTGCAGCATTTGGCTCATCTTGAGGAGTTATTCAAGAGGCTCCACGAAGTTAATATGAAGATCCATCCTAAAAAGTGTGAGTTTGCTATCACCTCAATAATCTACCTTGGACATAAAATTTTGCCAAATGGCATTATGGCTCATTGGGCCAAAGTAGTAGCCATTTTGGAAATGCCCAATCCTACTGATGTTCACACATTGAAGAACTTCATCGGACTATGTAATTATTACAAAATTTATGTCCAAGACTTTAGTACTATTGCTCATCCTCTCTATGCATTGTGAAAGAAGGATGTTACTTGGACATGGAGTGATGAAGCTCAGGAAGCTTTCAACACACTCAAGGAAAAGCTTTCAGAGTTCCCCATTCTGAGAAGACTTGATTTCAACAAAGTCTTCATTCTACACACTGATTAGAGTGCTCTTGGTATTGGAGCTATTCTTGGCCAACTTGATGAGGAAGGCAAGGAATATGTTATCGCCTATGCATCTTGAAGCAATAACAAAGCTGAGAGCAACTACTCTTCATATGAAGGGGAGTGCCTTGCTATTGTATGGGTCATCATACATTTCAGGCCCTATCTTTATGGCACCAATTTCACTTTGTATACCGGCCACCAACCTATCAAGTGGTTGATGACCAACGACAAGCTTACTAGTAAGTTAGCTCGTTGGGCACTTATACTTCAAGAGTATGAGTTCAAGGTTATTCATCGACCTGGTATTACACATCAGAATGCGGATACCATGTTGCGAAGACCCCTCATTACCTCTGAAGAGTTTTTAAAAACCAGGCAAGATTTTGACCAGATTCCAATAGTACATGTATCTGAGGCATCTAGTTATCTTGCATTACTACAATGTAACCTAGTTGAACATCCCATTCTAGATATATGGGAGGACTTGGACACTTTGAGGTTTTTTCAACATGGGAAATACCCTCCCCAAGTTACATCAAGTCAACGGGATCGCATACAACAACGGTCTAGACGCTATTCATGGAGGGACAATCACCTCATCCAATGCTTACCACAAGGCGATAAAGTGGTTCCACCACCACATGAACGACATGGTCTTATTCAAAAAGTACACTAAGAGCTTGGACACTTTGGAGTTAAGCGTACTTATAGCCTTTTTGCTCCTCATTACCATTGGAGAGGTATGTATGCTCAAGTCCGAGACATCATTACTAGGTGTGAACAATGTGATAGAGTGAGAACTTCTTTCTCCTCTCAACAGTTCATGCTTTTTCCACTCCCTATTCAGGGCATGTTCTATCACTAGTCAGGTGATTTAGCTAGAGAGTTATCACAAACCTCTAAGGGTAATGTTTACATCATGATTATGATTGAGCATTTTTCAAAGTGGGTTGAGCTTGTTGCACTACCAGACAAGTCATCACACAACACTAGCCAGGCTTTCTTACAACAAGTTCTAAGTAGGTTTGGGGCTTGTGCTAAGTGCCTTACTAATCAAGGATCAAAATTCAAGGGAGAATTCCAAAACCTACTTGACCATGCTCTCATTGACCATAGTTGAACTTCAAGAGATCATCCCCAAGCTGATGGCCTTGCAGAAAGGATGGTTCAAACATGCAAGAAGGGATTTCGGAAGATTTGCCTCATTAAGAACAAAGAGGATTGGGACTTCGCCTTCCTTTACATTGCCATGGGTTACAAGATGTCCAAACACGCCTCTTTATCTCATTTATTTCCTTACTTTTTATTTTTTGGGAGACATCCCATTCCACCCTCTTCCATTGCTGTTCAAATGGACCTAGTTGTGGACTTGGATTCCCCAACCACTTGGGCTAGGGTCATTGCAGAAAGGGCTGCTCTATTCAGGAGGGTTATGTCCATGGCCATGGAAAATTTGTCCATTGCATAACATAGAGACAACTTACGATATGCACACACATGAGGTGGTAGTTACAAACCTAAGGTGAGACAATTTGATGTTGGTGATTTTGTGTATCTCCAACGGCAACCCAATGATACTCTAGACATTTCCTCCGGTCGCACTATCTTGAGGACTAAGGCGATCAGGCCTTCAGGTGTGTAGGAGTTACAAGGAGTTGACGAACGCACAATTTGGGTCATTCCAAAAATTATGCGCCCTGCCACCTGCCGAACTTGGATCCTACCATCATCACGTCGACTTGGATTCCTCCACTTGATTATCCATGTCAGGTATGTCAGAGGATAGACGATGCTGATCAGATGTTGCTTTGCGATAACTGTAATGGTGGATACCATCTCTTTTGCCTCAAACCGAAGCTCACTCAAGTTCTCGCCAACAATTGGTATTGTTCATCATGTTCTCCTACAGCACCTTGATTCCTATTCAGACCATGCCATGCTTTTCCCGGCTCAAGTCTGGGGGGGGATACATGAGAATTTCATCTCAGCTTCCCTTGTGCATTGTATATATATATGTGTGCATGCATCTTTTTTTAGTTGATTAGTTTATACCTTTGACTGACTCTAATCTTTTTGTTTAGTAAAATTTACTACGTATTTACATCCTTACAACACCATACGTCACGACATTACATGTCACGACATTAAGCCCATAATGTCTAAAAACCCCATGTAATAATATCAACATAATGATAATTAATGCACACTATTTGAAAGGTGCAAAATGCAATACTTGCCTTAGGCCATAAAACCCGCATTGGTTGTGGGAGTCAATGCATTATTCACATATGGGTATGAAAAAATCAAACTACAAAGAAATATTGAATATGAAATATTTGTGTAAAGGTATAAAACCTTTATTTATGGTTATATATTTAATGAAACTTGATGCCCTTTCTATATCCAATAATTAGGAAATGAAAATAGGTTGAATTGTGAAAATATAAACAAAACAAAAAGAAATAACAAAAGACAAATGCATACCTTTAGAAATAAAAGATGTTAACGTTCCACCAAAGTTTGTAATCCCAATTAAAAATGCAACCCTAAAAGATCACAACTCATACACAACTGGGTTAGAAAATATTAAACTTTAACAACTATGGAACATATGGAAACAAAGCATATTCATAATTATGGTATAAATCTAAACAAGTGATAAGATCAAAAACCAATATAATGAGCAAAGTTTGGAGTATAAACCTTAGGCTCTGAAATATATGAACCAAATTCCAATACATTAAATCATAAAACATAACCCTAAAAATCCAAATGATATTTTTCCATAAGCCTTATTACAACCCTAACAAAAAAAAATCCAAATATATACAAACAACTTTACAAACTATACACATTATATAATGCAAAATAAACAAATTTAAAAGAACATAGGAAACAATTTAGAAACCAAAATTTAAAGGTTTTAAACTATAAATATTTATTGACTGAAAAAAAAACCCTTAATCTTTAAAAATAATGAAATAAATTTCGTATAAAACCAAAAGAAAAGATGTCTTTTACCTTTGTGTGATCTCTCCAACCTAATTTTTTCCACTATCTTTGAAGAAGATATAGAATGCAATTGTATTACTTCACATATGTGTAAACCTTAAAATTTTCCCCCCAAATTTAGCCTACTTTAGGTTAATTACTATACATTTGTGAAAAACTTATTAATTAATTTATGTGTCCCAACCCTAAACTTAAGCCATAATCCAATAGTACATATTTATAATAATTACATGAAAAGATGTATTGTAATGTCCATTCAATAATAAATTAGGTGAACAAAATTTAATAAAATATGCATTAACTAAACCAAAATGGCTGCAATTATGGCATTGTTTCCACAATAATATTTTTTTAATATTTACATATGGGGACCTATGTTCATCATCCATAAACTAGGGCGAACTTTAATAAATTGATAGGTAGGAT
>Ga0209611_10009754_pt1 | contig 14398 bp, 13 predicted proteins | sample S1TSphgellanicum_3_FD_187693 | JGI IMG/M metagenome (GOLD analysis project Ga0209611, IMG submission 187693) | Host-associated microbial communities from peat moss isolated from Minnesota, USA - S1T2_Fc - Sphagnum magellanicum MG (SPAdes) (version 2) | ecosystem: Host-associated > Plants > Peat... | reverse complement strand
ACATCATCGCGCCACGCTACGATGCCTTCACCCGCGTCTTCTCCTTCGGCATGGACGCCCGCTGGAAACGCGAGCTCCTCGCCACCGTCGCCGCCTCGGTGCCGCCGTCGGCGAGTACGCTCGACCTCGCATGCGGCACGGGCGACCTCGCGTTCGCCGTCGCCGAGCTCGCACCCGAGGGACGCGTCACCGGCATCGACGCCTCGGGCCGGATGATCGCCGCGGCCGCCGACCGCCTCGCCCGTCGCGCCCCGTCGACGACGCCGTCGGCGCCGATCACGTTCGCGGTCGGCGACATGACGACACTCGCCGTCGCCGACCGGAGCGTCGACGTCGTCACCGCCGGCTACGCGCTCCGCAACGTCCCCGACGTCCGCGCCGCACTCGCCGAGATCGCGCGGGTCCTGGTCCCCGGCGGCCGGCTTCACACGCTCGACTTCTACCGGCCGCGCGCCGCATGGTGGCGCCGACTCTTCGTCGGCTACCTCGCCGCCGCCGGCAACCTGGTCGGCTGGCTCTGGCATCGCGAACCCGTCGTCTACGGCTACATTGCGCGCTCCGTCGACCACTTCGTCACCGCCGATGCCTTCAACCAGCTGCTCGCCGAGCACGGCTTCGTCGTCGAACGCGTCCGCCGCCACCTTCTGGGCGGGATCGCCCTCCACACCGCGCGTCGCGTCTGACGGCCTTCGAGAACATCGTTTTGACCGCCCGACGGCACCATCCGCGACGCCGCGCTGCTGCGCATTGAGTTCGTCTCTGTCGCCGCCGGTACCCTGACCAGAGGTCATTAGGAGATCGAAATGCGGGTATTCGTCACCGGCGCGAGCGGCTTCATCGGCCAGGCGGTTGTCAAAGAGCTGATTGGCGCCGGCCACCAGGTCACAGGCTTGGCGCGTTCCGATGACGCCGTCCAGAAGCTTGCCAAACTTGGGGCGAAAGCCCATGCGGGCTCCCTGCACGAGCCTGACACCCTGCGCGCCGGGGCGGCGGCGGCCGACGGCGTCATCCACTTGGCCTTCATCCACGGTCCAGGCGACATCCCGCTCGGCCGACGGCTTGGTCTCATCCTGGGCGGTTCGCCGTTCGATATCGTCGGCCGGTTCGGCGCGGCGATCACCGCCGCGGATCGCCGCGCCATCGACGCCTTGGCGGGTGCGTTGACGGGATCAGGCCGGCCTCTGGTGACCGTGTTCGGCACCATGGGTATGGCCGAGGGGCGAACGGCGACGGAAGACGAGGAGCCGGACCCGCGCTCTCCGGGTTGGATGCGCTCGCGGACCGAAGCGGCCGTCAAGGCGTGGTCCGAGCGCGGCGTCCGCGCGACCATTGTCCGTCTGGCGCCCTCGGTTCATGGCGACGGCGATCACGGTCTGGTCCCTTGGTTCATCGCCGCTGCGCGCAAGCACAAAAGTTCGGGCTATGTCGGCGACGGCGGCAACCGCTGGAGCGCCGTCCATCTCCTCGACGCGGCGGTGCTGTTCCGCCTGGCGCTGGAAGAGGGTCGGGCTGGCGCGCGATATCACGGCGTCGCCGACGAGGGCGTTCCCTTCCGCCAGATCGCTGAGGTGATCGGACGGCGACTGCACCTACCCGCGATCAGCCTTACGCCTGGAGAGGCGGCCCGGCGCTTCAGCTGGCTCGCCCCCTTCGCCGCCTACGACAACCCGGCCTCCAGCCAGCAAACGCAGGAGAGGCTGGGGTGGCGACCGACCCATCCGGCGCTGCTCGCCGACCTGGACCGCGATGCGTATGTGCGCGCATAGGCGTTGACGGTCTTGGGAGGCGCCTCCGGTCAGTCCGGGCGTTGCTAGTCCGGGGGTGGCTCGGCCGACGGCTCGGGCACCGTGGCCGGCGTCGGCGCCGGCGTCCCGGGCGCCGGTTCCTTCACCGGCACGATGCCGCGCTCCCGGTCGCCCGCGATCGCCCGCGTCCGCGCGCGTTCGGCGTCGCCGTCCTTCTCCTTCTCCCTGCTCCTGTCCGCGGGTTCCGGGTGGTGCGATTCGACCGCCTGGACGATCGGCGGATGCAGGTGCGTGTCCGCACGCGGTGGGGTGTCGCGCATCTGACCTCCAGCCTGGGAAAGGGTGCGGCTCGTCGCGGCAAGTCGCATGCCCCTCACGGCGCAGCGCCCCGCCGGCCGGTCGCGGCCCACTACATTCGACCCGTGACCTACACCGTCCGCATGCACGGCGTCATCGTCGGCCACTCCGACCTCGAACGGACCCACGCCGATACCAGCGTCCGCGCCGGCGCCTTCCGCCCCGGCCTCGGCTACGAGCTCGTCGAGCCGATCTTCCAGCTCGGCGACTCGGTCGACGCCGCCGACCGCGCCCGCTATGCGGCCGCCGTCGCCAAACTCGCCCTCGAGCTCGTCGACGCCTCGGGGCGGATCGTCCCGACCTCACGCATCGAGATCCGCCCGCGTCGCACCCCCGAGCTCGAAGTCGCCTTCGCCACGTCGCCACCCTGAACGACTGACTCGCTACTCCGACGCGGCGTCGACCCGCGAGCCGCAGGCGGCGAGCAACCGACGGGGCGTCGGCGCGTTGGGAAAGAGCCGGTGCGCCTCCCCCGCGTTGCGACGCACCCCCGTGCAGCGCCCGCGCCGCAGGTCGGACTCCGCGAGCCGCGTGCGAATCCGGTAACTCCCCGGATCGAGCCGCGCGGCGCGCGTCACCGCCGCGGCCCGCACGCCGTCGCCATACAGGGCCATCGCCATCGCCTGCGTCACGCTGCGCGCTGCCCCGGCCACCCCGACCAGGAGCAGCAGGGCGGCCGTGCCCAACCGCAGCACCCGCGGAAACGGCCACGTCACGCGCGCCGCCGTCGGCGGTGCGAGCGCGCCAAGTGCGGGCCAGATCAGCGCCGACGGCGTGGGCAGCAACAACACCGCGTCGAAGGCGCCGACGACGACGGCGGCGATCACCGTGGCGATCAGCGCGAGCGACGCGAGGCCGCCTGTCCCCGCCGCGCCCGGCCCCGGCAACGCGCGCGCCGCGGTGACCACGAGCCCGAGCATCGCCAGCGCCAGGCACGCGGTTGCCGCCGCCCCGCGCTCCGACACAAACGCGACCCAGTCACTGCTCGGCCACGGGTTGTCCGTCATCCCGCTCTCCTCGTCGAGCGACGGATCGTGCGGCGACGCGTACCGCGGGTAGACGACCGGCCAGTTCCCCGGCCCGACGCCGGTCACCGGGTGCGCCGCCGCCATCCGCAGCGAGTTGCGCCACTGCACGAGGCGCCCATGCCCGCTCCCTTCGCGGAAGTCGGCGACCCCGATCGCCGAGTCGAGGTACGGGTTGCGGCTCTTCCAGTGCAGCGTGTTGGGGAGCGTCACCGCGAGCGCTGCCCCCGCGATCCCGCACGCCGTCAGCACGAAGACCCGCCACCCGGTCGCGATCCCGCCCCAGCGCCCCGGCGCCCGCATCACGATCAGCACGGCGAGCACCGTGACGACGGCCGCCGCGAGATACGCCGCGCGGGTCCGCGACAGCACCAGCGCCCACGCGACGATCGTGCATCCCGCCGCCCCGAGCGCAAACCCGGAGAGTCGCCGCGCCCCCGCCGCGGAGAGCACGAGCACCGGCAGGCCGACGGCCGCGAGGTGGGCGATGAAGTTGCGGTTGCCGAGCGTGCCGCCCGGCGCGCGATTGAGGCTCAGGAAGTCGCTGTGCGCCCCGTACGCCTGCGCCAGCGCGGTCGCCGACCCCGCAACGGCCGCGAGCCCCACGCCCGCCAGCACGCCCCTGGCGAGGCCGGCGCGGGCGAGGGCGCCACCGACCCAGTAGAGCGTGAGTCCCGCCGCACTGACCGCGACCGCCCGCCACGCCAGCCAGTGGTTCGTCGCGCCAGCCGCCGACGCGACGCTGAGCGCAAGAAAGGCCGCGAGCAGCGTGTCGACGCGCGTCAGCCGGATCTCCCGCGCGCCGGCGAGGAGGATCGCGCCGGCCAGCGTCGCCGTCACGACGAGGACGAGCTCCTTCGGCACGAAGAAGCGATCGAGGTCGAACGGCTTGAACGGCAGCGCCGCCAGCACGGTCGCCACGGCCCCCACTTGCACCACGCGCAGGGCGAGACGGTCTCCCGCGGCGGCCGATGACTCGATCACGCCGCGTAGAGTAGGCGCGGCACGCCGTTGGCGCGACCAGCCGCTAAATTGGAAGGCCATGCGAACCCGGGCGCGCGCCGCGCTGCAGACCGTCACCCCCGCACCGATCCGCTCCCTGCGCTCGCGCATCACGACGCGCCGGCTCGGCCAGCTCGCCCTCTGGGCGCTCGCCGTCCTCGGCACGCGCGAGCTCGTCGGCTACGTGCTCTTCCTCGCGCACCAGACGCCGGACGAGATCCCGGCCGCGGTCGCCGCGCATCTCGCCGACGAACTCCGCGCGAGCGGCGAACACGCGATCTACAGCGTCCCGGTCACGCGCAGCGTCTGGTGGAGCCCGCGCGCGACGCCGGGCGTCCTCGTCGCGACCGGCCGGCGCCTGCTCTACGTCTCGCTCGTGCCGGCCCTCGCCCCGCCGCCACCGACCGCCGGCGAGCTGCCGCCGACCGAACTTGACAGCTACTGGCTCGACTCGGCGACCGTCACGAGCGGCCGCGCACTCCTCACGGGACTGCCGGACATCGTCCTCCACGCCCATGGGGTGCGCCAGCGATTCGCCGTGGCGCCGCGCGACCGGCTGCGCGCCGACAGTCTCGTCACCGCCGTCACGCGCTACCAGATCGCCGAGCGCGAGACCGAGCGCCGCACGCTCGAGATGGAGGCCGAAGCCGCCGAGCTCGCGCGCGCGCCCGTGTACTACCACGTGAAGCGCGGCGACGCCCTCTCCTCGATCGCCACCGACGCCCGCGTCCCGATCGATTCGCTCCGCCGCTGGAACGGCCTCACCACCGACCGCATCCGCGCCCGCGACTCGCTGCTGGTGAAGCCGGGCACCTGACGCATCGCGCACAACGACGCGCGACGCTCACTGGTCGGGCAATGCTCGCAAAAGGCGCACTTTTCCGAGCACCAAATCCATAGCTCGGCCAGGACCCCCCTCCCACGTCCGGGAGTGTTGGCGGTTGAACCACAGGACGTAAGCGAGGCCGCGCGCCGCACCACGCTGGCTGCCCTCCGCCCTGACGCGTCCTCGACCCATTGCCGGCGGCGACGCGCCCGCCCCGCCCGGCCCCGCAGCCCCGCCCGCCCCGCCCGCCCCGCCCGCCCCGCCCGCCCGGGGCGAGAAGCCCCGGGGCCCCGACCTACGTCGCGCTCGTCGGCAATGTGATCACCGTCTCGCCGGCCTTGTCCTCGACGCTCCCGCCCGCGGCATCGATCAGTCGACGCGCGAGCGCGGCGTCCGCCCCTGCGACCGGCGTCGCCGGTCCGCCGTAGCGGAGATCGATCCGCACCGACGCCCGATCCGGCCCCGCCGTCAGCGTGCACGACGCGCCCGGCTGCAGCGCGCGCAACCGCTCGGCGAGCAGCAGCGTGCAGGCCTCCTGGAGCCGCGCGCGATCGCCACTCACCCGGGGCAGCGCGGGCGCGACATCGGCAGTCACCGACACGCCGACTTCCTGTCCGAGCGCGTTGAGACCCGGGAGCAGCGACGCGATCAGGTCGCCGGCGCGCACGGCATCCCGACGCAGCGTGACGGCGCCGCGGTCGATGTCGGCAATCTCGCGCAGCCGCCGGAGCCGCTGGTCCGCCACCTCGACCGCCGAGCGCGCCGCGGCCAGCATCTCTTCCTGGTTCTCGTTCAGATCCCCGAAGTGGTTGTCGAGGAGGATGTGGAGCGGCAGCCGCGCCTCATCGAGTTGCTTCATCGCGTCGCCCGTCGCGTCCGACAGCAGCGTCGCGTACTCCCCCGCGCGACTCTCGGCCGCCGCCACCCGCGCCGCGCCCTCGACCCGCGCCTGCGACACGGCGTCGTTCAGCTCCTGCACCGTCGACTCGATCCGGTCCAGCTCATCCCGCGTGTCCGTCGCGATCGCGCGCCCGGTCACGGCGTCGGCCAGCCCGCGCAGCCCGAGCGGCCGCGACGCCGAGGCGTCGGTGCCGGCCAGCCGCTGGATCCGGCGCGCGACGTAGCGCGTGTTGACCCACGTCATGATCAGCGACCCGAGCGACGCGATCACGCCGGCCAGCACCAGCAGATGCGGCGCCTGGCGGCCGTACTCGCCCCAGTACGCCAGCCCGGCGACCGCGAAGACGCCGATGATCGCCGGCACCACCGCCAGAAAGAGCCGCTGTCCCACCGTCACGGCGCGATCCTCCTACGTCTCGGCGACGATCAGCACGTCGATCCCGAACGCGTTGTTCAGCAACCGGCTGACGACCGATCCGCGCAGCAGCCGGTGCAACCACCGGCGCCGGCTCCGCCCGACGAGAATCAGCGCCACCCCATGCTCCTGCGCAAACCGGGCCAGCTCATCGGCGATGTTCGTCCCCGTCAGCTTCACCACTTCCGCGCCCATCGTCTGCGCCCGCTGGATGTTGTCGACCAGCTTCCGCTGCACCGTCGCATCGATCCGGTCGGCGCTCTCGTCCGGCGTCTGCACGTAGACGCAGTACCAGTCGCTGTTCAACCGGCCGGCGATCCGGCTCGCCTTGCGCAACAGCACCGCCGTGTGCGGCGTGTCGCTCGCCATCGCCACCATCACGCGGTCCATCGACTTCGGCCGGTCCGGCTCGCCGGCCGCCCGCCGCACGATATGCTCGCGCGTCCGGTCCACCGAGCTCGCGACCTCGCGCAACGCGAGCTCGCGCAGCGTCGTCAGGTTCTCCTCGGTGAAGAAGTTGGCGAGCGCCGCCGGGACCTTGTCCGGCCGGTAGATCTTCCCCTCCTGCAGCCGCTGCCGGAGGTCCGGCGCCGAGATGTCGAGGTTCACCACCTGGTCGGCGGCGCCGACGATCCAGTCGGGGATCGTCTCGCGCACCGTCACCCCCAGCTGCTCGGCGACGACGTCGTTCAGCGACTCGAGATGCTGCACGTTCACGGCCGAGATGACGTTGATCCCGTCGTCGAGCAGCTCGATCACGTCCTCCCACCGCTTGGCGCGCTTCGCCCCCGGCACGTTCGTGTGCGCCAGCTCGTCGACGATCGCCACTTCCGGGTGCCGCGCGATGATCGCGTCGACGTCCATCTCCTCCAGCGTCACGCCCCGGTACTCGATCCGCCGGCGCGGGATCACCTCGACGTCCTTCACCTGCGCCTCGGTCTCATCCCGGCCGTGCGTCTCGACGAACCCGATGACGACGTCCACCCCGCGGCGGCGCAGCTCGTGCGCCTCCTGCAGCATCCGGTACGTCTTGCCGACCCCGGCGGCGGACCCGATGTAGAGCTTGAGCTTCCCGCGCTCGCGCTGCCGCACGAGCGCGAGGAAGTCCGCCACGCCCGCCTTGGGATCGGTCACCGATGCGCGGCCTGCACCCGCACACTATTTGCCCGGGCCGAACGCCGAGTCAAGCGCGAGGTTGAGCGCGAGCACGTTGACCCGCGGCTCGCCGAAGAAGACGAACTGCCGCCCGGTCACGTGCGCCGCCACCAGCGCGTGCACCTGGCCGGCCGGCACCCCGCGCACGCGCGCCACGCGCGCCGCCTGCAGCATCGCGTTGTCCGGCGAGATGTCGGGATCGAGCCCCGACGCCGACGACGTCACGAGGTCGGCCGGGACCTGGCCGCGCACCGCGCCCTCCTGCGAGACCGCGCTGTCGATCGCCACCGCGATCATCGTGTCGGCGAGCTTCCGGTCGGTCGGCCCCTTGTTCGTCCCGCTCGACGAGTCGCCGACGTAGCCCGACCCGGCCGCCGACGGCCGCGGATGGAAGTACGCCGGCTTCGCAAACGACTGGCCGATCAGCGCGCTCCCGACGACGCGGCCGTTCGACTCGATCAGCGACCCGTTCGCCTGACGCGGAAAGAGCGTCTGGGCGAGGACCGTCACGATCCCCGGGTAGATCACCCCGGTGAGGAGGATCAGCAGCGCGGTGATCACCAGCGCCGGTCGCAGTTGGCGTGCGAGCATCTCAGGCGGCCAGGTGAAGGGTGACGAGCAGCACGTCGATCAGCTTGATCCCGATGAACGGGACGATGATGCCGCCGACGCCGTAGACGAGCAGGTTGCGCCGCAGGATCGCCGCCGCACCGGCCGGCCGGTACCGCACCCCGCGCAGCGCCAGCGGGATCAGCGCGACGATGATCAGCGCGTTGAAGATCACGCTGGCGAGAATCGCCGACTCCGGCGAGTGCAGCCCCATCACGTTCAGCGCCGCGAGCGCCGGGAACGTCACCACGAACATCGCCGGAATGATCGCGAAGTACTTGGCAACGTCATTCGCAATCGAGAACGTCGTCAGCGACCCGCGGGTCATCAGCAGCTGCTTCCCGATCTCCACGATCTCGATCAGCTTCGTCGGGTTGGAGTCGAGGTCGATCATGTTCCCCGCCTCCTTCGCGGCCTGCGTCCCCGTGTTCATCGCCACGCCGACGTCGGCCTGCGCCAGCGCCGGGGCGTCGTTCGTCCCGTCGCCGGTCATCGCCACCAGCCGGCCGCCGGCCTGCTCGCGCTTGATCAGCGCCATCTTGTCCTCCGGCTTCGCCTCGGCGAGGAAATCATCGACCCCCGCCTCCTGCGCGATCGCCGCGGCCGTCAGCGGGTTGTCGCCCGTGATCATCACCGTGCGGATCCCCATCGCCCGCAGCCGGTCGAACCGCTCGCGCATCCCGCCCTTGACGATGTCCTTGAGGTAGATCACCCCGAGCACGCGCGCCGCGCCCCCTTCCTGCTCGGCGACGACGAGCGGCGTCCCGCCGACCCGCGCGATCCGCTCCACCACCGCGTCGAGCTCGGGCGGGATCACGCCGCGACACTCCCTGACCCACCGCGCCACCGAGTCGCCGGCCCCCTTCCGCAGCTGCGCGCCCGTCCGCAGGTTCACGCCGCTCATCCGCGTCGCCGCCGTGAACGGCACGAACTCGATCCCCTCGGACTCGCCGACCTGGCGGCCCCGCAGGTTGAACTGCTCCTTCGCCAGCACGACGATGCTCCGCCCCTCGGGCGTCTCGTCGGCGAGCGATGCGAGCTGCGCGCGATCCGCGAGCCGCTCGATCGCCACCGACGGCATCGGCACGAACTCCACCGCCTGCCGATTCCCCAGCGTGATCGTCCCCGTCTTGTCGAGCAGCAGCGTGTTCACGTCGCCCGCCGCCTCGACCGACCGGCCGCTCATCGCGATGACGTTCTGCTGGATCACGCGGTCCATGCCCGCGATCCCGATCGCCGACAGCAGCCCGCCGATCGTCGTCGGGATCAGACAGACGAGCAGCGCCACGAGCACCGGGATGCTCGCCGGCGTCCCGCTGTACAGCGCAAACGGCTTGAGCGTCACCACCGCCAGCAGGAAGACGATCGTCAGGCCCGAGAGCAGGATCGTCAGCGCGATCTCGTTCGGCGTCTTCTGTCGCGACGCCCCCTCGACGAGGGCGATCATGCGATCGAGGAACGTCTCGCCGGCGTTCGCCGTGATCCGGATGACGAGATAGTCGGAGAGCACCTTCGTCCCGCCGGTCACCGCCGACCGGTCGCCGCCCGACTCGCGCACGACCGGGGCCGACTCGCCCGTGATCGCCGACTCGTCGACCGACGCGACGCCGTCGACCACGTCGCCGTCCCCCGGGATCACGTCCCCGGGGAGCGCCAGCACCAGATCCCCCTTCTGCAGCGATGCCGACGGCACCAGCTCGGGGTGCTCGCGGTCCGTCACCACGCGGAGCTTCTTCGCCACCGTCTGCGTGCGGCTCTTGCGCAGGGTGTCGGCCTGCGCCTTGCCGCGCCCCTCGGCCATCGCCTCGGCGAAGTTGGCGAAGACGACCGTGAACCAGAGCCAGATCGTGATCTGGATCGTGAACCCGTTGTCACCGCGGTGCCCGATCAGGTCGCGCACGAGGACGAGCGTCGTCAGGACGCTCCCGACGAGCACGACGAACATCACCGGGTTTCGCACCATGTGGCGCGGCGCCAGTTTCGTGAACGCGTCGCGCAGCGCGCGCGTCACGATCGGCGGGTCGAAGAGCGGACGCGCGTTCGCGGCCATTAGAAGAGATGCCCCGCCTGCATGAGGAAGTGCTCGACGATCGGCCCCAGCGCGAGCGCGGGGAAGAACGTGAGCGCCGTGACGATCAGAATGACACCGAGCAGCAGGATCACGAAGAGCGGCGTCGTGACGGGGAACGTCCCCGCCGACGCCGGGGCGACCCGCCGCTCGGCGAGGAATCCGGCCAGCGCGAGCGCCGGGACCATCATGGCGAAGCGCCCGAAGAGCATCGCCACGCCGAACATCGTGTTGTAGTAGTAGGTCGACCCGGTCAGCCCGGCGAACGCGCTGCCGTTGTTGCCGACGACCGACGTGAACGCGTAGAGGATCTCCGACAGCCCGTGCGGCCCCGCGTTGTTGAGCCCCGCGAGGCCCGGCGCGACGACGACCGACACGCCGGCGAAGCAGAGGACGACGGCCGCGTAGACGAGCACGTAGACCATCACCATCCGGATCTCCCGGCTCTCGATCTTCTTGCCCAGGTACTCGGGCGTCCGTCCGACCATCAGCCCGGCGATGAAGACGGCGAGCACGATCTCGACGATCATCGCGTAGAGCCCCGAGCCGACACCGCCGAAGACGAGTTCACCGAGCTGGATGTTGACCATCGGCACGAGGCCGCCAAGCGGCGTGAACGAGTCGTGCATCGCGTTCACCGCGCCGCAGGAGGCGTCGGTCGTGATCGTGGCGAAGAGCGCCGAGTTCGCGACCCCGAAGCGAACCTCCTTCCCCTCCATGTTGCCGTCGGCGACCGCGATCCCCTTCGCCTGGTGGATCGGGTTGCCGCGCGCCTCGGCCCAGTAGGACGCGCTCACCCCGCCGAAGAAGAGCACGAACATCGTCACCCAGACCGCCCACCCGTGCTTCTGGTTCTTCACCATGCGGCCGAAGTACCAGGTGAGCCCGGCGGGGATCAGGAAGATCGCAATCATCTGCAGGAAGTTCGACCACGGCGTCGGGTTCTCGAACGGGTGCGCCGAGTTCGCGTTGAAGAACCCGCCGCCGTTCGTGCCGAGCTGCTTGATCGCTTCCTGGCTCGCGACCGGTCCCATCGGCAGCGTCTGCGCCGCGCCCTCGAGCGTCGCGGCGTGGACATAGGGGTGGAAATTCTGCAGGACCCCCTGCTGCACGAAGAGCAGCGCGAGGATGATCGACCCGGGGATGAAGAGGTAGAGCGTCCCGCGCACCAGATCGACGTAGAAGTTGCCGATCCGCCCGCCCGACTGGCGCGCGACGCCGCGCACCAGCGCGACCGCGACGCACATCCCGACCGCCGCCGACGCGAAGTTGTGAAACGCCAGCTGCGTCATCTGGGAGAGATACGACATCGTCGACTCGCCCGAGTACGACTGCCAGTTCGTGTTGGTCGTGAACGACGTCGCGGTCTCGAACGCCTGTCGATCGACGATCCCCGCGAAATGCTGCGGGTTGAGCGGCAGCGTCCCCTGCAACCGGAGCGCGAGGTACGTCACGACGCACGACACGGCGCTGAACCCGAGCACGCCGGCGGCGTAGCGCGTCCAGTGCTGATCCTCGTCGGCGTCGACGCCGCCGGCCCGATAGCAGAGTCGCTCGAGCGCGCCCAGCCAGCGGAACGAGCCGTCGTAGACCTTCACCAGATAGAGCCCGACGGGTTTCGTCAGGGCAAGCAGCACCAGGGAGAAGAACGCGATCTGGGCCCAGCCGTTGGCCGTCACTAGAATCGCTCCGGCCGGAGAAGCGTGTAGACCAGGTACACGAGGACCGCGAGGGCCACGACCCCGCCGACGATCGTCTGCGCGCTCATGGCGTCTCCCGCTCGGAGGCGGCGCCACCCTGTCCGAGGCGATCGAGCGCGCGCACGAACGCGAGCATCAGCGCGAAGAACCCCACGATCACGAGCACGTACACCGCATCGAGCATGGCGTCAGGTCCTGTGTCTGGTGTCCGACGGTCGGCGACGGAGCCAGGGAAAACCCACGACCATCGCTCCGTCAACTGGGAACGCGGGAAGGCTAGAGGCGCGCGCATGTACGACGCGTGAAGACCGCCCGGGCCCGCCGTAAAGGAATCGTTAAGACTCCGCGGGCTCGATCGCCGGCACCGTCAGCGTGAAGACGCTCCCGCCGCCCGGACGCGGAGCATACGTCAGCGCGCCCCCCTGCGACACGGCGAGGCTGCGCGCGATCGAGAGGCCGAGGCCGGTGCCGCCGACGTCGGGCGGCGAGCCCGGCGGCCGGTAGAACGGCACGAAGATCCGCTCCGCCTCGGCGGCTTCGATCCCCGGTCCACGGTCGGCGACGCTGAAGGCGATCGTCGCGCCGACCCGCCGCACGTCGAGCGCGATCGGCGTCTCCGGCGGCGCGTATTTCGCGGCGTTCTCGAGCAGATTGACGAGCGCGCGCAACGTGTCGCGAAAATCGAAGCGGCCGAGCAGCACCGGGTGCGCGGGATCGAACGTCACGCCGATCTCGCGCCCGCCGAGCGCGCCGCTGACCTGACGCAACGCGACCCCGACGAGGTCCTCGGCCTCGTTCAACTCCGGGATCCCTGCCGCGCCGTTCTGCGTGCCCGCGTGCGAGCCCGCGTGCGAGCCCGCGTGCGAGCCCGCGTGCGAGCCCGCGTGCGTGCCGACGTGCGAGCCCGCGTGCACGCCCGGGTCGGTGCCCGCCTGGGCGGCGGCTTGCAGGCGCGAGAGGTCCAGCAGGTCGCCGACGAAGCGGTTGAGCCGGTCGGCTTCCTCCTCGATCGTCATCGCGCGATCGTCATCGGCGTCGGCGTCGACCGCCAGCTCGTGGGCGAGCGCCTTGATCGTCGTCAGCGGCGTGCGCAGGTCGTGCGAGACCGAGGCGAGGACGGCGTCCTTCAGGCGGTCGGCCTCGCGAAGGGCGGCGGCGTGCCGCGCCTCGGCATCGAGCCGCACGCGCTCGACGCCGAGTGCGGCGTAAAAGGCGAGCGCATCGAGAATCCCGCGGCGCGGCGCGTCGAGCGCGAGTCCGTCGACCCGATCGGCGACGAGCACGCCGACGACGCGGCCGCGCACGATCAGCGGGCGGAGGAGCGAGACGATCCGGAGGCCGGGGGTCAGCAGATCGTCGAGGACCGAGCGCCCGCGCGCCACGGCCGCGTGCGTCGTCCCGTCACTCAGCACCGCGGCATCCATCCCCTGCTCGAAGACCCACGCCACGAGCCCCTCGTTCGCCGACGGCGGCGCGGATCCGTAGACCGCGCCGTCGGAGTGGACGGCGCAGTGGTCGAGGATGACGCGCGCGCGGATCACGTCGGCGACGGCGACGAGGGCGTCCTCCGGCCGGCCGACGTTCAGCGTCTCGGCGCCGAGGGTCGCGAGGCGGCGGATGTCGGAGGCGCGGAGGCGCGCGGACTCCGCCTCGCGTCGCGCGCGATCGAGCAGTTGCGTGGCGACGCCGCTCGTGAACAGAAACGCCACGAGCACGAGCCAGTCCAGGGGATTCCGGACGTTGAGCGTGCCGTACGGCGGCAGGAAGAACCAGTCGAAGAGGACGAACGCCAGTGCCGCGAGCGCGAGCCCGACGCGGCGACCCGAACGCGCGCTCGCGCCGAGGACGACGAGCAGGTACGCGAGGACGACGTGCGCCTCGTTGAGGCGGGGGCGGACCGTAAGCAGTGCCCCGGTCGCGCCGACGAGCAGGGCAAACCAGCCCGCCGCCTCGGCGGCGCGCCGGCCGGCCGACGGCAGACCGGGGGGCTCTCCCCACGGCACGCCTGGCGGCAGGTCAGGCTCCGCGGTCGAACCGGTACCCGACGGCCGGCTCGGTCACGATGTAGCGGGGCCGCACGGGATCGGGCTCGATCTTCCGGCGGAGGCTGCGCACATGGACGCGCAGATACTGCTGCGCATCGCCGAACGAGTTGCCCCAGACCGCGGTGAAGAGCTCGCGGTGCGTCATCGTGCGCCCCTGATGCGCGATCATCGCCCGCAGCAACTCCCACTCGGTGCGGGTCAGGTGAACCGGCACGCCGTCGCGCGTCACCTGCGGCTTGACGACGTCGATCACGGTGCCGCCCTCGAGGACGATCGGCGCCCCGGTCTCGCCCGCGCCGACGAGCCGGGCGCGCCGGAGCTGCGCGCGAATGCGCGCCTGCAGCTCGATCGTGCTGAACGGCTTGGTGATGTAGTCGTCGGCCCCCGCGTCGAGCAGCGCGACCTTTTCGCGGTCCGAGTGGCGGGCGGAGAGGACGACGATCGGCGCGGTCGACCACGATCGGATCTCGCGGCAGACCGCTTCCCCGCTCATGTCGGGGAGCCCGAGATCGAGGACGATCAGTGCGGGGCGGATCGACGCCGCGAGATCG
>Ga0209611_10009752_pt1 | contig 14401 bp, 9 predicted proteins | sample S1TSphgellanicum_3_FD_187693 | JGI IMG/M metagenome (GOLD analysis project Ga0209611, IMG submission 187693) | Host-associated microbial communities from peat moss isolated from Minnesota, USA - S1T2_Fc - Sphagnum magellanicum MG (SPAdes) (version 2) | ecosystem: Host-associated > Plants > Peat... | reverse complement strand
TGAACTTCGTCCTGTCTCCGCTGACCGCCCTGCTCGCCGATAGGGTGCCTGATCGACAAAAGGGGATGGTGGCCGGTTTTTTGAGCCTGGGTCCGTCCTTGGGAACAGCCTTGGGCGCCAGCCTGATCGGCGGCGCTTTTCACACACCGCCATTGCGTTACGGCGCGCTGACGCTGATCGTCCTCTGCATAATCGCGCCGTTCGCCATCGGCCTTAAGGATAGCCCCTTACAACGGGCAAAAGCCTCTAAACCGTCTTTCGGCGCCGCCGCGCCGTGGCGCGCCCCCAACTTTGTGCTGCTGTGGTTCACACGGTTTCTGGTGCAATGCGCAATTGCGACGACGATTGGCTACTTGTTTTTTTACGTCGAAGATGTGCTCGGCGACCATCAGAAAACCGCGGGGCGCGTTGCGCTTCTGATTAGCGTTTCCATGATCTCGGGCCTTTTGGCCGGCCCGCTGTGCGGCGCGCTCTCCGACCGCTTGGCGGCGAGACAAGGCTTTCTGTTTGGCGGGGCCGCAAGCATCAGCCTTGCCCTGGCGCTGCTCGCTCTGGCTTTGAACTGGCCTGTCACCCTGGCCGCGTCAGCGCTGCTGGGCGCAGGATTGGGGTGTTTTTCGGCCATCGACGCGGCTTTGGCGGCCCAGGTCATTCCATCGTTGCGCCATGCAGGCCGAGACCTTGGCATATTGAACTTGGCGAACTCCCTGCCCCAGGTCGCCACCCCCTTGCTGGCCTTGGTGATCTTCGCCGCCGTCCACGATGAGAGGATGCGCTACGCCCTTCTCTTTGGCGTCTTCGCCGCCGCAAGCCTATTCGGCGGCGCGCTCGCGATGTTTATACGGCTTCCGCGCCAGACCGCAGCGCGGGTCGGCGCGCCCTAACGGCGCCCACTGAGCCTCGCAGCAACAGTTGGAACGGCAGCTCCCGATGAACGGGGCCGTCTTCAGGCCGCTTATCTACCGCGCGCGAGATCAAGATATCTGCGGCCGCCAACGACATCTCCGCCACGGGCTGGCGAATGGTGGTCAAGGGCGGGATGCTGAAGCGTGCGCTGATCATGTCGTCAAAGCCCACGACCGAAAGATCTCTGGGGATCGATAGGCCAGCCGCCGCGGCGACGTGCATGACCCCCAAGGCCATCTCATCACTGCTCGCAAAGACCGCTGTCGGGCGGTCAGGCCGCTGCAAGAGGGAGGCGCCGCAGTCCTGGCCTGAGAGGAAGGTGAAGTCGCCTGAGCAGATCCAATCCTCCCTCACATCCAGCCCTGCCTCCGCCATCGCCCGCCTGAAGCCGCTGAGACGGGCTTGCGAGCCCGCGTAACGCGGGCTGCCGACAATGAAGCCGATCTGCGTATGGCCGTTTTCAATGAGATGGCCGGTCATCTGATAGGAGGCGGCGCTCTCATCCATAAAGACGCGCGATCCCCGATTGGGCTCGAGTTGGGACGCCAGCCGCACATAGGGCGTCTCCATCTTTTCGAGCACGTTCAAAATCGCCTCGCTGTCGCAACTGGGCGGCGTCAGGATCACCCCATCGGGCGCCAAGGCCGACAGCAGAGCGATCACCTGTCGCTCCAGGTCCGGCGAGCTCAGCTCAACAAGTTCGACCAGAAGATGGAAGCCGGACTCTCGGCAGCGAGACAGGGCGCCCAGCTGAAACCGATCCAGGAAGTTCGAGCCATGTTCGCTCTTCAAATGGTTGAGCGTCATGGGGGCGTCGGCGAAGGCGGCGATCAAATTTGAGCTCGACCCCCGCAGGCGCCGCGCGGACATGTTGGGGCGAAAGCTCAATTCCGCCGTCGCCATCCTCACACGCTCGCGAACGGCCTCACGCACATTGGGCTCATCATTCAGCACCCGTGAAACCGTCTTTGCAGAAACCCCCGCCAATTTCGCGACGTCGTGGATGGTCACCTTGCGCATGCGCCCGCCTTATAATGGACTCAGCAATCCGTTGCGCCCGCGCTCATCATAGGGGGCCGTCCGGCCATCGTCGCGTCTGGGCCGATCAACGGGTCGCCGATCAACGGGTATCGCCTGCAAGATCGTCGATTCCGTTGGCGGAGTCATGATCATGTCCACATATCCCATCACGGTGATCGCGGCGAACCGCGACGGCTTAACGACCATGTGGAGAAGAGGCCCAGGCTGGAGACCAGCCCGGCTATCAAGCCGCCGCATAAGCTGAGACCCGTATATCGGCTGCCGTTTTGAGGATGAATATCATCGTCAATGCTCTACAACTGTCTCAGGAACGACATTGAAGCCACGCACGGCCACGCGCGGCTGCTCTGTGGATTTCGACTCCGGATATCGGATAAGAATTGTTCGGCGTTCGCCGGGTAGGAGCGAAACGTAATTATCCGAATAATAGGCCGGAAGAATGCGCGCCCCGTCGGCGTTTTCGAGCGTGAGCTTGACCTCCAGCGCCGCCGCGCCCCCTAAGTTATGAAGCTCGGCCGACAGGCGGCGCTCCCCATCCTTGTCATCCAGCAGCGTGATCGCGACAGATACCGGCGCCTTGGGCAGCTTCCCCAACTGACGCAGGTCGGCGGCCTGGGCCGCTTCCCAGTAAAGGCTCTGGGATAGGGTTTCGCCTGTCGCAGCCTTGAGTTCGAGTTTCACCAGAACGGGGCCTTGCTTCAGCGCCGGCGCCAAATTGAGCGATGACCCGCGCGTCACGGCGTCCGCGCCCACTGACAGCGTCTCTGTGCGATCAAGCACCACGCTATTGTCCAGCCGCACGACGCGCGCATGAAGCTGTAGGCCGGTCAGGGGCTGCAAGGTCGTATTGGCGACCATCAGCCCAAAATCGGGCAGGTTCAGTTGCGCATGCACGGGCTCCGCCGCCTTCATGACGGCGTAATAGGGGGCGGCCGTGTCATAATCCGACGTGTAGATCTGCCAGGTGTTGCTGGGCCAGGCAGGTTGGGTCATCCACAGCATCCGGCCGCTGTTTTCGGTCCAGAGATGGGCGTTCAGGCCCTCAAAGATGGCGCGATAGCTATCGTATTGCAGCATCTGCGCTTTGCGATTGAAGTCCTCCAGGCTCGTCGGGGCGCCGAACTTGGTGGTGAGCGACGCCATATAAGACTTGGTGTCGCCATTCCCGCTTTGATGCCAGTCGTGGTAGGCCCAGTCATCGCTGATCGGCCACTGGTCCGCCTCTGGGATCGAGGCTTTGAACGCTTCCAGCGTGGAAAATGACGGCGTGCCCACCTCGACCGCAAACCCACGACTGAGGCCCGTGAAGTAGGCCTCGGGCTCCCGATAGTTGTAGGGGCCGCTGTCCTGGAGATTTATGCGGTTCGAGCTTCCGGCGTAGTATCTGGTGCCATCCAGCTCGCGCGTGATCTGCTCAAGCGCCTGGTTCAGAGACGGTTGCGGCACGCCCTCATTGCGCCCGATCCAGATCGCGATGGAGGGGTGATTGCGATAACGCCGGATCACATCGGCGGCGTTCTTCAGGAACAGATCTTCCTGATCCGTCTCAAGATTGTAGTCCTGGGTGCTTTCCCAGAAGTCATTCCAGACGAGCAAGCCATATTGATCCGCCAGGTCGTAGAGCGTCTCTTCCGTATCCTGCCCCACCCAGTTCCGCAGGATGTTCATATGGGCGTCGCGGTTCAGCTTGAAGAACGGCTCAAGCCGGTCCTTTGAAACCCGCTTCATGAAGTCGTCCATGCCCCAGGCGCCGCCGCGCACCGCAATGCGCACGCCGTTGACCCTGATGACCAGGAAGGGAGACAGCGGATCGTCCGGCAGCAGGGTCACGCCCGGCCGATCCAAGGCGCCCGGATGCAGCGAGACCGCATAGCCGTTGATCGTCTTGTGGATGTGCTCGTGATCGCCATCGATCACGGGATATCCGCCTGATTTCGCCGGATCGACGTCCACGCGCCGCAACCGACCGTCGGCGTCGAAGGCGGACAGTTCGTAGGTGATCTCGCGAACGCCAAAACGAATCGTCTTCGAATCAGAGACCGCGCCGCCCTCACCAAAGCTCAGATGCAAATCATGCAGCGCAGGGTCGCCATAGCCATTGGGCCACCACAATCGCGGATGCGCGACTTGAAGTTGGCGATATTCCGCCGGCGACAGCGTGACCGTCGTTCGCCCGGGCGCCAAGGTGACGGCGCGGTTGACAGCGACGTCGTCGAACCCCGCCGTTAAGACGCCTTGCACCGGCGCCGACGACAGATTTTCCAGGGTCGCCTTGATGGTGACCTTGGCGGTCGAAACGTCGGGCAGCGGCAAGGTTGTGACGACCTGTGGGTCCTCAATCCGAACATCGCCGGTCGCCGACAGGGTGACATCCTGCCAGATGCCCGTGTTGCGGTCGCGCACGCCAGGGATCCAGTCCCATCCCTCCGTGGCCACAAAGGTCGGCCCGTCCAGCATCTGGATGCCGCCATTCTCACCTGGCCCCCCCTTGATCGACTGCTCGTTGGGAATACCGGGGTGAGGCGGCGGGGACACGCGGACCGCCAAGACATTGGGCGCGTCTGACCGGAGCAAGGGCGTCACATCGAACTGGCCGCGGATGAAAGCGCCCCGCATATCGCCCAAGCGCACCCCATTCAGCCAAACCTCGGCGGCGTAGTTCACGCCGTTAAAGGTCAGAAACGCCCGCCGCCCCTTTAGAGCCTGAGGCGGCGTTATCTCGGTACGATACCAGTAGGCTTGCTTATTCAGGGTTTCGGGAATGGCGAGATTGTTCAACCCTATGGCTGGGTCTGGATAGACGCCGCGGTCCACGAGAGTCGTCAGGACCGTGCCGGGCACCGTTGCGACGTACCAGGCGCTGGCGTCAAAGCCCGGACGCGAGATCGCGGCGCCGTCTTTCACGGCGATGGTGGTCTCAGCCGCCAGCCGCCAGCCGCCTTTCAGCGTCCAGACATCGCCGCCCTCCGCGACCAAGGCCGGCCCCGCATAGGGCGTATGGACCTGCGGCGCACCGAACGGGGCGCGGCTTTGCGGAAGGGTGCTTGGGTCTTGGGGCGCGTCATAACCAGCCTGCTGTCGAAGCTGCACCGGCCAAGGTTTAGCCCCCGTCTCAAACACGGTCCGCCGCCAGTCGGGCGGCGTTTGGGCTAGGGCCAAGAGGTCGCCAGCACTGAGCGCGCGCTCGAATAGCGTCACATCTGCGACCTTGCCGTCGAAATGCTGATTCGCTGTCGCGCCAACGTCCAGCGGCGCGATCTCTAGCAGCGTATTGGGTTCCAAATCCCAAGGATTGGCGGGCGTCGGGGGCGGCACGGTGGGAAGAGCGACGACGCGAGACAGCACCGTTTCGCCATCCTGGCTGATGCGAAGCTCATGTCCGTCATAGATCAGCGCCACCAGATGAAGGCCGGGTCCCGCCAGGGGCTTGGCCGCCCGCAATTTCAGATCGCCCGCCTTCAGAAATAGGTATCCCCCGTCCAACCCCAGTTCGCGCGCTTGCGGCTGATCGGGGCGGCCCACAGACAGGAGAATGATCGGCGCCTTTGGCGGGGCGACGCCAGATATCCAGGCCGTCAGCGTAAAGGGCGCATTGGCCTGCACGGCCGGCGCCGTTGGCGAGATCGCCTTCTCAACGCCCGCGCCGCCCGCCCAAACAGATATATTGTAGGGACCGATGGCGGCCGGCTCTGCACTGGACGCCCTGGTCGGGACGCTCATCGCCGCCACACTGACCATGGCCAAAAGCGAAACCTGAACCCCAACCAGCGCACGGGTCGCGGCCCCAAAGGGCGCGCGGGAGACCGGGCTTGCGCCCGACACCATCAACATTTCATTTCCTCCCGGTTGGACTCTGTGGCCCATTTGCTCGGCCGCCGACATCAGTGTGACAGCCTGTTGACAACGATGTCACCTGCCGATAACAATTTCAACATAGGACGAAGATGGAAATCCATCAAAGTCGTGATCGGCCGCTAATGAGCCGATAAGCCGGGGGGCCGCAGATTTGAAATTCCACACAGACGCAATCCAACGGCTTAGAGTAAGCGCTCTCGCCAAATTAGATCGGCTTCGACGGACGAGCTGAGTCCCTCGATGACCGCCTTCTATTGCTCGACTTCAAACGCTGTCTAATCAACTGACGGTTTGATCGCGCTTGGGCGTTTTACGCCCAAAATTCTAAGAAAATCCAAAACCTAAGAAACCACGTTTAGGGAGATAACCAATGAAGACTTCGCTGAATAGCAGCCGCTTAGCGCTCATGATGTTCGCGTCCACAGCGGCGCTATCCATCGGTCACAGCGCACTGGCCCAACAGGCGGCGCAACCGGACGCATCGACGGCGACCGCGCCTGCAACGACCCCTGCGCCCAAGACGACGTCGAACACGGTGCAAGAGGTGGTGGTCACAGGCTATCGCGCCTCCTTGCAAAACGCGCTGACCGCCAAGCGCAATTCCGATCTTCCCATCGAGTCGATCGCCCCTGAAGACATCGGCAAGATGCCCGACCAGAACGTGGCGGAATCCTTGCAGCGCCTTCCCGGCATCCAGATCGACCGCGGCCCATCGGGCGAGGGCACCGCCGTGTTGATCGACGGCCTGCGACAGAACCTGACCACGCTGAATGGCGACGTCTTTCTGACGGGTAAGGAATTCTATGTGTCGGGCGAAGGCGCAGGTGGCGGCGCAGGTGGCAACTCCCAATATAATTCGCTCGAAGGCATCCCCAGCGAAGAAATCGGCGGAATCGACGTCTATAAGAACCCCGAAGCCTCTCTGACCGAAGGCGGTCTGGGGGGCACCATTGATCTGAAGACCCGCGATCCCCTGGCCCAGCCCATGGGCCTGTCGTTTGGCGGCAACTTCCGCGAATCGTCTGCTCAAAATCAGACCGGATCGACGCCCAACGGAACCCTGGTCGGCTCCTACAAGGTGGACAACCGCCTGGCCTTCACGGCCAGCTTCTCTTACGATGACGAAGACACCCATACCAAAGAGTTCCAGGATCAGAACCGCAATCAGTGGCTGGTGACCAACTCGGCCCCTACACAGGCGCGCTGACGGCGGCGGGGCTCACGACCCTGCCTAACAACCAGTATTATATCGATCCACAGCTCGGCTATTTCAGCGACATTTACGACCAGCGGCAGACCATCGGCGCCGCCTTCGGGCTAGCCTGGAAGATCACGGATTCGATTAAAACCAGCGTGAACTGGTTCTATTCCAACGAAGACGATGTCAGCGACACCTATTCGGATAAGGCTTGGTTTAACGGCGCGGGCGCCTCTCCAGGCTCGCTCATTCCGGGCATCGACCCAACCCAACCCTATTCGATCGCCAACACAGGGGTCGTGCAGAACGCCGTCTTCAACGCAAATGGCGCGGAAACGGCGACGCTTTATCAGCACACGATCAGTCAGGCGAATAATGCCCAGTGGAGAACCACCTTTGACAATGGCGGCCCGCTGAGCGCGTCTCTGGACGTCTCCTATGCCTTCGCCACGTCGAACCTGCAGGCCGACCAAGCCGATGTTGAGCACGGCCTTTATGATACGGGGGCGGGTATAGCGACATCGCCGACGGCGCCGGGCTGTAATAACGGCGCATCGACCTGCACCAATGCGACCGGCAACCATGGCTATGAGTTCAGCTATTCCAACGGCGGCACGTCGGGTCTGCCTTCGGTCAGCTATCTTGCGCCTTACGCCAATGTGCTGAGCAACCCAGCCTACACGACGTTCAAATCCAACTGGGCTTGGGCGAACCTGACCCAGCAGCGTCAGGAAGCCATTAAGGGCGACGTCGTCTATCGGCCCGCCTTCATGAAAGAGGTGGACGCCCGCTTCACGGCTGGCTTCCGGATTGCGGAGCGCGACGTCGATCAGGTCTTTGGCCGCTATCTCATCAATGGCACAGAAGCTGACGGTCAGGTCGCTGGGAATGTCGGCAGCGGCGCCGGGTCAGGCCCTTATCTGTACTATCAAGACCCCGGCTATGGCTCGCCGACGATCCCCTATTCGACGGGGGTGTCGAATCCGGGCCTGGTCAAGACGGTCAACAACTTTGGCGTCGGCAACATCATCGTCAAAAATCCGGCGACGATGAGCAACCCCTCCACCTATCTTGAGCAGGTCTGGGCCGGCGCGGGCGTTCCCAATACGACTGAAAAACTGTTCACCGACGGGCTGAGCTCGTTCAAGGTCGATGAGAACACCAACTCCGGCTTCATCATGGGCGACATCGGTGGGCCGGAAAACCGCTTCCACATGAACTTCGGCGTCCGGATCACCCAGACCAACCTCACCATCGACAACGGCCAGTCCGCGCCCGTGCCCACCTATTACGGCACGGCCTCCTGGAACGGGGTGGACAGCAATGTGATCCCGGTGGAGACCAAGCGCTCCTATATCGACGTGCTGCCCTCGTTCAACTTTGTTGCGGATGTCACAGATACCCAAAAGATCCGGTTCGGCGCCGCGCGCGTCGTGTCGCCCCAGGATCTGTTCTCGCTCGGCCTTGGCAACACCTACAACTTTACGCGGCAGACCAATGCGCGCGTGAACGTGAATACGGGCTTGCAAGATGGCTTCGCCTTTGACGGCGGGTCTGCGGGCAACCCCAACCTCGACCCCTATCGTGCGACCCAATTTGACATGTCTTATGAGAACTACTTCGCCAGGACGGGCCTAGTCAGCGTTGGCTTCTTCTATAAAGCGGTGGATAACTTCGTCGAAGTCCAGAATATCCCAACGCTTGTGAAGGATGATTTCGGCGGGACGACCGCCGACGTCACTCAGCCCGTAAACGCCGGCAAGGGATCGATCTACGGCATCGAGCTTGGCGCTCAATATGCCTTTGGCGAGAAGATATCGCCGTGGCTGAAGGGCTTGGGCGGGGCGGCCAACTATACCCGCTCGATGTCCTTCTCGGGCCAGGGGACGAGCTTCTCGTCTGACTCGGCCATTCCGGGCGTGGCGAAGAACGCCTTCACCACGACGCTCTATTATGAACGGGCGGGGTTCTCAGCGCGGGGCTCCTATTCCTGGCGGGATAAGGCGGTCAACGACTCGCTCGTCGGGTCCACCTTCGCCTTCCCAGATCAGAACGGAACAACCAAGGTCTATCAGGTATTTTCGGCGCCGTATGGCCAGCTCGATGGTCAGATTGGCTATGACTTCAACAAACATGTCGGGATTGTCTTCTCCGTCCAGAATTTGACGGACTCGGCGCAACACACCTATCTGCAGTTCCCCAACGAGCCCTTCTCTTATGATGACGCCGGGCGTCGTTTCTTCCTCGGCTTCAAATTCAAGAACTAGCGGTCCCTCTTGGCCCGTCCGACGGCGATGTCTCTATGCTGTCGGACGGGCATGTTTTTCAGACCTATCTCGTCTTGAGTGAGCTCTAGAACCGATGTCCCCATCGATCAGAGAGGCCAGCGCAAAGACGGATCGCGGCGCGTCACAGGACGCCTCGCGCCGGATCAAGCGCATCGCCATTGTGGGCGGCGGCACGGCCGGATGGATGGCGGCGAGCATCTTGGCTCGGGCGCTTCATGGCTCAGGTTGTGCGATTTGCGTGGTCGAATCGCCAGAAATCGGAACGGTCGGCGTTGGCGAAGCGACCATCCCCCCGATCATCGATCTGTTGAAATTCTTAGGCATCGATGAGGCGGACTTTATCCGTCACACCCAAGCCACTTACAAACTCGGCATCAAGTTTATCGACTGGCGCGACGTGGGCGAAAGCTATTGGCACCCATTCGGCACGTTCGGGGAACCCATCAACCGCCGCCCCTTCTTTCACGCCTGGCACAAGGCGAGAGCAGAGGGCTTGGCGCCAAAATTCAACGACTACAGCCTGTGCGCCGCTTTGGGCGACGCCGGCCGCTTCCGCCGTCCAGACGCCCGCGCGGGCGGCGCGGTGGCGGGGCTCAGATACGCCCTGCATTTCGACGCAGGCTTGGTCGCCGTCTATTTGCGCGCCTATTCTGAGCGTATGGGCGTCGCGCGCCTTGAGCGCACCGTGGCGGGCGCCACTCAGCGGGAAGACGGATTTCTGGAAGACCTCGTCTTTACAGACAATACGCGGCTGAAAGCGGACCTTTATCTGGATTGCAGCGGCTTTAGGGGCTTGCTGATCGAGCAAACGCTCAAAACGGGCTACGAATCCTGGACGCAGTGGCTCCCCTGCGACCGCGCGATAGCCATGCCCACAGACAATAACGGCCCCCGCCCGCCCTATACCCAAGCCAAGGCGCTGAAGGCGGGGTGGCGTTGGCGCATTCCGCTCCAGCATCGCGCCGGCAACGGCTACGTCTATTCCAGCGCCCATCTGACCGATGAGGCGGCCGAAGGTGAGCTGCGCAAAGATGTCGATCAAGCCCCTCTCGCCGACCCCCGGCTTCTGAAGTTCGTCACAGGCCGGCGCAAGGCCCTATGGCGGAAGAACTGCGTCAGCCTGGGCTTGGCGTCGGGGTTTCTCGAGCCGCTGGAATCGACCAGCATTCACCTTGCGATGAGCGGCGTCTACAATCTGCTCGACCACTTTCCAGATCTGAACTTCGATCCCAGCAATATAGCGTCCTACAATGCGATGCTGATCAGTGAGATGGAGCGCATTCGCGACTTCATCATCCTTCACTATTGCACGACGCAAAGGGGCGACACCGACTTCTGGAAAGATTGCGCCCATATGTCCTTGCCTGAAACTCTGGCGGACAGGATCAATCTTTACCAGCACACGGGCCGCGCGCCGGTGAAGGCCGGCGAATTGTTCACAGATGTGAGCTGGTTTTATATTTTCGAAGGCATGGGGATTAGGCCTGACAGCTTTGATCCTCTGATGGATGTCGTGCCGACCGACCGCCTGCGTGAAACGTTCACGGCGCTCGCGGCGTCCACAAAGGCCGGCCTTTCTAGCGCACCTCTGCACGATCAGGCCTTTGCGCCCTCGTCGCCGGTTCGCGTTGCATAACTCCAAATCGTGAGGAATGACATGAAGCGCAGACAGTTCTTGCAAGGCGCCGGGTTGCTCGCCGCCGCTGGCTTTGCGCCCCGGGCGGCCTTCGCGCAGCCGCATGAGCTGGAGGCCGCGACCTTTCCGGAGGGCTTTCTATGGGGCGCTGCGACGGCGGCCTATCAGGTAGAGGGCGCCTGGAACGTCGATGGCAAGGGCGAGTCGATCTGGGATCGGTTCACCCATACGCCAGGCCATATCAAACATGGCGATACGGGCGATGTCGCCTGCGACAGCTACTATCGCTACCGCGAGGATGTGGCGCTGGCGCGGCGCCTCAACCTGAAGAGCTATCGGTTTTCGATCAGCTGGCCGCGCATACAGCCGACAGGGCGCGGGCCTGTGAACGCCAAGGGCCTCGACTATTACAAGAGACTGATCGACGAGACCCTGAATGCTGGCGTTCGCCCCCTGGTGACGCTCTATCATTGGGATTTGCCCCAAACGCTGGAGGATCAGGGCGGCTGGCCGAACCGAGACGTGTCAGACCGGTTCGCCGACTATGCGGGCCTTGTGACCCAAGCCTTGGGCGACCGGGTTCGCAATTGGGCGATTTTCAATGAGCCCAAGACCTTCACGCAATGCGGCTATTGGCAGGGCAATCACGCGCCGGGCCGAACCGATCCTCTCGCCTATTTACGCGCGACCCACACTGTGAACTTGGCCCAGGGCAAGGCGTTTCGGGCCATCAAGGCCAACGACGCCCATCTTCAGGTCGGCACCGTGTGCGACGTGGGCAATATGGTCCCCGCCACCTCATCGGCCGCCGACGCCGCAGCGGCGGAGCGCTGGCGGCGCTTCCTCAATCTCTGGTTCCTCGTCCCAGCCTTTACGGGCGAATATCCCGATGGCGTTCTGCCGCCCGGTCAGGCGCATGAGCTGCTTGGTTTCCGCAGCGGCGACGACGCCTTGATCCAGGCCAATTTGGATTTCGTAGGTCTGAACTATTATTCCCCCTGGACCGTCGCCTACGACCCCAAGGGCAATGGCGTACCAGGCCTCGACCTCCAGGCTCAGTGGGCGAAGATTCCGGGCGGCGGCCTTGGGCGGACCGATATCGGTTGGGACATCTATCCCCCCGGCTTCTACGACGTGCTGATGCAGATGCGCCAGGTGACCGGCGCGCGGCCCATCGAGATCACGGAAAACGGCGCAGCCTACGACATGGGCCCCGACGCCCACGGCCAAATCCACGATGAGCCGAGGATCAAATACCTACAGGCCCACCTCAAACAGCTTCGACGCGCCATGCGCGATGGCGTGCCCGTGCGCGCCTACCATTGCTGGAGCATGATGGATAATTTTGAGTGGTCTGAAGGCTATAGTCAAAGATTTGGCCTCACCTATGTCGACTTCGCCCACCAACGCGAGCGCACAGTCAAGGACTCTGGAAATTGGTACGCTAAGGTCGCGGCGAGCAATATTGTCATTTAGAGCCGCCCTCTCAGCTCACCCCCTCAAGATACGTACTAAGGAAAAGGTCTGATCCCGTCATGACACGGTGGCTTCTGGTGGTTTTGGCGGTCTCGCTCGTGGCGGGGGGACTGTTCGGCTATGACCAGGGGGTGATCTCGGGCGCGCTTGCGGGCCTCAAGCAGACCTTCTCCCTGAGTCTCCTGATGGTCCAGGTGGTGACCAGCTGGGTCACCCTTGGCGCGCTCGTGGGCTCGCTGATCGCCGGCGAACTGGGCGACAGGCTTGGGCGCAAGCGCTCTATCCTGATCGCCGGCGCGCTGTTCACCTTTGGCGCGGCCATTCAGTGGGTTGCGCCCAGCGCTCTGATCTTGGTGGTCGGCCGCTTCATTATCGGCGCCGGCGTCGGCATCGCGGCCGTTTCGGCGCCGCTCTACGCCTCGGAACTGGCCCCAGCCCAGCTTCGGGGACGGTTCGTCTCCGCCTATCAGTTGGCGATTACCAGCGGCATATTCCTGGCCTACCTCATTAACGCTCAACTCTCCGCCAGCGCCAATTGGCGGCTGATGCTGGGGTTGGCCGCCGTTCCAGGCCTGGCGCTGTTGCTGATCGCCCTGGTCGCGCCGGAGTCGCCGCGCTGGCTGATGAGCCGCAACCGCCGGGCCGAGGCGGCGAAGGAAACCGCCAAGGTGCAGCCGGATGTCGATGTGGACGCCCAGTTGGCGCTGATCGAGGCCGCGCTGCACGAAGACACCCATACCGCGTCCTGGGCGGAGATCTTCAGCGCGAAATGGCGACGGCCGCTGCTGATCGCCGTTGGTCTGGCGGTGTTCCAACAGATCACCGGCATCAACGCCATCATCTATTACGCCAACCAGATTTTCGCCTCCGCAGGATTTGCGACGGAAGTCTCCCGCGCCACGGTGACGCTGTGGGCCATCGGCGGCGTCAATGTGCTGTCCACCTTCATCGCCATCGCCTTCATCGACAAGGTGGGCCGGCGACGGCTGATGTTGGTCGGGCTGATCGGCATGGGCGTCAGTTTGGCCGCGGTCGGGGTCGCCTTCCGTTTCATTGCGCCAACGTCCAGCGCCTTGACCGCGTCCGGCCCCACGCTGGCCGGGATCGTCACGGTTGTAGCCCTCGTCACCTTCATCGCCAGCTTCGCCTTTTCGCTTGGTCCCGTGGTCTGGACGGTGATCAACGAAATCTTTCCCGCCCAAATCAGAGCCCGCGGCGTGGCGCTGGCCACAGCGGTCAACTGGGGTTCAGCCTTCCTGGTCAGCCAGTTCTTTCTGTCGCTGGTCAATGTGCTGGGCAGCGCCTGGACCTTCTGGCTTCTGGCGCTCTTCTGCGCGCTCGGCTGGATCTGGATCTACCTGCGCGTTCCCGAAACCCGCGGCCTGACGCTGGAGAAAATCCAGGACATGTGGGCGGTAGAAACCTGACGCCCGCTGGCAAGCAACATCTAGGCGACAAGCGGACTCCAACGTCGGGGCGGCCGCTGGCCCAAGGGGCGGACTTCGTCGGGCTTGAGCGCCTGAACGGCGATGGTCTTGGCCGAGAGTTCGCCGACCGCATGAACCGGCTCCAGACCGCCGACCGGGCTGACAGCCACCTGGCCGATGAGTAGGGCCTGATCGATGGCCTTCCACTCCGCCTTGGCGCGGTCCTCGTGACCCACAGCGAAATAATGGCGCAGGGCGATGGGCTCGCCCTCCAGCTCCACCATCACCCCGATCAGCCAGCCGTTCGCCATCCGCGACGCCCCTAAGCGGCCTTGGCGAGGATGTCGCGCAGCGCCTGTTCGAAGGCTGCGGCGGGCTGGCCGCCGGAGATCAGATAGCGGTCATTGACGATCACAGCGGGCACCGAGTTTATGCCAGCACGCCGCCAGTGTTCCTCCGCCGCACGTACCTCAGCCCCGTACAGTCCCGAGTTCGCCACCGGCCTTTGGCTGACCCCCATTTATGAGACTGGCTGGCGTTTTGGCCAACGATTAGATTTCTGGTGTCGTCGGCA
>Ga0209611_10009750_pt1 | contig 14402 bp, 9 predicted proteins | sample S1TSphgellanicum_3_FD_187693 | JGI IMG/M metagenome (GOLD analysis project Ga0209611, IMG submission 187693) | Host-associated microbial communities from peat moss isolated from Minnesota, USA - S1T2_Fc - Sphagnum magellanicum MG (SPAdes) (version 2) | ecosystem: Host-associated > Plants > Peat... | reverse complement strand
AAGCAAGCAAGCAAGCAACAAGGAAGAAAGGGAGAGAGTGTTTTGGTAGCACAAACTCTGAGCTTCAAGAAAGCAAACAGGGAGAGTGTTTTGGTGACACAAACTCTGAGCTTCATGAAAGCAAAAGAAGAGAGAAGCTGGCAAATGCATGCTTCTCCAAGCCAAATGTCAGGGCAAAGATTACTGTACCTAGATCACCGTAACTATGAATAATAATCGGCAGATCTTGTCTAAAATTTCAAAGGATGAAGTCCAGCTTGCTCCAATCTGACTATTTCAGAATTTCAACAGCAACGAATAATTATGTTAAAGTCCCTGAATTGTTTATGAAAATGTTGAGCATCTTGTATACCGTATACATCAAATGCTTCTTCTTATTCTTCTCCTATTAAATTTCTTAAAAAATAGATCAGTACCCAACCCTTCTTTTTCTTTTGTGAATTGTGTACCATTTCTATTTTTTAATTTAAAAAGGAAGCATAATGCACTTCTCCCACTACTACTACCCAAGCACACACATGTCCAAGAGCCCAACTGTGTACTGAAACTGTCATCCCCTTCCCCAGCTGGAGCCCTTTCCAGAATCTTGCAATTGCCTCCTCCAATCCCCTGCCCTCCCCTCCCCCAGTCACTCTTTCCAGAATCTTTCAAATAAACTTTGGTTTTTCCCACTAGGGCACAGACAAGAAGGTGAGTGAATAACTAACCATAACTGGAATTTAGGGATTTGATTGTTGTTTTGTGTTTTGGTGTGTCTCCCTACATCCATGCTATTCTTCTCCCTGTCATCCCACAACAAATATATATATATATAAAATAAAAAAATCACCTTCCTCTAAGTCTTTTGGTGCCAAAAAAGTCAATAATATAATAAAAAAATCACCTTCAGCATTTTTTAACCTCACAATAATCCATTTTTGCAATATACACAGTTCCAGCATTTGCCTCAACTTTTTGTAAGGACCAAAAAATTCTGGTGTTTCTTTCTTTGTCACATAACTAATTTGATTTCAAGTTTCAAAAACCCCCCTAAACTAATAACAATTTTTTCTAAAGAAACCACATGGGGCTCATTAGGATTCACATACATTAACATCCAACTTGAGCTTTGGGCTGCATGTGATGATCAACTGACATACTAACATCAAAATATTAAAATGATGTTGAAGAAATGATTGATTACCAAACATTGGGAATTAATTAATTAATTAATTATATATATGAAATCATTTCCACTTCCATTAATTTTAGGACATGAATTTGAATTTTTCACCTATTGAAAACATGAACTTTTAGACCAACCCTGATTCAAAAACGTTTTGGAAATATTAGACTTGTTTGGTTTGAAAATAGCTATTTTCAATGAAAGTCAAGTTCAAAAAATTTTTTTTTGGGGGGATTATTTTAAAACATGTGTATTATTAATTTATTATTATTTAATCTTACATGTAAAAATGGGCCCACTAGGATATTAGTTACAATAACAATCTCACTTTGCTCAAATACAAATGTCACTCAAGAGTTGGGTAACAGAGATTCCTAAGAAGGAAATAGTAGTGCCTCTTAGTTACTACTACTCATCAGAATCAGAAACAAGTTGTAAACCTTCAGTGACTACAAAGGAGAGGAGGAAAGAAGAGCTTATCAGTTGATGGTTGTTTTCTTCTTCATCAAACTCCAAACTTGTGCTGCAGATCTCTCCAACATCCAGCTTGAAGACTTGTCAAAACCAAAACTTTGCTGCTTTCTCTGTCTCTGTGTCTCTGTCTCTCTCTCTCTGTGAGGTTAGTGGCAATTTTCCAACCAACAATAAGCTCTATAAATCACTGAGAAGCATCAGCAGTTTGTCTTTTGTATTGTTGTTTCAAGTTGAGTTTCAATCTGCTGCTCATCATGTGTGGGAAAATGTTTTGGATTTGTGAGAGCAAGTCTGTTGATTGACCCAATTGACTCTAATGGGTTTTGGTTCTTGTTGTCTGGAGAAGTTTTGCAGGTGAGCTGCAAGTGGTGGCAGCTTGGATTTTCAAACTAGCTGTTTTAGTAGTAGGAGTACTAGTAGAAGAGGAGGAACAAAAAAGCTTCACAACTAGTTTCAGTTGCAAATGTCAAGAGCAGTTGTCAGCAGCACCACAATCAAGCACTGCTTCTCTTTGTGTCCTCTTCTCACTTGACTCGAAAGGTCAGATTCTTTAACCACAGCTCAAGAAATTGCACTTAAAAAATTTATGTTCTCAGGTCAGATTCTTAATCACAGCTCAAGAATCTGCACAGAATCTCTAACCCATGTTTTCTTTTTCAAGGATCTAGGATTCGGCATCTTTTTGCAAAGTTTGGAATCAGTTACGAGTAGAGGTTCTGGAGAATATTAGTACTAGTACTAGTACTAGAAACTCCTGTCAGTTGTCACTGAACATGATGATCCTTAGAGCTTGAGGGTTGCAGAAAACAAAAATAAATAAAAAATTGCTCTGGAAATAATTTGCAGAAAACAAAAACTACTTGCTCTGGAAAAAAATTGCAAGGAAAAAAAAAAAACCACTTGCTCTGGAAATAATTTGCAGAAACCAAGAAAAAAACTTGCTCTGGAAATTTGCAGAAAACAGAAAACCTTGCTCTGGAGTTTTTTTGCAGAAAAAAGAAATAAATCTTGCTCTGGAAATTTGCAGAAAGCAAAAAACTTGGTCTGAAAGTTTGCAGAAAACAGGAAACTTGGTCTCGAAACTTGCTTTCATGATCTGATGATGGAGGTGGAAAAACCTTGGGGGGTTTGCTGGGGGTGCAGTGCACAGCTGCGGCAGGGCGGGGGGATCTCTCTCTCTCTCTCTCCGACAGAGCTGGTGTGTGATACAGAGAGTGATCACATGACAGGTGTTGTTGCCGTATTCCACACTGACTGCTGCTGCTCCTCCTCCTCCTTCGCCGGCTTCAATCCACAGCTATTCACCAGGCCGTGCAACACCAGTGCATCTTCTGTGATGCAAACTTTGGTTGCAAGTGCGGGAAAAACATCATTCATTACCGGGGGAGTCGATGCTCGAAGGACTGTGCGCAAGACTAGCAGCAGCACATGTACCGACAGTTTGCGTCTACACTCGATCATTCCTTCGTCTCCAGAATGTCAGCTGCTCGTCAGAAGCTCCAAGCTCTCGGAACCCAAGACGACCAAAGATCACAGAAGCTTACCTCACAAGAGCCTTGTGAATTCAGCTCCGGTACTGCTCACGGATCATCCAGCACCCACAAGCGAGTTTTCAGCTGAAGAAGAAGAAGAAGAAGCGACCAGCAGCTCAACATCCAGAGGAGATTTGGATTCAGATCCTGCCGCAGGTCTGTTATCTCCAGTTTTGATCAGGCAGCAGCAGAAAAAGAAGAAGAAGAAGGATGCAGCTGTCAACAACAACAAGAGTACAGTCAAAAGCCCTTCCATCCAGGATGCAGCAGCAGCAGCTGGGAAGGGACAAAGTCTTCTTCCTGTGGATCAAATGGGTTCTCCCACGAAAGAAGGCAGCAACAGCAGGGGAAAGAAGAAGACCCAACAACAACAAAAAGTTCCGGTCGATCAAATGCGTTCTCTCACAAAAGAAGGCATCCGCAGGGGAAAGAAGAAGACCCGGCAACAACAAAGTCTTCCAGTCGATCAAATGGGTTCTCTCACAAAAGATGGCAGCAGCAGCAGGGGAAAGAAGAAGGCCCAACAACAGCAACATAATGTTGAGCTGTTCTCAAACTCTTCTGATGAATATGAGAGAATGCTCATGAACTTGATCGATCAGCTTCAAGGGATTCGCTTGCATGCCTTGGCACTAGAACGATGGCATGCTCCTCAGTTAAAGAAGGTGCACAGGTGTGTAACCAGATCAATTTTTCATTTTTGAAGAAGCTCAAGTTCTTGTGTCCAAATTTTTCAAGGTGTACCAAAATTGTTGTCACATCACCATCCTTTTGTACTTCTTTTTATATTCAATGTCAATCATGTTTTATCATAAACATGGTCACAAATGATATTCATGTTTCTAGATATATTGTGATCTTCACTATCATACTTCAAACCAACCAGAGAGATCGAAATTTGGGTTTGTGGATTTGGTCCTCAAGCATCCGTCTAATTTTTCTTCCCCTCTCCACATCCATGATGTGGGTGCCTGCAGCCGCTACCAAGAGAGTGCAAGAAACCTGCTGCACTATGTGGCATTCAGATCACTGGACATAGCTGGATTGCAAGAGACTCTCACCTCTCTTGGGTTGTCCAGCTTAGAAAGCTGTGAAGCTTGCACACTTGCAAGCGTGAATTCTGTCATCTCTTCACTCCGATCTTTGCTCTATTCAGCTCAAGTGGATTCTTCTCGCTGCATTGGTGAACTTCCTACTACTGGCTTAGGAATGTTGCTTCCTTCTCCAGCATTGAGAAAGGATTTGGGACTACCACTAGCATCAAGTCTACCACCAGCAAGCAATGCAGAATGGACATCCAAGCTTTCATCAGAGATGTTACAGTGTGCCACTCAGGAGATTTCACGTCAGATCGGTCAGGGAAACCTGAGCAGCAATTCACAAGAGTTGCTGGGTCCATTGTCTTCAGAGAGAGGGACCCACATCATGGTAACTCTGCCCTCAGAGTCAGCTTTAGAAGAAGATACTCTGATCCAAACCTTGCTCAAAGCTGGCATGAATGTTGCCAGGGTGAACTGTGCACATGATGGACCTGAGACTTGGTCCAAGATGATACACAAAGTGCGCTACTTCTCACAGCTGTTGGAAACACCATGTCGAGTGATGATGGATCTTGCGGGACCCAAGCTTCGCACAGGCCCCATGAGACCGGGTCCATCAGTCTTGAAGCTGAAACCATTCAAAGATGATGCTGGAGAGGTCACCTCTCCTGCATGTGTGTGGCTTGCAAGTCAGGAGGATGTGATGAAGCCTGCAGCTTCAGAAAACAGAGTTGCAGATGCAAGCATCCCAATCATGGAAGACATTTCACGATGGCATAAGAAGATTGCAGTCGGTGACATCTTCAAATTCAAGGATAGAAAAGGCAGATCTCGTGAGCTTCTTGTAGTGGCTAAAGCTGCAACTGGAGCATGGGCCGAATGCAAGAACAGTGCATATATCGAGTCAGGGACAGAGTTTACTATCATAGGAGGCAAAGGTGCAAAAAAATGTCGAGTGACAGTGGGTGAATTACCTCAGGTTGAGCAAGCAATTGTGTTGCGAGCAGGTGACAAGCTCATGCTCACCAGGGAGAGCATCCTCGGGAGTCCTGCTGTCTTGGACAAAGCAGGCAACATCATTGCACCTGCTAGAGTTTCATGCACTCTGGAGCAAGTGTTTGATGCCGCAAAGATTGGTGACCCAATCAAGTTCGATGAGGGCAAAATCACAGGTGTAATTTCAGCAGTTTCAAGCTCTGAAATCTGTGTTGAAATCACAGATGCTGGGGACCACAAAGGACGCAAGTTGAGGGGAGAGAAGGCCATCAACTTGCCTCAAACAGATCTTGCAATCTGTGGATTAACACCCAAGGATACAGGCGACCTTGACTTTGTTGCCACAAATGGAGACATAGTAGCTCTCTCGTTTGTCAATGGACCTTCTGATGTGCACTGCCTGCAAACTGAGCTCCGAAACAGAGGAGCACCAGAAAGTCTTGGAATTGTTCTGAAGATTGAAACTGAGTTGGGATTTCAGAGATTACCAGCAGTGTTGTTGCAAGCAATGGAGACAAGGAATAGTGTGGGTGTGATGGTGGCTCGAGGAGACATGGCAGTGGAGTGTGGGTGGCAGCGGCTCGCTGAAATGCAAGACCAGATCTTAGTCACTTGTGAAGCTTCACATGTGCCAACAATATGGGCTACTCAGGTACTTGAAGGCATGGCAAAATCAGGCATTCCTTCTCGAGCTGAAATCACTGATGCAGCATCTGGATCCAGGTACTGCTCTTGCACACACCTCACTCCTGAACTGAAACAAATTGACCTGGCTTTTTTCTGTTTTAATTCTAAGAGTTCAGGACAGGTTTGCATCATTTCATGTTGATTGAAACTGAAGTTACAAACCCCTTATATAAATATAGAAAATCTTCTGCAGCAGCCATAATCTTGAAGCAGACTTGTTCTATTTGCATATGGCATGTTTCCAGCTTTCTCATCAGGGAGATTTACAAGCTGGTAAAGCTACTCAGACTGAGAATTGATGTGCTCACAATCTCATTTGTTGCAACAGGGCTGAATGTGTAATGCTCAACAAAGGGCCCCACATAATGGAAGCTGTGAGCAGCTTGGATGATATCCTGCGCCGAGAAGCCTGCCATCGGCGGAAGAACCATGCAATCATGCACCCACTTTCCCACTTCCAAAATTTTCAATGATCACCTTCAAAGGTCCTGTAGCATGTGACTCCCACCCACCATCTCCTGTATTCTGGTTGAAATTTTTTGTATGATATAAACTGTTCAATCTACTGAAACTGTACAGTAAGTAATTTTGAGATCAGTATTGTGGAAATCTGAACATCCCACCATGTATACTACTGCAACCAATACATCAATCAGATTCCAGAGAAAAGCTCCAGAAAAATGCTTTGAAGGTTACTGTTGTGTCAGTTCCAGCAAAACTAATGCAAATATGACAAGTGAGCTAATAACCTCGAGTGTCAATCACGGAGTATCAGACCATCACCTTCATCATGTTTGGCGGTGACTAGCACCCAACTGACTTCATCAGCTTCCAATATTACTCCTCTCTGATTTCATCAACTCCCAACAGTGGATGAACATGGGCATATAGTAATCTGCACAAAACTTAGGGCGAACAATTGTACAGAAAGTCCAAATCCTGAGTTTCTGTCACCTTTCTGGATGGAACAGCAAGACTCGGTTATGATGTCAGCTAGCACTCAAGAGGCACAGTTAATCAACAAAATCAGCAGGATCCTTGTTCAAGCTGCAACAAACATTTGAGGATCAGCTTCATTTTGTTTCACCTTGTCCCTATACAAGCACACATCCACGCCTGCTAAGGCACAGAGAAGCCTATGCAGAGAATATGGGTTGGGATGTCGTGCACCCTGCACATATCCATTAAGCAGGAGTCCCACATGCATTCAATTTGAAACAACTTATGTATATAGGTATGATGATGTGGGAAGATCATATATGTGCACTTGTATATACCAGTTGACATACAATGCTGACAATTGCAGAGTCAAGAACAGAATTTGATAATGATCTTGAGCATCCTTAGTACACCTTGGTGAGACTGCTCACACTGAAATGTGGACATCAATTTAGTTCTAACACACATCCACAGTAAAGAGAAACAATGAATTGAATCAAAATGACTATAACTGGACACCTAAATTGCAGCAAGGAATGATGAAAATCAAAAAGCTTTTAGTATTCCAGTTGCTTGAAGGTTTCTGTGGCACGCAAGAGCTCATCCATAATACCCTGCTCATACATTGAGTGGCCTGCATTTGGCACTGGTAAAAACAAATGCACCTCATGAACAAGGGCAATCCTATGCAAGCTGAAGAAATTTATTGACAATAGCCCACTGTTTCAAATGTATCTAAGAAGCAAAGTAGTGAAACTTGACAGATGGTGATAAAAGCAGTCTGTTGTCAAAAGCACATACCTATTCGAAGCTGTGCTTCTGGCCATGCTCGGTGCAAATCAAATGCATTCTGTTACACAAATCCTCACAACAGTCAGATCTCATTTCAACCTCAAGCTTGAACATGATCTAATCACATGCCCTAGAATGCATTTACAACCACTGCGTACCCAGATTCATTAATGCAAAACTGAGAAGATCCTATCCAATGACAAATGCAACTTTAAGGTCAGTGTCCATAAGCTCAACTGACAGGTTTGGATCCAAGAGACTTACCACTAGTGGACATACAAAATCATAACGACCTTGCACAATTATTCCAGGGATGCTTTGCATCTTTGGTATGCCTAGTAGTAATTGATTGTCTTCCAGAAACCCACCATTTACCTGACCCCCACATCACCAAGAATTTTTTTTAATTGGTTATAACCAAACCACAAGCAGTCATGTAAGTGGACCATGGAAGACTTTCTCTACAATTCTGGAAATTAATATATAAAAAAATTAATCAAAGAAGAATCAGCCAAACACGGCAACTCAAGAGATTTCCCTTCTCATGGAGTACAGTTGTGTTTCTGTTCTGTCCTTAGTTAGTAGTGATACATCGAACTGAAATGAACCAGGAAAGGATTTCAAGACAAAGGTGGAAGCAATTGACATACAAAATAATGACATTCCAAACGGGCTTGTGCAAGCTGTGACGACATGTTACTTTTGTTGCTTTGTGACTGGTTGATTGAAGGTTGAGCCCTTGAAGATGTTCCTGATGATGAGGAAGATGAAGGAGCTGTTTGTGTTTCTGTTTGAGAAGGTGAAGATGATGACCCTGCAACTTTGACAACTATGAGTAGTGACATCATCAGGTAAAGACAGAACAGAATCTATTCAAATAGTCATTGTTCAACTAGGCATAGGATGCACTGGTATGTCTGTAGGGAGTTAGAGGTGAGAGAGACAACCCCACCTGTAAGTCTTCCTTGAGACTTCCCATTCCTGGTTTGATTACTAGATTCCTGAGTCACTTCTGGAGCAACCTACCACAGGAGCAGAGACAGATCACTTCAGAAAGCACACAACCATTCATCAGTTACAATGGTGACAATTATATATCCCACCAAAAAGTCACAATATGCAGGCTGAAGGTTTGACAACCTGCAGCTGAGGTATTACCAACTTGTCTCTTGGATTAAGCAAGCGTCTTATTCTTGAGATGATCTCACACAGCAGAAATGTAATACGGGCTTGAGCATGAAGTGGCCAAAAATTGCCCCCAGCCAACCAGCCCCATCCCATCTACCAAAAGAAAACGACAGGTCACATCTGTAGTGTACAACCTGTATTATCCTAAATGTGAATATGCATCTGGAGACAACTCAAGTTTTCCTGGATCAGAGACTGAGGAAGATTTTCCATACCAGGGGAGATGGAATAGTGAGATACTGCTGACCATCCCAGGAAACGACAAAAGGTGATGTTGAAAAGAAGCTCAGGCCCATTTCCCATCTTAACCATGCCTGTGCCTGCATTCCAGTATCACATTCCATACCAGTATGCTGGAGGTGATGAGAAATCTTTACAAAAACATACACTCCCAGTGCATGACTTACCCAGAAATTCAACCCCAGTCAACCCCCGCACACCTAGGGTGTTATGCCCAGGCTTGAGACTTAAATGCCTGGATTGCAAAAGTGGGGGATACTGTCCATAAGAATTGAGAACATCTCAAGACTTAAAATTGAAATTCGCCTGATCAGAAACAATGAAATGACCTGAAAAGCAAGTTAGACAAAATTTCTGATCAAACATCAAGAGAATACTGCAGAATCACAGAATACTTCAGCAGGGAAAGAGGAAAATCCCCTGACTAGAAGACAGAAACAGAGAACTTCTCAAACAGCAGTATAAACCATTGGAATGGTTTCCTAGAGGATAAATGACCATCAATAGCAGCATGTGCAGCCGTGACTAGTTACTGCAACATTCGTGCTGACTTCATCAGCTTCCAGCAATGGTTATAGGTCAATGTCAGATATGAACAAATGTCATGAGTTTCTGTTACAATTCTGGAGGTAACAGAAAGACCCAGCATGATGCTAGCCAGCTCAATGAACAAGGAGATTATAAAGGGTAAACAGGAAAAATTTAGCAAAATAGGAACAAGCAAGAGAAAGAGGGTGAACACACTCAGATTTATGGGGCTATAGCAATGAGGGCAAAGTGGGGTCTGAAAAGCTCCCCACTCAGAATCAAGAAGCCTGTGAAAGAATTATTCTCAGAATTTCAAAAACTGCAACATGTTGCTACCTACATATTCTGGTGGAGAATGTTTGTGGATACAAAGGGAACTGCATACAAAGGTAGGCCTTTTCAATAGCAACAGAAGACCTTGCTTCGTTAGTGACAAGGGTAGGAAGGCATTTTGGGTCACTTATTAAGTCCTCTTCCTCACCTATGTCTTCAACTGGAAAGAAATTTAGTTTAGGGGACAGAGGAGACAGAGAAAAAGAACAAGAAAGACCCAGAGAGAGCTGTTGTGGAGCATACTGCCTGTTGTTGAATGGAAGTGTCACTGGATGTTAGGCGCCGGTAGTATGAGGACAAGATGTTATTGCGCTCAGATGATTCCAGAACAGACAGCAACTCCTCCCATCCAAAAGGAAACAATGCATTTGCACCCTGCAAGAAAGCACCTTAGTCATGGTCACATTCTAACACTGAGACATATAAACAATGCTGAACAGCGACCAAATGGTAGTCAACCATCTCCACTGTCATCCCAAAGTTAAACCAAACAGCAACTCTCAACTTTCATCTCATGAGATGGAGGATGGATTTATCACCTGCTTGTAAAACCAATCAATCTCTTGTGGTCGCAGCAAGCAAACACCTCGTAGAATGAGGGCAGCCACTGATTTTGGGTGAGATTGAGCATAGGCAAGTGCCAGTGTCACACCCCAAGATCCCCCCATGACCATCCACCTGCTTTCAATGAATATCTCCTCTTGAGAATGTCATCTCCGCATCTGAACTTTGCTTAAGATCCATATTTGTTGGGGATTTGGAGCTCATTTTGAGAATCTCTCTCCTCCTGATTTCTCAATTCAAGATTTTGCAATAAAGTCACATCTGCTACTCTGGTTGTTCAATGGACTCAGATAATTTTTCTAGGCATAGACCCTGCAGGCTGTGCTGAGCAGAGAGAGGAAAAAAAAGAGAGGAGAGAGCACCTGGTTACACCAAGTTCCAGTCTGAGTTTCTCAATATCAGCCACAAGATCCCATGTTGTATTCTTCTCTAAGGATCCACGTGGACTGGATTTGCCACAGCCCCTCTGGTCAAAAAGCACAATCCGGTAATATTGTGGGTCGAAAAAGCGGGCATGTCTTTCTGAGCATCCAGCACCTGGACCTCCATGAAGGACTACAAAACAACAGAACCTGCATTCATTGGAAACCACTTGACCATCCTCCTCCTAGAAACTCACACTCACAATATAAAATCCCCTGAACAACAACTCCCTTGCAAGTTGGAGAGGGTTTGAGAAATGGTGAAGAAGCAAACAGAACTCACAGACAACAGGCCTGCCTTTTGGATTCCCAAAAACTTCATAGTAGATAGTATGCAGGCTTGAGACTTCCAGATATCCTTTCTTATGTGACACAGATGGTGGATAGAGAGTCCCTGATGTACTTGCTTCAGCTTCTTGCACAGGCATTGCCTTTTCCCCTGCACCAGCTACATGATCAGTTTCATCAGTATGTGAGGCAGCCCACTTCAAGCTAGCTCTAGGAAAAAAAAATTTGGTCAATCATTTGTCTTTCTTGACCATCACAATAATCAACGTCCATAGATCACAGTCTGTTACATTGCAGATAACTCTCATGACACTGGCCTCCAGTTTTCTTCAAATATAAACATGAATGAGGAGATTTTAGGTCTTTGGAGCTTGCACCCTGTCTACGGGAAGAGTTAGCCAAAAAAACCAGGGGTGTTTTCTTTGCCACTGACAGAATAGGGATGCATAAACTGGTAGGCACTGTCACAAAAGATTGTAAAGGGATTAAAGGCTAAAAAATTCCTTACAGCAGTAGATCACAATGCTTCCTATAAAACCCTAGACCCTAAAACCCTGAACACCACAGCAGCAGATCACAATGCTTTCTTTCTCCAGGATTTCCCAAAAGATTGTAAAGGGATTACAGGCTAACCCATTGCTTACAGAGCAAATCACAATGCTTTCTTTCTCTGGGATTTTTCTGAAAGATTGTAAAGGAATTACAGGCTAAACCATTGCTTACAGCAGCAGATCACAACGCTTTCTTTCTCTGGGATTTTTCCAAACTTTCCGAATCTGCAGAACAGAGTTTAATCTTATCAAACAGGAATGTTCAAATTCATTCCATTTTTTATTGCCTCTTTCCAGAACTTTCCTCAGTTGATGAAAGTCTCCATCTTCGAAAAGCCTTAGTAAACTCTGTTCGTAAAACGTTTCTGGACCTCTATGTCCTACTCACAGAATTGAGGCGCAAGCAAGCATTGCCGGAAAGAAAGGGAAGTGACGACGGTACGTACCAGAAGCAGTAGTGCTGCTGCTGCTGCTTTTTTTTTCACCGGCTTGATTCTTCTTCGCCTCCAGTGACGATGACATCCCTCCTGCTTCGTCGAGATAACATCTCGTGCATAGCAATTGCTTCCTCCTACTGCTGCTGTCTCTCCATTGCCCCCGATTATGAACTCTAGTCAAAGGCAGCATCATCGCTGGCGAGGAGGAGAAATCGCGCGAACATTTCCGCCATTTCATCGAACCGCGAACTCTCACGTATTCACTAGATACATACAGACGAAGAAGGATAAGAACCAAAAACAAGAACAAGCGACAAGCGACAAGCGACAAGAATTTGCTCCAATCTGTGTAATCTGGACGGAATTGGCTCGGGGAAAAAAACACCAGAAAGCCGGTAGCCGCCATCTTTTGCCGGAGTGCGGGAGTGTGGCATGCGAGGGGAATACGGGGGAAGACGGGACGAGGAAAGAACAGGAGTTCGCCATCGCTGAAGAAAAGCCTTAAGAGAGAAGCAGCTACGCGAGTACGAAGGAGTGGCACCTCGCAAGCGCCTGCACTCACTCACTCACGATCTCTCTCTCTCTCTGCTTCCCAAAAGAGACGAGACGCAAAAGGCCGATTATACGTTGTGGGAGTTCACTCCATGGATGAAAAATGAACCTACGTTCTCGTGGATGAAACATAATGTAGATTATAGTTTGTGGGAGTTCCTTCCGTGGATGGAAAAAAAAAATCCTATATGTTCATTTCTCATGGATGAAACATAAGGTGGATTATAGTTTTGTTGTGGAGTTCCCTTCATGGACGAAAAATGGATCCTCATGTTCACATAGATGAAACATAGGACAACAAATTATAGGTTGTGGGAGTCCCCTCCAATGGATGAAAAAAGATTCCCAGGGTTTTCGTCCATGGATGAAACATTCACTCAAATCCTTGGATGGATCAGTGTTGTAGATGAACATAAAGTAGATGAACCTTAAATGCACACCCAATTTTGCTTCTTAAATCATTCGATTTGTCACATAAAGCAATCGAATTAACTATCTAACCATAATTGTGCATGTTAATGACATATTTAGGGTTTAAGCTTTAGGGTTTAGGGTTTAAGCTTGTATACCAAACTGATTATAACTATTTGGATTGGAAGGTAAAAATGAGAGAAAGAATGTCGATGGTTTGAGATTATAGACTCAACTTATTTGCTAATTTAATAATTTATTACAAATTTTATCTTTTAATTCATTTTCAAATAATCTTAGTTGATTTGCTTGAACTAATTAGTGATTTTTCAAGGCTGAATTAAATCAATCAAAATAGACATTCAATTATGAATAAAAAGAATACCTAATCATTTCAAATACGTTTATTGATTTTATTGCAAGGGTGGTGAATGTTGTCGTGACGTGTAGTGTCGTGACGTACGGTGTCGTAAGGATGTAAATACGTAGTAAATCTTACTAAACAAAAAGATTAAAGCCAGTCAAATGTATAAACTAATCAACTAAAAAGAAATGCATGCACACATATATATACAATGCACAAGTGAGATTGAGATGAAATTCTCATGTATATTAAAATGCAAAGTAAGAAAGAAATGAAGTGTATGTAAACAGTGACCGTGCAATGGTCATCATGAGCATCTAGAAAATCCTAGTTTATGATGAAGGAAACTCCTAACAAAGGAATTCTAGAAAAACTAAAGGAGAAAGAAAGGTTTGGACCTTTTATATCGTTGTTAACAAACCCTAAGTATTTAATAGCGTATAGTCACCTAAGACCGTACATCAACCCTAAAACACACATGGGCATGCCCGTAACTGGCCATCATGTATGAGGCCATGTACGGGCATGATAACTGTCGTGACGTGTAGTGTCGTGACATACGGTGTCGTAAGGATGTAAATACATATTAAATCTTACCAAACAAAAAGATTAAAGCCAGTCAAATGTATAAACTAATCAACTAAAAAGAAATGCATACACACATATATATACAATGCACAAATGAGACTGAAATGAAATTCTCATGTATCCCCCCCCAGACCTGAGCCAGGAAAAGCACGGCATGGTCTGAGTAGGAATCAAGGTGATGCAGGAGAACATGATGAACAATACCAATCGCCGACAGGAACTTGAGTGAGCTTCGGCTTGAGACAGAAAGAGATGGTATCCACCATTACAATTATCACAAAGCAGCATCTGATCAACATCGTCTATCCTCT
>Ga0209611_10009749_pt1 | contig 14403 bp, 5 predicted proteins | sample S1TSphgellanicum_3_FD_187693 | JGI IMG/M metagenome (GOLD analysis project Ga0209611, IMG submission 187693) | Host-associated microbial communities from peat moss isolated from Minnesota, USA - S1T2_Fc - Sphagnum magellanicum MG (SPAdes) (version 2) | ecosystem: Host-associated > Plants > Peat... | reverse complement strand
AAATCAAAGTTTTTATTGGCCAAAAGAGGACTTAAATATGACAATCATGCTTACACTTTAATATTCCATCCATACATGATCAAATTAAGTATTCACAAACCAAATTTCAAGCTAAAATGTGGTCCATCAAGCAAATACAATTTTACATTGTGAATATGAAAAACTTTGAAAACAAATAACAATTTCAAGGAGAAGCTAAGCCAATAGTTAGCCATTGAAAATTTTTAGTGAAATCATAATTTTTTGAGTTAACTCCCTAGTACTCAATGTTGAGGACAAAAAAACTAAATATATATATAACAAAAACAAGCTTAAACCTAAATTGACTCACACAACACAATACATCAAAACAAAATGATAAAATATATACTCAAACATAATTTTATTTGAAACTTCAAACTATTGAAAAACATATTAAAAAGGGAACAAGGTTAAAGCATAAGGTAGCACTTCAAATTAATGTTGAATAAAATAAAAAGAAATATAGGGAAAAGGCATCACTTCTATTTGTACTTGTTTAGGGACTACGTCCAAAAAACTTTCATGGAGGCTTCCATACATGGTTGACTGTTCAAAGTACCTTCATGAACACACTCCAAATGGATATTATGGATGAAAAGGTGAATGGTGGTGAATGAAGTTCATCCACTCAACCAAAAAATGGATGATGATGAATAAATTTATCCATTATGGATAAAAAATGAATGAAAAAATAACTAATGATGGATGAAATTCATCTTTTATGGATGTTCATGGATGAACTTCACCAATTATCCATGAGCTAGCTAAATTAAATGAATATTCACTTTTTAAAATGAAAAAAAAATTAATGTATTTTTAATAAGCTAAGTTGGTTTATACATTGTGAGATGTGATCATAACACCAAATATTTGCTTGCAATTTCATATACTTCATTGGCTCACTTTTTGACACCTGATTCATGTAAGTATTTAATCAAACTAGTTAGACACAATAATTGACCTCTAATACCTAGCTACCTTCATGCCAAGCATAGGAACTCCAAGATGTTCAAAACTATTGTTTACATACATGACTCTCTCATCCATATGAAAGGCAATGGGGTGTGGTTGCCCAAGGATTATTTCCTCCTCATCATCTTCATCTAATTATTTCTCCATATATTAGCCAATGGGGTGATCTCCCTCTAGTCAAAACCAATAGCTAAACAAAATGTAAACCACTTTAACATGTTTTAGGAGCGTTTGCCCCTAGCAACCAATTATGGGCAAACCCATCTTTGGTCAAATACCACTAAGAACCAAGTTACCAAAATCCAAGGAAAGGTGGATGTGGTTTAGTTTAATTAAAGAATTTTATTATTATTATTATTATTATTATTATTAACTTGCACCAAATGGGCTTTGTGCTCCCCACTTATGTACACACTATGGAAAATTTATAAACACCTACATAAGTTACACAACTTACAAGTAAAATGTTTCTAAAATGTTCCTAACACATGTTGTTGAGATTTTTAACACCTTATCATTAAATATCAAGTTGCACCATTGTAATTTTTTTTGAAAAAAATCATCAACTTAGTTAACAAGGTATGACCCAAATTGTTAATTGAAACAAAAAAATGAGAATTATTATAATTTTTTTCACATGAATGCAATCATGGCCCTTCAAGACCTCTCAGTCCTAACCTTCAAAATTTGTTCAAAAATGTTGTGATTGCCTCGATCCACTATTTATTAAAAGAAATTAGAATAGACTATTTGAGGCCCTTCTAAAATTTGGTAAAATATTAAAAAGTGAAAACATGTTCTTTTTATTTTTTTGAAATGTTTTCCTTAATCATTCATTTGGAATATTAAAACTTTTTTTAAAAAAAATACAAGTGAAGTTTCAAATTTTACACAACTTGGGTAATTTTTTAATATGTAATTTGAAGTGAGTTCTATGTTGTTTTGAAGTTGAATAAAGATTTTAAGGTGTGACATTCGTAATGGGATCATCCAAGGATGGGTTTGCCTTTTTCCATATTCAACTTTAAACATTAAAACTCAACCCTATCCCAATTAACTTCCTTTCTCACCTTTGCTTAGACATTCAGCAACACCATTGTCTAGTTGTAGTAGGTATGATAATGCTTGAGTTAAACTGCTTACAAAATGACTCCTACCCTCTTGGGGTATCATCCATTCATTATGGTGATAGACCAACCCTCCTTAGAGGATTGTACTATCTTGTCCACCAATTCTTTGTAAAGCTCCACCATTCCCATTTATAAATTGTATTTAACTTTTCACCCAACAAATGAATCATTGCAAAGATCACCTCTTATGTGACCTCTACCTTCTTGTCTTTACCTTCACCCTGATTTATTCATCATCGACTTCCCTTAAACCATAGAAGAAGTCCACCACTAAATATGCCTAAACTAGGTTCTAATGTATTTTCCATAACCCCACCAAATCCACTAGAACTTCCTACCCAATATCATCCTCTTCTAACCTTTTTTTTACCTTTCACATAGGCATCATTTGGGGGGTTTGACAAGAGCTATCCACCTTCACATTTTCCTTCTTCTTTTAATTCATCTTCTTCTTTTCTCTTCCTCTTTTTGGTGTTTTCTTAATTAATTTGAGCTACCTTTCTTTTTTGAGTTTTGTCTCACCATGTTTTCCTCACACTCTCCTTCACAACTTTTGTAGCTAAAACAATTCTTTTTATTTCCTATATCTCTTGATTTATTTCCTAACTACCTTCCTCTCCACCTTCTTCCCTTTTCTTTTTTTCTTCTTTACAAAGTTTGCTTTTGCCTTCTTTCTCTCCTTTTTTTTTTTTTTTTTTTTTTTTTTTTTTTTTTTGGTGAATTTCAACTTTCTTCATTTCTACCCCTACCTTCCACATGATGTGCCTTTCCATGTACATCCTTTCCAAACACATATAGATAGATTATAATATCTTTATTATATAGATGTTCATGCAAATTCACATGGCAATGCTTGGTCATAAAACAATTAGAAAGTTTTTAAAAAAACCCCATGCAACCAAAATAAAATATTATTAGGAGATTTTAAATTCCATCAGCAGCACTTATTTCGAATTTGAAAAAAACTAAATCTCCTATTGGCCATCTTATATGTTTTTTCATTATTAACCCTTCTACTTGCCCTAAACCTTTCTAATTCTTAACCAAACTTTTACCTCTTGATAAAACTTTTTTATTAACTTGAAGTAGGTATTACTAGTGGGTCAAATTTGTAGTGAGTTGGAAATGATCTTTATGTGCGCATTGCATTGGCTTAAAAGTTTGTGAAATTGCCAATAAAAGCTTATAATTAAAATTGCAATATTGTAATTTATTTTCCCTACTCATTTGTTGCAATTAAATCTACATCCAAATTAAAATATTGCATTTTGTCAAGTATCCTCGGTCTAAGCCTAAAATGCAATGGATTATGGTTGTTGATTTTGGGGCATACCTTGAATGTAGGTATTGCATTCATGGATCTGAATGTTTTATGCAATACCCACATTTTTTACAAACTTATATTATCATCTAAAGCATAATGATATTTGGTGTGAATCAGATAGCGTTGTTACAACATGTGCTTGTTATATTGTAAAGAACTAAATGCTATGTCATTTTATTACAATTATGAAATAATCTTTTTTGATGTATGTAATAATCTTTTTCTTCTTTTTTTTGCAAATCTTTGCATCATGGTGACCAAAAAAAAAAACCTACTACAAATTGGACAAAGGTATTCTTTGGGGGAAAATTTGCAAAAATCACCATATTGACACAATGAATTCCTATTGGTTGTTAGGATTAAGGAGGATTTTGCAAAACTTCTGCTTTCCTATCTAACCTTTAACCAACTTTGGCTCCTTCTTTTCATGGATGATTACCAATCCACCTACTTGAAAAAATGGAAGAACAAACCTGGCAATAATCAACATTTGCAGTAATTATTAATTATTTTTTTACCTTTTTTTTAAAAAAAATGTTTATATTATAGGTATAAATAATAGAAATAAAAGGTAATACAAGAAAGATTATAATATTTGGATATTTTTAAGAAAATGTGATTATAAAAATTTCAGATTAACATTACATTCTTGTATTTATCCAAAAAGAATTCCCTAACCAAAAGGTTTTATTAAAATTTTCCTTTCACAATGAATTTTGAATACATTGTAATTAAAATAAATTGAATATTGTTGAATATAGAAATTTAGTTAACAAAAACCTCCATGTATTGTTATAACACAAATATCGATTAGGATTGTGGTACCATAGGGTGCTTTGACACTAATTATATTTAGTAAATATTCAATATATTCAACCATGAAACTTGAAATAGATTAGTGAATATTCATTTGTTCAATAATTGATCAATATTTACATAAATCGTTCAATTATCAATATACAAATTAATGAGATTTTTAAATCATTATTTGACATGTTCAATATTGAAATAGTTCAGTTTTTTACTCAATAATTCTTGCCTATAGGTCAAAACATTATAAAACCACCTTGGTGCAATACCCACCTACCTTCTCATTGCTCCATACAATTGCTACAATTGCTGAAGATGATGCAAGAAAACCGAATTTAGGTATTGCAAGGAATTTTTCACTAGCTATTTCAACAATATTCAAGGTGTTGATGAAACTATATGCTAACCCCTAGATGTGAGTATTGCACTTGGAGTCAATATTTTCGACCACTCCATTTCGATTTTGGCCAATTTCGCTACTGTAAAGCACTCCAACACGGTTTTTAACTTTGTCTGTATACAGACTAAGGGTTATAATATTAGTGCATTAATACACAGATAGTGTTGAATAGGCTTGCGTGTAGTTGTGTAGAAAAATGTTATGGCCAATGGAAATGCTAAACCAGGAGAACTATTTTCAATGTTCAACAGAATATGGTTGTGCGTGGGTTTGAATTTTGTTTTCTTAGTCATCTTGAGTGAACCAACTAACAGTCAATGTGTAATACCTATTTACAGAGAGGGTTGTAGCACATTTGTTGTGCACTTCGTTTTTCTTTGTAATTGAAAGCACCTCCTCCCCTTTACCAAACATGCTTTCATCACTTGAAGGAGACCTTCCACCATTTGCAAGCAAACATCATTCCCTCTTCACTAGACTTTAGTGAAGACCAGAAGAGAAGGGCTTAAATAAGAAGACCCCAAAAACAACAAGGGTGACATCTTGTCAAACAAAGCTTGACTAAGTGACGTGAGCCTTCAGCACAAGATAATCTGTTCAAGCTGTACCTTTAGTCAACTGTCTCATACAGGGTCGTCTGCAACACCCTGTAGTAAGATGTTGGATGGTGCCTTTCAAGTTCAGAGAATTTTTCATTTGGCAATGAGCCTCTTCAATTAGCCCATTGACAAAATTTATGAAACTTGGAGACTCCTGAATATAAAATTAGTCAGTACAAACATAGAAACCAATAAGTCACACTTATTGACCTCACCTATAGGTTTCAAGAAGACAATATTGGGCAAAGCATGCTTGACAAAGTGAGGTGCTATTGGGAACATGTTGAGGGACACATTTGGGAACTTGGGGAAAAGGTTGGGTAATTGATGCGAATGCATTGAGAACAACAAACAAATCCAAAAAATCTAACACCCCTCACCATCCCCAAAAGAAAAAAAACCTGAGCACCTTGGGTGCATGCCAGCTCACCTCATTTGCTGGCAAGAATTCTTATGCTTACCAGCGTTATTCGCCATTTTTTGCCTAGGCTAATGGAAGGGGCAAAAAACTGTGTGGACAAAGTCTTATCATGATTTACCAGAGTTTACAATGATATTGTCCCATGAGTATTAAAGTTGTTCATATCCTAGCCTTTGAAAATTTTGATGGGTTTGTGAGTAGAGTGTCAGAATTGTAGAAGGAAGGTGAGCATACCAGCAGCTGCAATTTTCATGCCTATCAAGATTACAGCATCTCTCATGCATTCCATATGCATGGTGAAGGATCCTTTTCAAATGGAGGGGTTGTCATATAATTTTCACTGTTGACGAAAAAGTTCGGTAGAATAAACTAAAAAAAAATTAGTTGTGATTTTGACTTGATTCTGTATGTGTCGCTAAATAAAGAGATGGCTAAGTGCAACTATGGGCTGCACAGCAAGTTTCCAGAGCTGGATGGATGGATCAATGTTAGCCATGTGTGACATCCGCTTTCTTGCACCACCTGCTATCAAGGATCTGTGCTCCTGGTTTGTTGCTGGTCTTGGCCCTAGCAATGCATTCAGAACTTTAAGATACTTTTCAATTATCATTAGCCGTCATGAACATCATACTACTGATATTGTTATATATAGGGGAAAGGCACTGATGTCGGTGCCTTCGCTTTCATAACAAAAGTGGTGATCTGACAGTTCAGATCACTTTACACACCCCTAGGGTAGTTACTTATAAGATCCCCCTCTGGATGCGGGAAATTGCGTCACATAAGGTTCCCTCAGCTTCGACTATGAAACCTCTCCGAGGTTGTTACTTGTTACATCCTGTTTTATTGAATCATTCGCTGGATGCATGGTAAAGTGTAAAGTAAGGCCTGATGAGCAGCTAGGACTTAGCAACGGGCATTCCAGAAACGAGGGCCCCCTGTGCCTGTGCTGCTCCAAATTTCATGAAGGACTTACCCAGTGTAAAGACCTGGTGGAGTTTTCTATCCACATGGGACGATATCATGCATTCGGTGATGTGAGATTGATTTGAACAAAGCTACCTTGTTCAAGCCATGTGAATGAGTTTCGACTGTGCATGATGGTGCTTTATATGACAAGGGGCTCAAAATTCATTATGCAATAGCCCTACCACTTATGTCAAGATCAAGCCAGTAATAGTTAAAATGGGAAATATTCCATGAAAATCTCAAAAAAACTAACTCATGGTAACACCAGGCGCAAAATCTAGTGTACGGTAAAGCCTGGGGACAAGGGCAGTAGGGCGATAAGGGCTCATGCAAGGCACAGGCCAGGTTATGGGAAGAACACCTTCATGTGAGGATTTGGGCCCATGTAACAGCCTCAAAGGTTTTTTTGTCTTGAAATAGCCGCGAAGGGAGGGAACCACCATTGTTTGGGAGGCGAGGGTTTCTGAAAATCGGGTGGGCATAAAGGGCCCATGGGAAACACAAGACCCACACTCGCTGTAGAGGAAATACTACATGATGTAATCTGAAAATCAAATTGGTGTGAACCCCCCCCCCCCCCACGAAGCGCAATGCTGGCCATTGCTGTGGAGGAAATCTTACACAATGTAATGTTGCCTCCGACCACAATGACAAAAATCTAACAGGTTTTTAGGGACCAGATGAAAACTACATGCTTTTATAGTCTCTCCTTTACAAGCAAAGCCAACAAATGAAACCGTTCCTTGTTTGAGAACCATGTATACTCAAATGTAAGCTTTTATAACCCTATATAACTTTTTGGACAGCCTATGAGTTAGAAACCCTAACTAGAAACTTCACAATTTTTGACACTTGCCCATAAAGTGAATTGTGGGTTGTATGTAAATGTATACCTATAAGGTAAATGTTAGTCTTGTACATTTTTTTCCTCTCAATTTTGTGGTATCACAAAAATTGCCGAATTTCCCTCAAAAATTAGCAAAATTAGTCAAATTTGCACTATAGGAGCACAATTATTTCCAAAAAAAATTCCAAAAAAAATTGATTGATAAAGGATTTTTTTATTAAAAAAATCATTGGTCCTTTTTATCTTTACATAGATTTATTTTAATTGCAAAAGCCTACATACCTTTACCCACGTTGTTTTTCTTGAAAAACATATTCTCCTCACAATTACCCTATGGTGTGATCAGATTTGATGGCCCAGTGCCAAACTGAATTGATTTTAATGCAAGAGAGCTTTCAACATATCAAGTTAAGTCTTTTAAACTTTGGGGACATGTTGGATCCTAATATGTGAACAACTTGTGCAAGGGACAATTTAGAGGGCAAACTTTTTTCAGTGATGACCATGATATGTTAGGGAAAGAATATATTGAAGGCCAGGACTTAGCAGATCTTTTATTTTTATTTCATTTTGTTTGGGGGAAGATAATGGGATTGAAGGACTAATGGCTAACATGTGTTGTGGGTTGCAGAGCACGCATTCCTAAACTTTTCTACATCCCTCTCTCACCTGTAACTAAATTTGGCTAAGTCGTCTTGTGGATGATTGCCAACCCACGTGCCTCACACAAATTTGAAAAGAAAAAACACTGCATGTTGCACTACAATAATCGTTAGTACACCAAGTTTACAGCTGAACTGGTTAGCATGTTCACAAAGTTTTTTGCCACTGGTGTTTAAGAGAAAGTACATCATAGTTGGGAGAATAAAGTGAGGCAAAAGAGCCCTGGCCCCTGAGTGCTGTGGCATCACAACTTAATTTACAGGGTACATGCAATGATGCAAACTTCATTTCTTGGTTTATGCCTGATACTATGTTTGCATTTGTAGACAAAGAAGCACATAAGTCCCTTAGCTCATTTTTGCGTAAAGTGTTTGGAGTAGTGCATTAGTAGAAGATTATATGTTATTGACTAGAATGTACCCAAATTACATACTGGTCCTTAGATATGCATTCTTACATGTATCCAAGAACAAGGGTCACTTCTTTCAAAGAATCAACTAAACTTGCAATTTACAAACAGATAAAACATAAACAAGAGATTTCGATCTCACTAAGCAATTTCATCATGACACTTTCCACAAACATTCTAACAAAATTCTTGAGTGATGTGGTTACGTAGAATCAAAATTCAATTTGCATGGATGAATGCCTGAATCGATGTAAGCCTTCATCCAATCCTAAAACTAGGTAATGCACCTATGGAAAATCAACTTATGCACACTTGATGGGAAATATCATGCAATTTGCATGAAGAAACACTTCCATCAATTATATGATATTGACACGCTTTAAACAAGTGACATGCCCAAATCATCAAGCTTAAGATGGCACATCCAACCCCTAGTTGTATCATAAATAAAATAGATTTTGGGGTTTCCATCATTGTGTTAAAGTAGAGTCTTCATCCTTGACAAGCAATAGTTTCTTCTTCCAACTTATAGCTTTCCAATAAAACTTGAAGCTTGGGAGCCAAGCCCTAGCCATACGTCTTCGTGACTACAAAAACGCCATTAGTCACATGTGTTGAAACTCCAATTTGTATTTATAAAATTAATAACAAGACCAAAGATACCATGAGTTGATTTTGACATCCATACATCAAATGTGGCTATTGTTGATTTGAAGATTTATGCAAAGGAAGCAATACATATAAAGACAAGAGTGTGAATATGATTTTTGATATACCAATTGGGTAAGTGTAAATGTATTTTAAAAATATATGCATTTCGTGTAAGTGTATAACTTTGGAAATGTGAGTGCAATTATAAAATTGTATAAAGCAATGTAATAAATAAGTGAAGGAAAAATGCACATTGTTAACATTGGGGCCTCACCATTGTTCACAACCAAAAAAACACCCAAGGTGAAGATTTGCAATTTTATGGTATTCAAAACTTGGTTTGTTTTTAGAAGGGTGAAATCATAATTAGGTGAAATATTTGGACTGTGTCAAAGGCACAAGAACTATGAAGACGAATAATGAAAAAAAAAAATTTTTAATTTAAATCCAAACACAAAATGTAGAAACCAAGATAAATCACAAGAGATTAAATACAAGAACATGAGATGTGCAAAACAAAAATGCAAACAAAATTATATTGTGATAAAATATGAAAACATAAACACAAAACAAACAAAATAAGGATATGAAACAAGATTGTACCTTGCATTAGTGTTGAATAGACTAAACATAATGAGGGTTTTTCATCTATTTACACCCTTTTAAAAACCTTTTTCACACAAGTTTTCATGGAGATTTCATATGCCCATCAATCAAGGAAGGTTTTCAAAAATATTCTTTTTTGAAAACCTTTTTAACTACAAGTGAACTATGAGTTAACTAAAAATAACCCAAAGTGAATTATGAATGAACTATGAATTAATTATGAGTTGACTAAAAGTGAATTAGTATTGAATAGGGAGTAAATTAAGAGTTATTTAAGAATGAATTATAAATTAACTATATCTAGATTATAGGTTAATTACAAATGAATTATGGGTGGACCGTGAAGTCATGTGAATGAACTTCATTCATAATGTGATCATGTTTGATATTGGCATCAATGATAAATTATCACAATTGTGATTTTTAAAACTATAAATGAACTTTTAAATGTAAAATTGTATTCAACATTAACATTCTCATTTAAAAAATTATCCATGTTGCAATAGACTTTAATGGAAACCCGTTTGCTAAAGACATAAGAAATTCACTAATAACTAATTCACTAGGCTAGTTTCCTAGTTTTTAGACTAGTTAGGAGCCTAGGTTAAGTGACCTAACTATTAGTCTAAATTAAAAATGATAGGCTAGAAAAATGGGCCCTAAGCAACCCAGATTAAACATTTAAGCAACCAACCTTGTTTAGACTAAGTTACAAGAGAGTTAGGATTTGATCCATTCACCTTCACTTTGAAGGACAAATTCCTTACCATTGCACCAACTTTTTATATGTGAATTAACTTGTCACCACATTTTTTTGAACACTTTTTTTGATATCTAAGTATCTTATTGAACCTAGCTTAACTAATCTGCCCTAACCTAGATAAGTCTAGGTAAGCTAGGTTAATTTAGGGCCTATCTAGGCATACCTAAGGTTAATATAAGTCCACCTAGGTTTATCTATGGGCCTACCTAGTGCCAACATAAGCTAAGTCAAAGGTTAGTCTAGGATCTACAAATAGTCTACCTAAGCTTATTTAGGGGCTACCTAGGTTACCTAAAGGTTACCTAAAAAGCCTACCTAGGACAACATAAACCTACCTAGGGGCTAAATGCGCCTAGGGCTTATTTGTGCCTAAGGCTTATTGTGAACTACCACAAAAGTTATGTAAAAGCTACTTTAAGCTACTTTAAGGGTTATGTAGGTTACTTATGAGCTATTGTAGGCTACCCTAGGAATTATGTAGGCCTACTTAAGGGCTATGTACATTGTATGTTACATGGGGCTATCATAGATTACCTAAGGACCATGTAGGGTTAATTAGGGACTATGTAGCCTATTTATAAGGGTTACCTTAAGTTATTTAGAAGCTATATATTGTAAATTATTATAGGGACCATGTAGGACACTTACGGACTAATGTTGGTTACCCTAAAGGTTATGTAAACCTATCTAGAGGTTATGTAGGCTATCTTAAAGGCTATGTTAGCCTATTTAGAAATTACCATAGACTACCGTAATCGATATGTAAGCTAGATAGAAGTTTTATAGGTCACTTACGGGCATTTAATATAAGTTATCCTAAAAGTTATGTAGGTTACATAGGGACCTACTTAGGGACTATTAGGGCCTACATAGGGAGAAGATAAACCTACATATAAGGGGTTACATAATCTACTTAAGGCTTACCTAATGACAACATAAGCCTATTTAAGGGCTATCGTCAATTGTCATAGGGCTATGTAGGTTACCTAAAGGTGACCTTCTTACTTACTTATTTACAACCTATAAATATGCTTACATATTTACCTATGTACTTAACAACATACAATTGACCTATTTATTTACTTACAACCTACCTATATTGTCTTTTCTTATCTATTCAAATACAACCTATTTAGTAAGAATATCAAAACAGAACCTATCTATTATTGTGAATTATTTCAACTAATAATAAAACATGATGATTAAATAATGATCTCATAATGACATAATTTTTTGAACAAGTATATTTCCAACCATGTACAAACTTGAGGTTACCCATATTTTTGACTGGAAGTTTAGGGAATGTACATTGGATGCATAAATTATTAATTATCATAATGCAATAATTTTTTTGGATGTAAAAATTGATTAAAAAACTGAACTTTGACAATGCCAAAAGTGAGTAACCTAACCATTTTTTTGTAAAATCAATAAAACTTGTACCAATCAAAATATTTGAATGGTTAAGGTTTCAATGTTTATACTAACACCTATGAATGAAAACTCTTGCCTTTAAACGTAAGATCACCTTGAAGCAAGCAAACAAGAAAATGTTTTACATTTAAGAAACTTTTTTTTCATTAACAATGGGTCTAAAGCCTCTTAAGTCTGAACACCCTTGCACTTAATTGCCATAGCCCTACACACAAATCCATAACATAAATCACCAAGTTTTCCATTCACATCCATTGTTCTAAAATAGACTTCTTGGAAACTAGAATAAAAGTCTTATACATTTTGTCAAGAAATATGAGGAGCTCACCTTAAACCATGTTATGCAATACCACAATGAAAAGACTTGTAAAACAATCACATGGGAACATGAAATTAAAAAAATGTTAAAAAGTAAATAATAAAAAGCTCACCTAGAATAGGCCTTTGTTGGAGCTTGCAACGATATAAAAAGTTGCATGCCAACAACACCACTAGTTCCATCCACAAAAAAATTAAACAAAGGGGGGCAACATGGGAGGAGCTCACAAGACCATAATGAAAGGGATTATGTAAGATATTGTAATACCTTGACCAATTCGATAGTCAATTGTCAAATATTTAATTAATTTTTAAAAATTCAATTCGACATTTTAAAAATAATTATTCATATTTTTGTCAAAAATATTAAATATTTTTTTAACATTTCAACTACATTGTGTAACAACTGAAGTATCAATGTTTTATGAAATAATCCCCTCCCTTTCAGAGATTTGATTGGATTACGTCCTTCACCTTAAGGATCTTACAAAATTACCCTATTTGCTTAAGGAACACTTTCAACATGTGATGGCTAGGATTTCCAAAACTTTCAACACAATCATGTAATAATTATTAAAAATTTCTATATATATATATATATATATATATATATAGTGTCGAACTGGCCAAGGTACTATGGTACCATTCTTGCATACTTACCTTTCTTCTCTCCTACCTACCTTCCTCTTCTTTATTCTTGCCTACCATCTACTCTATTCCCCTCTCCCTTTTTAATTTTCCCTCTTTTGTTAAACCAAGTTCATTTCAACAACCATCATCTTAAGTCTTGGGTAGAGAGAAGAAAAAGAAAATATGCAATATGCATATAAATCATAATATGTGTTGCATTCATTTGTTTGTTCTCCCACAAAAATTAGAGTTTATAAGAAAATGAGGAATTGAACTGTAATTTACACTTGCATAACAAAAATATATATACATATAACATCATGTAAGTCTATTTCAAAAATATGTGCACATACACTATGCAAATGTAAAGCCCAAAATGTGTCTAGTGGAAAGTGGAACAACTAGAGCAATTTTACACAATGTATTACACAACCATTTATGCATACACACATAAGACTGATAAAAACATGGACTATTCCAACAAGCTTTCAAGAATATCTAGTGCTACCAATTTTTCAAAGGCAATACCACATGTGAACACAATTGCAAGCATAATCTTTGCAACCATGGACTCTTCACAATACACATGGGTAAACAATTTGTTGACACAAGAAGCCCCCAAATCTTTGAAGATAACTTTTCTTTTCCATGGTCTTTTTTAAATGGATCCATTGAACCAAAAAAACTTGAAGTTGTGTTAGATGTCAACCCTAGCTATATTTTGGCAAGATGCCTCACTGAGGTTTTTTGCCTCTCCTACTAAGTTCTTGTTCATATATCCTAAAAAGAGCCAAATGTTCAGCACCTAGATGCTTCCTAGCAGCCATAATACAAGTACTCTTTTCAATAATTGATCAAACCCTTTCTTTTACATAGAACACTGTTGTTTGGACTTACTCTGTTGTTGTAACACATAATGCAACACATCAACTGAAGATTCATAGCATCAACAATAGGATTATCATTCACACAGACAGAAAAAAATATACTAAAAGCTTGAAACTGCTTGTAAAGTTTCAAAAATCTTCCCTAATAGTGTAGAGATTTGAAGAGAATTGTTAAAGCAAAATAACGAGTTCTCCTTCATTCTCAATACCAGTTGCAATACAGCCACTCTCAAATCAAGGTGGCCTATATGATATTTGAGGCCTCCATGCACCCATGGAACCAAATTCTTATACATCAATGCTATTACCAATTTGATCCATGTTGGACTTCGATCTAGATCTCTGCAACATTAATCACTTTCAAGACCCACATCAAAGTAAAGACAACAAACTACATAATGGGAAATGAGCATCAATCTCAATAAACACTGAAAGCTTGAGCTTCATTATCTTTTGCCACCATTACAGGAGTTGCCAAATAAAAGAGTTGTCACTACTTTGAATCAATGTCTCTATTCATGAACCTCACAAAAACCATTCTAAAATGGC
>Ga0209611_10009747_pt1 | contig 14405 bp, 9 predicted proteins | sample S1TSphgellanicum_3_FD_187693 | JGI IMG/M metagenome (GOLD analysis project Ga0209611, IMG submission 187693) | Host-associated microbial communities from peat moss isolated from Minnesota, USA - S1T2_Fc - Sphagnum magellanicum MG (SPAdes) (version 2) | ecosystem: Host-associated > Plants > Peat... | reverse complement strand
TGAAAAAAATTGCATATGAAAAAACTTTATAAATTGTGAGGTTACCAACAAAATTGGGCCCATCTGAGGGCATATTACTTTATGTGACCCCCAACAAAGGACCCCAGATCTAACGGTTTTTAGGGGTCAAAAAAGAACCCCAAAAAAAAGAAGAAGAAACTGGAGTGAAATTTTCGCAGCACGCGAATTGACGATAATGCGATAAGACCGCAGGGAAGTGCGTAGAGAACCTGGAGAACTTTGGGAACTCATGGGGAACTCATGGGGCTGGGGGGGTGGGGAACTTCATCTCTCTGTCTCTCTTCTGTGTGTCTGTTGTTGTGGAGAGTGCACTGCGCGCTCGTTGCTCCACACCTGTCTGGCTTCTCTCGGGGAAACTGACCAAAGGTGGGGAGGTTTTCACCGCGTCGCTTGCATTAAGAAAATAGCTTCCTTTTCTCAGGTGTCAAATGAACCAGGAATTGGCGAAAATGGATAAGTGAGCAGGGAATTCGGGTGTAGTGAAGTGGAGCACCGGGAAAGGGAGGAATAGGAGGTGTGTGCAAGGGTGCAAGGAGTGGAGAAGAGAGGAAGGTATAGATAAGTATCTAATAAGGAGGGAAAGTGTTGAGTAGGAGAGAATTTGAGATAAGGATAGGTAGTAGAGGCTGCTTTGTTTGTGTGTGTGTGTGTGTGTGTGTGTTGAGTTTTGTGGTGGAAATGGCCACGACGATCACGACGATCACGACAACGGCAGCGTGCAGTCCGGGGATATGTAACCTTCAGATCGTCGGGATTGAAACGCGGAAGGGTGTGCAAGGAGCGACGACGTGCTTGCCAAGTACTTCATTGCAGCAGCGACTGCGATGCAAGTCCAATTTGAGGTCGATTGTGGTGAGGAAGACGAGGACATTGCCGCTGGCCCTTGTTGTCAGTGAAAGAAGCAACAATCTGCAGTGCTGTGCAAGAAAATTCTTTGCCGGGGAGCATTCTTCATTGCAGCAATGCACATTACTCAAGGAGAACACCGGAGTGCTGTCGCCGCGACGACGCATCGTGTGTTTGGCTACGGAATCGCAAGAAGAAACGTCGGAGGTTTCGACGACGACTTCTTCCGCCTCACGGCAGAACAACATATGGATGTCCGATGTGATGGTGAGGAATAGGCGTCCTTACTTCTTCCACAGGAAATGGACCTCTAAGGATATGATCTATGGCGCCTTCATAGGCTTCATGCATGCGCTCTGCTTGTTGGCGCCCTTCACGTTCTCCTGGAATGCTTTTGCTGTCTTCGCGGGGCTGTACGTGATCACTGGCATGCTTGGCATCACACTGTCTTTTCACCGCAACTTGTCGCATAAAAGCTTCAAGCTCCCCAAGTGGTTGGAGTACACCTTCGCCTACTGCGGCGTACAAGCTCTGCAAGTAAGTAAAAAGCAAAGCAAACTCTCTCCCCACTTTGATTGAATTCCCTGCAATAGTTTTTTTTTTCCTCTTCTCTTGCTTTCTGAAGAGGAGGAGGAGGCAGTATTGTAGTTTCTTTCTGGAACCAGCCAGTCACAACCCTGTCAGTGAGGAAGCTTTGTGGCTGATCCATTGGCGTGTGTGCAGGGTGATCCATTGGAGTGGGTGAGCTCACACAGGTACCATCATCAATACTGTGACACAGAGATGGACCCTCACACACCTTATGAAGGTTTTTGGCATAGTCACATGGGATGGTTGCTTGATGAACAACCCACAAATCAAAAAGTAAGCAGGAATGGAATGGGAAGTACATGTTGTAATCTTGTCTTTCCAAGTGTCCTGTTGCCAATTCCTTCTTTGCTTCTCATTAGTCATGGTGCTTCTTCTTGCTGCAAATATTCTGATGTTCTATATACCTAATCAAGCCAGCAGAGAAATTGATGTGCACACTCTGCTCAAGAAATGTACACTAACAATGTACCATTTTTTTCCTGTCATGTTCTCAGGTGGGTGTGCGGGGAAACATTGGTGATCTGGAGAAAGATAGGTTCTACCAATTTGTTCAGAAGACATACCCTATCCACCCATTGATGATGGCTGTGGCGCTCTATGCAGCAGGAGGAATTCCATTTATTGTCTGGGGCATGGTAAGTTAACTGCTGCTCTGATGGAAATGAATGTTTCCATTGCAGATGTTGTTCAGTGATCTGCACAAGTATATTGATCGAAACTCAGGATTTATGCAGATTTTTTTGTAGAATGGTTTTTGTTGATATTTTGTAAAGTGACATTGCTATTTACTTATCTACTACACCCATGTCAGGAGCTGATGAAGTTAATGGATAGTCTTGCCAGCTCATCACTGCTATTTTTTATGAAGGCGATGATGGTCTGATGCTTTGTGAGCGACTCTCATAATGTCATGACTTCCACTCCACTTTGAATTGTTGTTGTGGGGATTTCTCTGCAATTTCATAGATGTGTAACATGAACCATGTAACTTTCTGTGCTCCAACAGTTGGCAATTTGGAGTCTTAACAGGCTGCTCTTTCACAAATTGTCTCTCTAGATATTTGCACTCAGGGTGAAGGTGCTGGCATACAAGGGTATATTAGTGAAGTTGCTTCTTTTGTTTCAGTTGAGAGAAGTCTCATTGTGAGCAGTCAAATTTTTGGTCTCTTCTGTAGCTGGGATGGGTTCTGGGGATGCTTAATTAGTAGATCTTAAGGATTTGTATAGTGCTTATCAGATATTATCTGCTGTTGGAGACAGTATCTATGTCAGGGAGATGGCTGATGATTTTGACACTCATTTGGGCTTGCAGGCTGTTCGAACAATCTGGGTATACCACATCACATGGTTTGTGAACTCAGCATCTCATGTGTGGGGCAAACAAGTGTGGAACACAGGAGACTTGTCTAGAAACAACTGGTGAGGATTGTTGTATCTTGCTCTTCTTTGACCCATGCTGATTTCTTATCAAACTTTGCTTTCACTTATACTCAGGCTACATGCATTTGGAGCACTTCTTCAAGTAGTCTTGCTGTACATGAGCTGCAAGTTGGTCAGTCTTCTATGCTGCTTTGCTGGCTGGCTTACAACAAACCTTGGACTGATTTCTTGAGGATTTTGTCACATGCATTTGACTCTGATCATTGTCATCATCTAACAATAATTTTTTGGTCAATGTTTTCAGGTGGGTAGCATTGCTTGCTTTTGGAGAGGGATGGCATAACAACCATCATGCCTTTGAGTACTCTGCACGTCATGGACTGGAGTGGTGGCAGCTTGACCCAACCTGGTGGGTTGTTTGTGGCTTGGAGGCTGTTGGGCTTGCAACCAAAGTGAAGCTTCCTAGACAAGAACACATGGAGCGCCTTGCAATCAAATCTTCTTGAGCATGACAGAGAGAAGTTTTGGTCACTTCTTTGAATAAGAAGTTGCACCTTGGTGGGCCAACTAGTGCTAGTCTTCAATCTTGTACCGTAAGTGACACCCATCTTCAACCCCCAGCCCAAAAAACGAAAAAGCCTAAAAAAGAAGACAGAAAACAGGTCTGACAGCCTGAATTTGAACTTTAGGTGTTTCAACAAGTCTAGGAGAAATCAAGAAGTTTCATATTAGAACACAAACATGCTGGAGGTCCAAAAGATAACAATGTTGCCAAGTATGCAGGAGGTGATGAGTTCAAATTCCCAATGTTGGGTGGCATAAAATGTTTAGTTTTTTTGTATTTTTTTGGTTTCTTCGCCAGACCACATGGGAATTGCTAAACATGAGACTATGGTGGTAGGTATGTATTCTTGGAGCTGCCCAGGAGCTCATTTCATTGCTTTCACAATTAGTGCTAATTTTGTATTGTATAGTTTGTAACTAGAAGAGCACTAGACTCTGAAGCCTTAGGAGAAATGTTTGGTTACAACATGAGCACTACATTCAACATACTAAATTTGACTTTCCTTGAAATTATGGAACTACATGTGTGTTTGTGTTTGTGCACAAGAGAATTCCATTTGCATACTTCAGTAGTCCCAACATACTCTAGGCCTTGGATGTAAAGCCAATGCCAATTAGTCAAGGGTTAATGGTAGTTTCAGAGACAATTTGGAAGCATCCCATTGGTCAATCTACCAGTTTGGACATTTGCTGCTTCAAGAGGTTATCTTGTGGAAGGAATGTGTATGGGAGGTTTGTCTTTTGTTTTGTTGAAACTTAGAGGGGTGTGTATTTATGTCTGCGTGTGTGTTTGCAATATGTGAAAGTGTGGTCTCATGTTTCTTTTTGGCTTTTGAGCATGGATTGCTCATATTGGGTGCATATTTTATTACATGTTGTATACTCTCAGCAAAACAAAGTATAACCATGCTGAAGTTTGAAGCTTGCTGAACATTATGTGTTTCCAATTGTTTTATTGGGACTTTTGGAGCAGCATTAACTCTCACTTCAAATTTGGTTCAAAGAAGTTCGATGGTGATTTTGGGGCCCTCTAATTGCAAAACTTCTTGTGGAGTTGAAAGTCAAGTGGGCTTGGGATTATAAAGTTTTAACATGATGTTGGATCAAGTCTATTGAATGACATTCCAAGGGTCCAATCTAAAAGGACACACAAGTTTACATTAAGGCTGAAACCAACCTTTGTTTTATTCTTAAATTTAGAGACTTTCATCCATAATCTAGATGGTGTAACATTATATTATATATAATAGTTCATAGATAGTTCATACATATGGATCAATCTTCATGTCTTTTTTATTCAATTAACTATCATCATACAACCACATTGTGGAAGGTTAGGCAATTGTATGCCCCAATTTATAGCAATAGAAAAGCAACAACCGTCCTAATGGAAATAACATCCTAATAGATTAAAAAGCATCTCAATTGTGCTTAAATAACAAATTAAGTTTTAGCTTCTTTTTTTCTCTTTTACTTTAATATGAAATTGAACTACAACTAAACATATTAATAACTTGTAATCAATTTCCACATAAGTTTTTAGACATGACCTATTGTGCACATTAACACACATGTTCCCATATTTTTTAAAAATTAGCCACTGTACACTGGGTGGTGTCAGATTTTATGTGGATCCTAAATTTGAAATGGTATTGAATTCCTATCTAACACAACTTGGGCTTTTCTTGTTGTTGAACTATAGTTCGATATAATTTGGATATTAGTGGATTCAATCTTATGTGTGCATATATGGAGCTTCATGTTTGTCTCAATCAATTTTTTGATGTGCAACATTATGAGCTCTATTGGCCTTGCCTCCCAAGGCAAGGATATTGTGTTTAGATTCATAATAGAGTATCAAAGCTTCAGGGATTTTGGACCCTAGGTAATAGGTCTATTTTTATATGAGGATTTTTGAAAGATGAGATTTTGGCTTGTGTTGAAACTTGAGATTAGTTATAGAGTTATAATATCTTGAAGGATTTTGGTTTAGGGGATTTTTTTGAAGATTAATATATTTTTGCATGGTGAAATATTTGAGTTTCCATAATTCTTCTTTTGCCTTAAGATAACTTTTTAATGTAAATGGCAAGGCCACAGTGTGGCACACCCCTTGTTTCTTTTCATTTTAAATTATGGGGTTGGGTACTTTGATCAAATGTCCTTATACCCTATTCCCACATCTTATGTTCTTGGGGTCAAGTGGGCATGGAGTACTAGGCCTAGTAGAAGGCTTTCTCCAATTTGGTCACCACTACCTTCTCTTGTTAAAAAATCCACATGAAAAAGAGGGGCAAATCAAAACCCTTGGCCTTCAATTTTCAATTGGCCATGAAATAAATATACATAATTTGCATGATGCATCTTTTCTTGTGACCCCCAAGTATATTCACTCTGGGATAATTGGCTACACCTATTGCAAAAGTAGAAACTAGAATCCATTACTTTGTGTCATTTCATATTAGAGAACTTAATTCCAAAAAATATCAACTCAATGTAATTAATCTCCATTCAATAGCTAATGAGAAGTTGATGCATTTGGATGGTTGATTGAAGTTGAATGAATAGGGTAAATCCCTAAGTCAAGGGCATTATGAAAAGAAAGGTCCAACAAGAGGTGGCAGCCAAGTTTGAGCCTGCTTTTGGTAATGCCCTCGACTTACCAGATGTAAAGCACAACAAACTCAAAAACCAAGGTGCTAAAAAAAATGAGAGATCCATCCCAAAGATCAAATTTCCTTAAAAGAAAACGGAAGGCACTAACATTGATTAGACATCATATTCCAGTTTAGGAGGTGCCCTCCAACTACACTAGTTAAATTTGGGAAATGCTTTTATGTAAGACTTAAAGCCCTTGAAAGGTATTAATATTGGAGAAGAGCTAACAACCTAACAAACATTTCTATTTAATATTGCCACTATTCTTTGATGAGAACTTAATATGAATTGTCACAAGGTTTGGATGTTTGACTCATTGATCCCTTGTATTGCATACAAAAATAGAAACATTTGAAACACGTAGAGAAAACCACCAAACGACACTATGAAAATGCAATTACACCAAGAACATAACAAAATCATCATTGGACGTGATATGGCCAAATGCCTCATATATTTTCAAATGAAATTATAAACTCATCAAAGGAAAGTTTGAACTTGTATGTTCAAAAAAGGGCCAACATGATGAAACACTAGTATCAAGTTTCAATAAAGTTGGATGGATTCCAATTTTACATAGTGTTGTACCAAATGAACAAATGGAATATTGGTTCATTTTCACTTCATAGTCCGTAGCATCTTGTGTGTTTGTAGTTTATGGCTGCATTCAAAAACTCCATGTATTGACGATACATATCTTAGCCCATCATAATTTCACAACACAAATATTAAAAGACTCAAACCCACCAAATTCACCAATAGACAATATGCAAAACATTAGTTGGAGAGGGGGGATTGGGGTGTGGATATGTGTTTAGTAAGCAAACACTACAACTAGGTACACCAAATCTTCTAAGTAACAAAACCTTACGGTGTGGACTATGGGCATGGGGTTTAAGAAATGAGGTAGAAAGATGCTGTGTAGAGGGGAAATTCCCTCACCAATTGACATATTGATGATAAGCATGACATGAAATTTTGTTCGAGGTTTAAGCGTGTTGTAAAGGTGGCAAACTTTATTGCAAAGAGAACACAACAAGAAGGGAGAAATGTAAAGAAAAAAAAACTTCAAAGGCGGCCTGTGCGAAATGCTAGAATTGCTTAACACATGTTAATTGACAATAGTGTTGGCTTTGGCACTGAAAGATCTAAAAACCCTAACAAGATACCCTACGGTAAACCTTGGCAGCTTCAACATTAATTATATAATTTTCAAAAATGTTGTAATTTTCACCCCCCAAAATAAAAAATTCACAATTTTTTTTTAATGAAAGAAAATGTTGAATCTTCAAGAATATTTCATTTTTCAAAATGAAAACTTCAGAATTAATCAAATAATTAATTATTTGATAGACAAATACATGTGTGAAAGCAGCCGAGGTAAGTACTATGATATGTTCTCAATAAAAAGCACATTCTAAAAAGGTAGGCAACAGCAGCCACAAAAGTCGCACATGAGCCAAATGAAGTCATGAAAAACCCAGTTGGCAATAGTTTCTTACTGGGTACATACATAGCCATCGACGACAAGACTTGCATTTGAAATCAAAAAAAACGGACCCAATTGTTTTCTTCTTCATGCCTGTCAAGAAGTCGACATGAACTTCTGACAGCCCGATGCTAGCCCAAAAAACACAACACATAAGCCTACACGGCAAAAGAAGATCTTCACCTATCTACCATAAACTTCACCGATATGAACCTAAAAAAAAGAAAAAAAAACACACATAAGCATACCCAAAAGACAATCTTCAAAAAAGATATTTCATTGAAAGCCTTGTGACGGCCAACAAGCCGGCCTCTTCACCAATGTAGAACAAGGGGAAGGAAAAAAATAAAATGATAATATCATTGAAAGCCCAAGGATAGCCGACAGGCAAAACTGCATAGGTTGCGGTCGCAGCAGATCTTTATCACGGTGTTCAGCTGGGCAAAAAGATATAAAGATATTTTGTTGAGAGCCCCAGGATGGACAGACGAAGCCACCCACGGTGTGTATTAAATTGTCAGTCGGTTGGTGCCCCCCAGAATTTTTGTGTGTGCCGACACGTCTTGGTCTCCAGACTGTTCGTTCTTTCTTTCTTGACGGGGATCCAGCCCAAGCCCAACTAACCAGCCAGGGTGAACCAGCACCAGCTGCCGTTACTTTCACGTATACTTGAGTGAGGCCTTTTAGTGGCCATATTTAAACCAGGAAATGTTAAATTTGGACTCAAAGGACCTTGATTTCATCCTAGGATGATCCTACAATGGAATATTTACCATGGTTAGAAGCAAAACCCCCCCCTAAAAAAAAATCAGGATTTTAACCATGGTTACAAGGTGGGTGCTAGTTCACCCAAAGGCCAACCAAGGAGCTTCATTCACCATAAGGCAAATAAAGTCAGGCTATCAATTCAATTTTTTTGGTTGGCTCCAACTAATACTACCTATATTATTGGTCTAGGTTATTGGTCTTTTGTGGGTGCCTTCATAGAAACTAGTAACATAGTACACATTTTCCAGTGCTAGGGGTGTGTGTGGTGACTTAAGACCCAAAAAAAAAGTATATAGGCTTTCCTCACCCAATTAGCATCCAAAAGTGCAAAGCTTTTTGTTTTTGGGGGGGGATCTAGATCTAAGATGATTATCTAAATTTGGGTAAGGGCCAAAAGTTGTGGCAACCTCATCTTCTTCATCGGCCAAACAAAATTTCGGGCTTTGACAATATTCTTGTATTTGGGCAAAGGCCAAAAGTTGTGGCAACCTCATCTTCTTCATCAGCCAAACAAAATGTTGGGCTTTGACAACATTCTACACTAGGATGGGTCATGTAGAATATGCATTAAATAGAAGATGAATTGCAAGGAGAGCCACAAGGTAACATGAACTTTGCCGATGGGCCCAACCATAGTAGCACACACCTGTAAACCACATGAACCAGTCGTTTGCTTAGTTGGTTCTTAGGGTTTAGGGTTCTAAACCTTAAACCCTAAACCCAACAACAACATTGCACCGGGTCCTACACGGGACTCTGGTTGGTTCATATCTGTTTGGTTCATATTTTCTCAATTGCGACAACAACAACAACATTGCACCGGGTCCTACATGGCACTCTGCTTGGTTCATATTTTCTCAATTGCGACAACAACAACATCACACCGGGTCCTACACGGTCCTTGTTGGTTCATATTTTCTCAATTGCGACAATAACAACAACAGCATTGCACCAGGTCCCTCGTACACGGGACTTTGGTTGACAAAGTGCCAAGAGAAAAAACCCTAAAAATTTGTTAGTACATTTCAAAGTCCGAAAATTCTTGACCCATGTAGTGGAAAGCAAATCCCCACCCCGCCCCGCCCCGCCCCCACAATGACCTGCAACCCTTGCCTCTCAGAAAGCCCACAAGGAATGATTATCCTCGTCGTCACGGGGATGACCCAGATGTGCTGCTCTGATTTGTGCATAAAATATCATGTGAGGGTTACTTGGCTAGTTAGTTCCTGCCACCTGGAATGAACCCACCTCCCCCCCCTTCACCCCAACTGGAGGTTAGTCAAGGAACTACCCCAAGACTTGTTAGAATGTAAAATTTCATCCAATGTTTACAACTTAAAGGGTGTCCAATGCTATAAAATGACAAGTATTCGTGGATGTGGAAATGACAGGCGATTTGTTTTGAGGATGTAAAACCATGGGTAGGTGAAAAAATCATCCTATAACTTATATTCATCCTTGCATTTTGCAGTTCAATTAATAGGATGGATTTGTTTGAGATTGGGGGATTGAGTCCTCAATATGTTTTTCAATTTTTCATTTTTCATCCTTTGCATTCGTTACATTGAGCAAGACTATTATTACCTTGTACCTTTGTCAACCTCTTTAAATTATGGTATCATTTTGCCACTATAACAAATCCTTGAATTTGAACAATTTGTGGGACCTTAAAGGGGTTTCCATTTGGACTAAGCTCTTTTCTTTTAGGGCTTTTGGGGGTCTTTGGAAAATTTTATAGAAAACACCTTCGGTGTTTATGTGAGCATGTCATTGGGAGACCATGGGAACAACCTCAATGGACAAGATGTATGGCCCCAAAAGAAGGGGGCATGTTCTTATTTTGCTCCATGTTACATTGGCACTACAAATGAGAATTCATAGTTACTACTGAAAGAACAGCATTCGTAGTCATAAGAGTATGATGGACACAAGTTCCTGCAAAAATTCATTAGAACTCCTGAAAACATAATTGTACACATGTTTGTGAAAAGAATGAACATTTGAACCACATATTTTGAGGGATCTGGACATCCACACAAAGCAAAAGTGGAGCAAATCCATGAAGCATCTGACTTTCTATCAATGATACTTTTGAAACAGTGTTGTCTACTCTCAACAACTTTTGGATGAAGAAAAATCAAAACATGCCAGTTTGGCTCAGCAAAATGGTTTTGGCACAGCATTTACCAAAATGCTGGTGAGGTTTGCCAAAGGTACATACAACAAAGCCTAACACCTGCTGTTGATTGACTAGATAGTTTGATTGGTCCCAGGTGGGTTGCTATGAGTAGTTTCCCACCTTTTGCAGAGTCGCAGTTTCAGTGTTATGGGTGATGTTAGGAATAAATAAATAACTAATCTTGGATGTGAGAAATACACTATTGCAGGGCCACATAATGAGCATGGATGTGAAGCTGCTCTAACATCCTATTAGTTTATATCCATACATTTGCAATCCATATATCTCCAGCATCCTCAGAAGATAATAATATTCCATAGTGCTTGCTTACATTTTTTGTCCATTTCTTCAGTTGGGACAAAAGAGAGCAATAAACTCCATTAACTTAACACAAAAGAGGACAAAATGTCTCCACTCCACTCCTTGGGCATCACCCAAGATAAAGCATGGTGAGAAAATCATTTTTTAATTTTTTCCCAATCATACCCACTGGGTATCAATCAATTTTGGGCAGGTATTAAATTGTCATTCAAAATTGAGCCAGGTGTGGCTCAAAAATATTTTGGGTTAATTTTTTAGGGTTTATGGTGTGAATAGGGATTGTTTATGTTTGTCTAAGTGTCGGCAATCAACATGTATCTTGTCTGTTATCATTCATTTGAGTGGGATTGGATTCATGGAGGCTGCTATAGTGATGGCACAAGTTATTATGGAACTGAATTTATGGTATAGAACTTAGTTGGTTATTTTGTTTTGTTGTGTTGTGTGTGTGTGTGTGGTTGTAGTGAAGTTGGAGTTGGATTGGTGGAAATCAAGTATAAGAAGGGAGAAGTTAAACATCAAATGTTTTTACCTTTGTACTTGGGGAGAAGGCTAGAGTTCATAAAGGTGTTGTTTTTAGAGTTTTTTGGGCATGTTGGAAGGAAGAATGCCCTACTTATACATCGGTTGTGACCTAGGGTAGACAGATTTAGATAGGTTTAGGGACATCGATGGAGACGAAGACATCAAAACATTGCATAAAACATATGAAGAACAACCTATAAAAACCAAAAAAGAAAGAAATAATACAAGAAATCAAGAAACAACATGCATGAAAGAAAAAAACAAAAACAATATTGGGAAAAAAGTTGAAAACATATTTGAAATGCAAAAGTTGATAATGAAACTTGCAAGAACTAAAAAATTTTAACCTCAAAAGCAACTCCAACCTACACGACAAGCTAAAATACCAACCACAAAAAAGGAAAACCATCACAAGTAGCATTAGCAACACCATAAACCAAAGTAAAGGAGTTAGTGATGGTATCTAAAGTTGTCACAAGAAACACCACACACAAGACATGCAACATTTTATGAACACTTATAGCACCCAAGTAGCACCAACAAGATTGTGAAAAATTGGCCCAAGAGCAGCACTTGACAACAATGAGTAACACCTCTTAACACATGAAGAACATGTACAACCAAAAGAAGAAAACAATAAAACCTCTTGCACACAAGTAATGTTACAACCAAAAAAAAACAAGAATAAAAAGAAGCAATTTTTATATATTATATTATATATTTTTTAAAACCCCCCAAGCAAGGAAACAAAGTTCTTCAACAAAAAAACCTCTACAAGAAAAATGGAATGCACATAACACTAGAATAAACAAGGGAAAAAAAAAAGTTAAACTTCTAATCCCTCACTCCCCACATGAAAAAAATGGTGCCTCCATTGTTAGCTATCATAGACCTTAACCTTAAATAGTAACTTTAAATCCTAACTCTAGATTTTCTATGTTATACTCCCCATTTAAAAACTAGATTTGGAGTTTATCCATATAACTTGCCTAGGTATTACATTTTTTTTTAAATCATGAAAACTTGATTATTTATGAACCAATTTTCTCAATAATGATACTTGGCCTTTGGGTATCAATTCGAGCAACACCTTGGATGATACCCATCTAATTCTTTTCAAGAAAATTGATTGGTGTTTGTGTAACCAAAAAAAAGGATATAAAGCCCATCATGCATTACAACACAATGATTGCCAAAAGTATATATGCAAAGAAAAATAATATAGAAGTTACAATGTTGGAGTTGATCATTATGAAACTATCACTCAATAACTTGTTTAGCCAAATTATAGATTTTGACCTAATGACATTAGATGGATGAGATCTCTTTGAACCTCCTTTCAATGGGCTATTACAATCTTTTGATGTGGCAATCAACACAAGGCACTTATGAACCATACATAGGCAACCATCCTTTTCTTCCCACCATTACATCCCAAACAAGAAAGATATTTTAATTCCTTTGTGACCACAACCAAGAGGACATTAACAAGCACAAATTTCAAATAACTGCAACCTTGAAAATTGATTTAACATTGGCATCCCAAAACCTAATAATCCAAAAATTATGCCTAGAGCTCCCATCAACTAGGTACTTGATCCCCTTTTGTTAACACATTGAAATGAATAGGACTTGAACAATGCTTGCCACAAACAAATTAGTCAATTCTTGATCCCTAAGAGCATGTTTAGTAATGTAGTTATGCCCTTGTGTTGTTTTTCCTTCCAAAAAAACCTCTAGTCAAGAAGTGTTATTGGACCTAGATGAGAAAGAAAACAAACATGTCTTATTAGTTTTAGTTGATTGTGTTTTTATTATTACAAATTTTGATCTTTGGATGTCCAAAGGGGCACATAATGTTTTTTCACTAGTTATGAATTTCTTAAAAGAGGATTGAGTGACAAAACATATTATCATTGGCTTGTTTATTTTTTTGAAATTTCAAATTAAACATTGATAAAAGAATTTACAAGATGTTTTAAAGCAATATGGATTGATAAAGAAAACCCTTGAATGTGTCAAAGATGAAAGATCAAATTTGAATACCATGATAGTTGTTTTAAAGTTAGTGACCAATTGTGAAATTTATGGTGAAATGTTTTTAAGGCACATGTTTTTGACATTCCTTCTTTAAGGCTTGTCAATATGTAATTAACAACGGAAAAGTGTGCAAGGGCTTGAAATACATTTCCATCAAATTTGCCTAAATATATTTGCATAAATGTATCACATGGTGTAAAAATTGAGGAAATGAAAACAAAAATGGATAAAAGTTTGCATTATTACATGCTTTAGGTTTAGAAAATTGAATATGCTAGTCAAAACAAGATATAATGCAAGTTTTTTATTTTAGTTTTTTGCCCTATTGTTTTGAATCTTGTTATTGTAAAATTGTGCCTTATGATCAGATGTTGGATTTATGTAAATTTGCAAGCAAATTGATCATCTTTCAATAACATTTTCAATTATGAAAAGCTATTGCCATTTGTTATAACATGTAGACTAGTGTTAAAGTCGCTTGTTGTGTATCTTTTCTTTTCACATATCATCTTTCATAATTTATTTTATACATTTTGTTTCATGTTGTCATTACTAAATCAATCAAGGTGTCACCAGTTGTTGAATGATGTTTTATATGCAATCATATCCATAGACCTTAAACTAAAGGAATAAATGAATCATTTGTGAAAGACAAATCAAAAATACAACTTGAAGAAGATTATATATTTGTCAAACAAAAACTCAACAATGTACAATAATTAAATGACTTTATTATTTGAACAATGCATGATGTCAATTAAACATAAAATGGATTAGGAATACAAAGACCACAACTTGTGTTGATAAGATTAAGGGTGGTGCCTTTAGAACCTTTAATTATACTATCCAATGGAAACTTTTTAAACTTCATCGACTTTATAGAAAGTTCACTAGTTATCTTTCTACAAGCTTCTACTAAATAACATTTTAAAAACTTCCACTAACTTTGATTTCTAAAAATTTCATCAACTATGCTTTCAAAAGCTTGCTTTATCTTTTTCTTTTTTTTTAAAAATGTTGTTT
>Ga0209611_10009745_pt1 | contig 14407 bp, 7 predicted proteins | sample S1TSphgellanicum_3_FD_187693 | JGI IMG/M metagenome (GOLD analysis project Ga0209611, IMG submission 187693) | Host-associated microbial communities from peat moss isolated from Minnesota, USA - S1T2_Fc - Sphagnum magellanicum MG (SPAdes) (version 2) | ecosystem: Host-associated > Plants > Peat... | reverse complement strand
TTTTTCTTTTTTGGTTTTTGTTTGTTATTGTTTCTTTTTTTTCTTCTTTTTTTTTGGGTGTGAGTTAATAGTTATGGCGACAACCCTCAACCCTAACCACTAAGGTAGATCATGAAGACAAGGGGTCAAGTTAGGATTTGAACTCCCAATCATTGTCAATTGTGCAACTCACCTTTTAACCACCAAAAGAGGAAAGCTCCCAGGGTTAACAAAAAAGTTATTTCGAAAGTGGTGCCCAGTTGGGCCTCACTTTCACCTTCTCTTTGCTCCCTCATTCCTTTAAATTGTGTTATCCATAAAGTCTTGAGATTGGCATCCAAATTGGAAGAAAACCAAGGATGAGATTTCCAAATTGAATACATCAAAAAAAAAAATTAAAAAAATCACCTACGGGTTGTCCACCTCTGGCCTATTCTATGATGGCTAGGTATATGGGCTAGAACTAAGGGGCTATTGGCTATGACTATTGGCTATGGCTATTATATTTACAAATATTATGGCTATGGCTATTGCTTGTGATTATGCCTATTGGTTGTGGCTATTGATTATTTTCCATTGGCTATGGCTATTGATTATTTACTATTGCTTATGGCTATTTACAATTAGGCTTTATGGCTATGGCTTTTATGACTATGGCTTGTGACCATGGCTATTGGCTATTATAATCATAATGTTTTTTAATGTTATGCTTGCAATAGCTTATATGGTTGAATTACTTGTTCAAAATGACCTAAGGAGACATTTAAAACATTATTTTAAACATTCATCTTGATTGATGAAAATGTACAAATTGAAAAACGGCCTATTGCATGGATGGTCATTATAATTTTAAATTAATCAATTTGATTATTGTGATCCATTTTATTAATTATCAAATGGAAAACTTTATCCAATTAAACAAAAAAATGATATCCTTAGACAAAATGGCCAATGGATTTCTAATCAAATCATCCATGTACTTGGGTCGAATAAATTAAAATGACATTTTTAATAAAGATGACCAATTAATTTTGTATTTAAATGAAACATCTACTTATTGCCTAACATTTGTACCCACCTATATAAATCGTGTACACTATAAAATTTGAAATTAAAATTTTATAAAATTATGATCCAATTGTTAAAGATTTGATTTATCGTCATAAAGGTGAAAGATCCATTCTTTATACCTATTTATTAACCAATAAAAAAAATTGAAAACATTTTTGAAAAATAAATCATTTTATTTCAAAGAATTAAAATGATTAGTCAAATTAATCAAATGGTTCATTATTCAAAATATTCATTTTTCATCAATTAAATTGATCACCCAATCATAATGAACATGTCAAATAATATTGTTCAAAATGATGGATAGTTCTTACGAATGTTCAAATTGAATTTTTTTTACTATATCATTTAGTCATTAAACTATGTTAGATATTAATGTAAGTTTGTTCAATATCACTAAACTATTATTTTTTTCAATCATATTGAACATTGCAGGTTACACATGACATGGATAATGTTTATTGATGTGCCCCTGAGGTTATCAAATGATATTGGTCTAGTATGCATTTTGTTGATTCTCAAAATTGAAATGGAATGCAATTTAAAATGCATTGCTTAATTTCACACATTTGTGTAGTTAAAAGGGCATGTGAAAACTATGAAATAAATTTTTTGACAAAGAACAAGTTCATGAACATCTCATAAACAAATCCCTTACATAACAAAATAATGTAAGTGATTACTAAAAATTGATAGTTTTGGGTCATGGCTTTATTTTGGACTCATTATAATCACACAACTTGAACTTGGGAGGAGGCCATCACTTTCCTTTTTTTTATGCCTTTGCAAAAAACTTGCATTCAAATTTATTTTGTCCCAATACTCCCAAGGTTCCAATTTTCATTGTTTTGAATATTTGAAACCTTGTACCTCTCACAATTTAAACTTGTTTTGAGTGTGTAATCATACAATCATGTATTTTTATATAACATCATGTCACATTTGCTCATCAAAAGTGATTTAATCGATGTTCCCCAAGTTTTTTTAACATTTATAACAATTTTCATCAATAAAATGATATAAATTATTATTTCAATATGTTTACAACAATTATTCATGCAACAAAATGGTAATTAAAATTTTTCACAAAAATAAAAAAATAAAAATATTCAAATTTCAAAATTATAAAATCAAAAATGCATTAATGAAATAATGTTCATAGCCCTATAGTCTAGGGTTTGGGGTGGAGAATAAACATTAAAGTTAAGAAATGCTCCTTTGTAAACTTTCAATTTTCTTCTATAAAGATTTTCATTTGCTTGATGTTTAGAAAAAAATTTGTCCAAATTTATAGCAAACATATTTTCAAGTAAGTTTCAACACATATCAACATTTTTGACTTCTAATGCCATCATTTTTTATTTGTTTAGACAATGGTGTATTGCATTTTCAATTCATCATATTATTGGAACCTGTACTTAGAATAATATGGGTCCAAGGTATTCATCTTTTGCATAACATTTTGCCTCATGCTTGCATCATGTTACAATGCTTTGATAATCCTCTTGTAAAAAACTTTTAATTACTCCATGGTTGCACATGCTTCATTTCTAGTTTGCATAATTGTTGCTAAGTCTTATTTAAGTTGTGAAGTTTTCTATTGCTACTCAATCACAATATGATCTTAACTTGGTATTATCCTTGGTCAATTTTTCACATTAACTTGCATGAAGACGAGGATGAGTTTTATTCAATGATCTCTTGACACATCAAAAGTAATTTTTTTATTATCAATCATTTTTGTTTCAACTTTGTATTCATTGGGTGATGCATTGACAATCTAGGATGAATTTGTTTGAACTTTGAAAGGCAAAGCACAAAACAATGATAAATGAGATAAAATGGTAAAATGTGAAATACCATGTGCAATGATGATAGGTGACATGCAATGACTTCTATTGGGCATCATTGTTATGTATATGGCTGGACTCTTTGATAAAGGATGGATATCCAACACCATAATTCATGCTTCATATATCAAACTTTGGATAATGATTTTTTTTAATGACAAAAAAGGAATATGAATTTTTTGAATGGTGTTAAACTTGAAAAAATCACAAAAGAAACAAATATCAAACAAAAGTCCAATTGCAAAAAATGCAAGTAAAGAGTGGGGGTGACATTCAATACCTCAATTGATATGTGTAGTTCCTTTTTAATAACATCATTGACAAGAAAAATTAATCTTGTTCCATTACATATTCAACAATAAACACTTTTCACATTAGCACTACAAAACTAGTTATATCCGTTAACATGTAAAACCAAAATGTTATTGAAATAGGGATTGAAAGTTTAACTATCAACTTGACAATGCAAAAACCTCTAGATTAATAATCTACCTTTGTTTCTTCCTAAACCCTAACCCTGGGATGTTTTCTTGATGCCCCATATTTCAAAGTTGCATCAATTTTTATTTTTTTTTAATTTCAAAAAATCCAATCGAAGGAGTTTTTAAATGTAAAGAACTACAAAAGGTATAATTTCAAATAATAATAAGAAAATTAAAAGAGCATATGGCCATGTGATCAAATTGAAGTATTTTGATGTGTTTGTGACATTTTGGTCTTTTTTCAAAGTTGTATCAATTTTTGGTTTTTTCTCTTCAAAAAATCCAATTGAAGGGGTTTTCAAATGTAAATATATACAAGGGTCGAGAATTTTAAATAATTAAAAATTCAGAAAAAAAATAAAATGGCCATGTGATGAGATTGGGGAATTTTCACATATTTGTGGCATTTTCACCCCTTTTTGTAGAATTGCATCAATGTTTGGTTTTTTTGTTTTCTTACAAAGAAATCTAGTTGGAAGAGTTCAAACATAAGTAACTACAAGGGGTTAGAATTTAAAAGAATTATTAAAAAATCAGAAAAACTTATGGCCATGTGATTATATTGGGGCATTTCCATGTCTTTTGGCCTTTTTTCAAAGTTGCATCAATTTTTGGTTTTTGGTTTTTTTTTTTTTTTTTTTTTCAAAAATTCTAGTTGGACAGGTTTTTAAACTTAAGCAACTACTATAATCAAAATTTCAAAGAATTATATTTTTAAGAAAATTATTTTTTTTAAAAAACTTATGGCCATGTGATCAAATTGGGGAATTTTGATTTGTTTCACTAAAAGAAATCATCTAAAATGCAACCAATGCATTAGAAACTATGTGCAACTAATTGTCATTTGCAACTAGCTTTAATTGGTTTGCAATTATTTTACACACTTGATCATTCTTGTGACTATACTACAACTACATTTACAACCAATGATTTTTTCATCTTACATTTTAAAGTTGTTTTCATTCATGATCATGCAGATATGTCCCATTAACTACAAATGGAACCAAACTTAATGGCACCACTAGGGTGTTAAAATAACCCTTAATGGTATACATAGGTTTATTATAAAACTTTTGAAAGGTATGTGTGTTTTTGATAAGTTATATTTTGGTATAATGGGGGTATGTTTGGTATGTTTTCATCACTATGAAAAAAAAAATGTTTTGCAATTGGCCTTACAACTCAATTTTTGAGTTGCAAAGACACTTACAACTCACTATATTTATACATTGTGAATGCTAATAGACAAGTTGCAAAGTTGCAACTCACCATATATATGGTGCAACTCATTGCAATTAAATCAAAACAATTCATTTTCAACTACTATGCAACTTCATTATACTACACCCATCATGTCATACTAACATCATTAATTGTCATCCATACATTAAAATCTAACACATGGCATTATGAAGATATTTGGACAATTTTTTTATATAAAACTATTGATCTACATCATCCATTATGATTATTATTGATGGTCCAAGATTATGACATGTGGCATAATAAAACAAATTACCACATGGCATATTAATTTTATTTTGGAAATTTATTTATTATAGTAACTAGCTAGGTCATACATTACCATAGGTAGTAGGTTAGTAGGTCTTAAAACCTACATACCTATGTATTTACCTAGGACCTCACTACCTACCTACCTACATAGGTAGGTAAACAAATATGAACTACTTATTGACCTATGTAGGTAAGTAGGTAAGAAAACACAAGACTAAATGCATTAAAGAATAACCATGAAAGTTTGTTTTTTATTTTATGTTTTGCCTTTAGGTTAAATTTTTGTTAGTTCATCTCAAAATGGCACATGTATTTTAATGTGAGAACATAAAAAAATAACCCTTTTTTATATAGTTTGTAACATGGGATTTGAAGACAAAACATATGGGTTAAATCTTTTAGTTATTCATTAGTTGCAATTGAATTGCAATTATAACATTTAAACATTCATGGTAGGCCAAATCCAAGGGGAACATTCCTTTGTTTTATGTGTCTGAAAAAAACTTGAACCCTTCTTAATGGCACATCCAGTGCACTAAAAATCATCAAAAACATCATAAAATTGAAAAAGTTATGTCCGTTCAAAATAAAAGGGGTCAAGAATTCAATAAAACAAACTAGCAAATGTTACAAAGGTCGGCTCCCAAACACCCACAAAATTCCTTATATGTTGTTTTATTTTTATTAGAGTTCAAAGATGATTTGTAAAAATTCGAGTGGTGTTCTTATAACATTTTAAATTGTTTAAATGAATAAAAAATAAAAAAGTTATGAGGTTTTTAAATAGGAGGGGTCCAAGGAGAAAAAATAAATTAAAAAAGAAAAAAAACATGTTTTGTAAGATGGAAAGCTTATTTATCTTTTTGTTATTTTTTCATTACTCATTTTCCTTTGCACTTCAAAAATGATTTCTAAAACTTGAGGTAGTGTTCCCATAACATTTTAAATCACTCAAAATGAAACACATATGATGAAGATATAAATAATTAATGAATATGTATCCTTATTAAGTTATTAGTAATTATATTATAATCATAACATAGTTGAACAGTAATACTTTAGTAGTGGCACACTAGTGGCCATACTAATTGTATCATTGGGAATCATAATTGAAAACTAGTTGCAAATGTATCCTAATATGGGTGGTGGAGATGTGGACACATGGCATGATCGCATGTATGTATATCGTACAGTAATTACAACATAGTTGTTGTTTTAATGACACATTTACAATAGTTCTAAAATAGTTGCCATGTGTAACTACAATGCAATTCCTTAAAAAAAACAAACATGGTTGACTACCTATGCATGTACGATGTGTATAAATTATTGTATAAAAAACCCATTTTCAACACACTTGTAATTATAATACAACTAACTGATTTTTTGATGTGGCAGCTTATTAATTAATACATTGTATTTCTTAAAGGATAGTTGCACAATAGTTGTAATATTCAAAGGATAGTTGCATAACAATTATATATGATTATTTTTTAAGTTTTAGTTCCAAGGCAATGTGGTTTCGATAAATGTGATTTTTCATATTGCATTAATGTATTTAAAAAGTTATATTTAATTTGTATTGAAGAAAATTAATTAACTACCTACCTATGTTAGTTATTATTTAATTAATAATTAATTAATTAATTAATTAATATTATAGTTATTTATTTTTAAATTTAATAGCTATTAATGAAATTTTATAAGTAATAATTTGGTTAACTAATTATTATTTCACTCATTTTTTTCCTATATAATAATTATGAATTATGAATTTATAATTAAATGAATTAAATAATTGATTAGTAAATATCTACTAATTCTAGTGATGATGATTATCATTGAAATTAATTTAGGTAGGACAATTTTAAGGTCTATAAATCGTTATACACTAAAAAATTATAATGCAAAATTTTAATTTGGAATCATGTCATTTTACATGTTTTGTTGTAGCAAAGTAATGAAATTATAGAAATCGCTTAGAACTTGTTGTCATTTCACAATTTTTTGTTGTAATGACATAATGAACAATGGTGGAGGTGATGGGCATTCAAGCAACAATGTGAAATGTATGAGGAATTGAGCTTCGTAATAAAAGGAAATGAAAACTATTGGAATTTCAATAGGTACCTACTATAGATATAATGTAAAGTTGTTACATATGGATAGTTACGTTTCTTGAATGCTAATTGGTATCTCTGCTAGGCCTACTTGTTACTTCTAAACATGTGATAGAAACTCAAGTTTTAGCCTAAATCTGATCATTTGTCTTTATGTTTATGTGTCAATTTTCAAGGATGAAGACAACGAAAGGAGAAAGAGTTGAAGCACATTCCTTAGGTTGTAACACTTCGGGGGTAGAAAGGCGTGTTGAAGCTTGAATGGGGACTAGGAAGATTGACAAGCAAATCATTTATTCACATGGACCTGCATAAACCAAACAATAAATTAATTAATGCGTATTTAAAACACCTTGGGTGCACGGACGAGCCATGGGCAAACGCGGACTCATAAAATTCACCATGGCCTGAACTTGGGGGAAGCCACCACCTTCCCCCTTATGGTATTTTTTATGTTTGGCCACAGGGCCAGCACCCAAAATGTCATTTTGTCTCGGGACTCTCAAGTGGGAGTCTCGAAATTCCCAAAATTGGGACTTGCGCGACTTTGGAGGCTTATAACTTTGTGTGAAAACCTCGAATTGAAGTGAGGTCTAAAGCAAAGTTGTAGCCCTCATTGAGAGCTTTTCAACGGTATGTGGCACATCACCTGTATGCAAGGAAGTCAAGGCAATTCTTGACATTTAATGGTCGGGAGTCAAATTGACAATTTGACTCCTGACTTTTCTTTTGGCCATAACTTATGTTTTAATTACCCAAATGGGTCATGCGAGCCCATTTTAGACATCTACATTTTAAAAACTTTCTAATGATATAAAGAAATCTTCAATTCAATGGGTTTTGACCTCTAAAATTGCTTTAAGAAAATTCAAGAATCCATTGAGACTCTAACTACCAAAGTGGGAACTCACTTGGGAGTGTGGATGGTCATTCTGTTACACTCTCCACAATCCTGGGAACATGAAATGTGACTCCTGGGCTTCATTCTTGGCATGCACCTTCGTAAACCCTTACTTTGGTTGTAAGCCCAAGGCTAGGGTTACGACAACTATGGTGTTACAAAACTTGTTACAAGCTTCAATGGTGTTCTGAAAGAAAACGTTATTCCACTTTTAAACCATTAACATTGAGCTTCATTATTCTAACTACAAAAAGTCTAAAATGCAACGCACAATGTGAGCAAAAAACTTTGCCTGGTGTTTTACTTTGATTTGAAACTAACACATAATTAATCAAATTAAAGTTTTATGTGGGAAAAAATCATTACCCCAAAAACTAATGATAAGTTTTATTTTATCTATCACATTGGGACAATTCACTCATTAATCTTTGCCTTTGCTTTGAATCTAAGTTTTCATTAAATTCTCATTAACAACTAAATGTTAAAAAATGATTAAGAGTGGAAAATTCTAAACCTAAAGAAAGACACATAAAATATCATTTCTTTGTCAATATTGATCCACATTGCACATGTCACATATTATACTCCTTGCAATGCCCACCATTAGTATGAATTAAAAAGTTAAAACCATTTAACTTATGCTACATAATTTCAATGTGTTGAATAGTTAGGTGCCTAGCCTTATCTAAGCCTTCTAATTGTTCCACCCTATCTTTTAAAAATTATGACTCATCAAACTTTTTACTATAGTACCTAGTTGGTAAACTTATTTTGCAAGCAAAATGATCAGGAGAAAGGTTTTATCACCTTTGAAACCTTCCCCAAAGAATTCCTTTTGATTGGCCACATTTGCAATATACTACTGAAATCTGCAAATTCACCCTTTTTTCACCTTGTCTTTGGGCCTGCTTTCACCCCCTAATCTTTCTTTTAGTGATATCCATAAAGTAAGGAAATTTTTATTAAGTCTCAGTATGAAATGTTGAAACTCGATACAAAATGCAAAATCTTAGCATAGTAGCATAGTAGGATAAAAGAAGTCAAGGGTGAAACTCAGAAAACTGTCAAAATTGATGGCTTTTAAAGGTCCCCCCCCCATCCTTGAATGTTAATGTGTTTTTTGGTAGGTTTTCTTTGAATCTCATCTTATTTATGACCAAATTCAAGGTACTAGTGTTGTCTTTTCCTAACTCTGCGGATACCTCCACTATGCATAAATATATTGGATTCAAAAGGTTAGCATAATTTGGCCAGGGGCTCTCAAGGGACCAGGGGTGGGGCTCCAGCCAATCACGAATTACCGAATCAAAAAGTTGCGGACAAGCATCAATTATTTTATATAAGTAGATCAGGAGAAAGGATTGATAGGACCTTGATAATTATTTAGTTAATAGTTTTAAGTTGGGACAATTTTCATTCGATGAGACAGTAAGAATTTAGAAAGCATTTTGTTATCAACAACCACACGTTGTGAACGTAACTTCCGTTGCAGCCATTTTTGCATCTAATGCAAGGAATTTCAACTCATGATTAGATGTGGGAATTTCGACCCATCGAGAAAAAAAAGTAGGCAAGAAATAGAGAAGAGAGATCATTGCAACAATTTCGTATAAATAACATTGGTCGTCGTCCTGCCATTCGGGCAGAAAACATAGACATCATTCACACGTGTAGCTTGTGACAGAGCTACATACAATTGGCCATGGGTGAACACAGGTTCATGCAAGTAAATGCCAATGGTTTTCATGGTCTGGCCCTGCGACTTGTTAATGGTCATAGCGAATGCCAATTGTAAGGGGAATTGGTGCCTTTGTAAAGTGCATGGCCACTTCAAACGATTTGTTGTCGTGGTGATGCGCGATATGTTGACAATATTCCCTGCATGCGTGCCACCAATGGTCTATGTGACGATCAATCTCCGTGCCAAATGTTAAATGATTAAACAAGTCCGATTACAAAATCCTAAGGCCGCATCGAGATTTCTTAGTAACATAATAGGGACGCCAACTTTGAGGGCTAGGCGATGTGGTGGCATACCTACCAGAGTAATGGTGTTGAAAAATTATGTGCCAATCGTCATAGCTTGGTCGTCCCCTGTTTCCATCGAGTCTACTGACAAAAATACGTGCTCTCACCTGGGCACAACCTCGATAATCTAAGTGTTGAGAGAATTCACGACTATATTTTTTGTTGTCAGAATAGTTCAACTGTCCATGTACCCTTGGTTTGCGTAATTGATTGTTAGGGCCGGGAAAACAGCGTGGATGAGGGTCTCTAAAGATGGTGCTTGATGGATTTCTGGGTATAAGGCGATCTCGACTCCAACTAAGGGCTTCGGTGGAAAATGATCAATGATAGGAGACTCTTGACCATTGTCGATTCTCAAAAGGTACTCAGCATACGGCCTGGAGAGGGGATTTATGTGTAATCTCATGTTTTCCGTGAGAGTCAAGACACACACTTGACACCATAAAATTGAACGTGAAAGGATCGCAGAAACGATTGTTGCCCGAGAGCCTTTAGACACCATTAGCAGACACTGTTGGAAATCACCCCCAAAGACAACCACTTTACCACCAAAAGGCGAATTTGGGCGTTACATGATGTCATGCAAAGTCCGGTCTACCACCTCGGCACAATGTCGGTGTTGTGCTAGAACCTCATCCCAAATGATCAACTTTGCTTCCTAGAGTAGCTCAGCATAATCACTTTGCATAGGTATTGAGCACATTGAGTCCCTACCAAGGGCAATTGGGATCTTCAAAACCGAATGTGAATAGTTCGTCCACCTTCTAATAGGAAAGTTGTTATGCCAGAAGAGGCAACCCTGATGGTGACGTGTCCGTCTCATCAAACCAATGCTAATAACATGCAATATACAAAGGTTTTGCCTGACCCACCTAGACCGTTTAGGAAAAATATTGCCCCTTCGCTTTGGGCTATTGCGTTGAACACTGTAGTGACAGTTGTTTCCTGGAAAATGTTGAGCCGCGGGAGATTTTGGTTGATGTAGCCATGGAGTACGTCTCTATTGTAGTCAAGCTCTGCATCCAATTGAGGATTAACACGCAACATTTTTATAGGCGGCAAAGTGAGCGGCATTTCCGGAAAGTCGTGCAAACCTTTGTTTGTCAACGCTAATTTGGCCTCGAGGAGTAGTAGGGTGTCGTTGTAAGCATCCTTGATAGTGCCTCCATTCGTGATGCGTCAATGTCACATATCGTGCGACATATCATCTCGATATCTTTCCCATAACACTTTCGAATTCAAAGGAAGGCAGAATAGTAAGAGAGTCACAAAGAGATTCCTTAGCCTCTTTGCGTTTTGATCGATACATGTTTTTCACATGCACGTGTCCCATTTTGCGTCATCCTGCATTAATCCCAATGCTTTGCAAGTAGCTTGAAACATCGAATGCTTTATGTCGTCAATAGTTCGGAGATGTTCGAAAAAAGTCACGCCCAGTACGACTATAAGTAGGAGGCGGAGGAAGAATTGTTCACTAGCGATGAGATGTACGAAATACATTCGCCCAATAGCTTTTTCTCCTCGCTCTCAGGTCGACCAAACTTTTCTTTAAATTTTCCAAACATGATCAGCATGGAAGTCCACATACACCACGTTCTGCCCATCTGCATTTTGAGCATTATACGCAAAGTAGGCGGTCAAGGTGGTTTTCTGGCGGGCAACACGTTTCGCCACGATGGCCAAATGTTCATTTTCATTAAAAATGATGTTGTGCTGTCATGGCAAATGAACAACTAATCGAGTGACAGGCGGCCATTCTGTATGCTTTTTGAATGAAAGTAAGGAATCGACCCCTTTAGCAACACTCAAATATCGAGCGTTAATGTATTATTGGATTTCATTAATTGGATCGGTAATCACTGCTACAACACGGTCAGGACCTTTGTAAACGTATTTAAAAAGGTATTTGACACTTTGAATACCAGTGAACACCTCGACGTTAATATGTGCATTAAACATCTTGGTAAGGTAGGGGTTGTGGGGCACCACACATCACTTGTCATACGCAAAGCCATTTGGAGTCTTTCAAAATGTTTGACCATCGTTTTGTCGAGGGTAGATAGGGTAACTGTCTTTGCCTTGTGTTATCTCCTCAGAGAAAGCTTGCGGATACCGTTGCTTGCATAAACCGTTGCTTGCATAAACCGTTGACCACGTAGGGTGCGTTAGGGTATTCTTGGCTGCATGATCCGTGCAACAAACATTTTGTGACCATTTCAAAAAGAGGTGTGTTCTCTGGAAGAGGAAGTTCCGCCAACACTAAGCGATCTATGTTTTTGGTTGTGGAAACTTTCTGCTTTGAAAGAAATATAAGGAGCATATGGATGTGAAGTAGGCCTCGTTTCTAGTATTCCCTTGTCGAGATGTTCCCAATAACGTTGGTGAACCATCCAATTTTTGCCACTCCTTTAAAAAGGGCTTTCACCTTCATTTGAAATATGTAGGTGACCAAATTTGGACGGTTAGAGGCTGTTTGGTTGGCCTTGAGCTCCACGATTATTTCCTCCCAATTCAGGTTACAAGTGAATGGGAGGAAGACATCCATAGTTCCTTTGCTTCGCATAATAGCCATCGCATCTTGATACGCTTGCACATGAAATGTGGAGAACCACGAAATGAAACTAGGAGAATAATTCGCTGACCCATTTGCGCATGATCTAATCGGACATCATGTTCGACCATATCTACCAGCCCTTGGTAGAGTTCCGCACGAAGTTGAGCTTGGGTTTTAGCACCAAAAAGTTAAGAATGTTCTGCTATGTTTTGGTAGTAACGTTGATGATATAATGTTGAAAAAGGCGACCACCGAGATGCAGAGCGAAAAGTTCGCAACTAAAGTGCACTCTTTGTGCGTAATAAGCCACCATTGAGACCCTTGTGCATGCTATGTCCTGATTGTTCTGTAGTCGCAGATTTTCAGACCACCCGTCCTCCCCAATGAGAAAAAGCAGCGAGTATTATAAAGGATTGTAAAAAGGTGCTAGCTCGTTCATCTGCTGTAAACCACCTCCATATCGTCGTTGTACAATGACATTGCGATTTCCAACCTTTCACAGCTTGCCAGGAATTATCATTGCAACCTCATTTGTCGTAGGGATGTTATAACGATGGACATCTCCATTTCCTAGGGTATGGCTAGTTGTAATGCAAATGTGGACCTCTTATGCAGGGTTTGCGGCGAAATAGTTGGCTGCACAAATGAAGACATTGACATAAGGATTTACGCACCCGAGGATCGTGTGAAGTGTCGTCAAATGCGCCAGGCTTAAATTAGGGTTTTACATCTGTCGATTCAGACCCTCATTTACTACATCATGCACATAGGCCTGAAGAAAGCCTGGCAATTGCCCTTCTACGGGTTCCATACCACTAATCAAGTGGTAAAATCCTCCTTGCACTTTGTAGGTATGACTCCTAGTCCGAGCTTGAAGCCCACACTTTGGACCCTTGTGGACATAAATGTGAATGCAGCATTATATAAATGAAGATGTTTACGCAATTTGGCATTTTGTCGATCTTGTAACATTGCCATGTACTTTGGCGAGGTGTGAATAGGAGGCAAAAGATTTTTCCCTGAAGCACAACATTTACTATAGTGTGGTCTTCAAAAAGAGCCCACAATGCGCTCTTCGATCCAGAAGCAAAAGCCACAATGCGCTCTTCGATCCAGAAGCAAAAGCCACAATGGTTGCATTGCTCATTCAGGTGTCCGAATATTTGTCAGTCTACTTGCAGGTCGGCCAAGGGTACCACAAATCTTGTAAGGCCATGTGTTGTCCAGCCTAAAGTTGATCCTTTGCGCACACGACGTGATGTTGTTCAACGCATCGCACAACATCTATCATTAGTTGGGTTTGATAACCCCATTCTATTTCAATAGCATGTGCTCTTGTATGTTGTTCCACATTTTCCAATAATCGTTGAGCAATATCAACCATACATCGTGCTTCTTCATGTTGGGCCCCACTACATGCAACCCTTTCAAGAGCTACTGTAGCACGACGGAGTTTTTGACGTTCTTGAGCAATTGTTCGCCTTTCTTCATCGTTTGCATATCTACGCGGCACTCCAAGACCTTGTCTACGATTCTTTTAGTCAGAAGCAAAATGGAGTCAGGTTCTAAAAACACAATAGCGTAATTTCATATTTAATTACCATTATGATAGGCACAAGTCTAACCTTGGGGTCAGCATATCACGAGCAATGTATCTATATTATTTGTGTCATTTGAGTATCAGGTAGCCCTTTCCTAGTCAAACAAACTAATTTAATTTTAAATAATCATATGAGGTACTAACCCACCAGAAACACCACACATGGAAGAGCCAAAAGGAGTGAGGAAAAAGGTATTTCTGCCATGACAATATTTGCAGTGCTTGTGCTCCTATTGTTTCACATTTTTCAACTCTACAACCATGAGTGACGTGATGACTCCCATAGCTCCTCCAGAAAATGATGCCA
>Ga0209611_10009744_pt1 | contig 14409 bp, 15 predicted proteins | sample S1TSphgellanicum_3_FD_187693 | JGI IMG/M metagenome (GOLD analysis project Ga0209611, IMG submission 187693) | Host-associated microbial communities from peat moss isolated from Minnesota, USA - S1T2_Fc - Sphagnum magellanicum MG (SPAdes) (version 2) | ecosystem: Host-associated > Plants > Peat... | reverse complement strand
TTGGTGGGAGGCCAAGCAAATTGGCATGTCAAGCTTAAACTACCAAATTCTTATGTAATTTTACCTTGGGTGTTTAAATTTTTGGGATTGTAGGCAATTTATAAATGCTCATACCATTGGGTTTCAAAACTCAACTGAAGTATATATTGTGTTTATTATAAATATTAGGCCAAGCCATAAACGCTTAGGATCTACTATGTGCAACATGAAATTGGACGACAAAAAAAATCATGCATTATCTGTAAATAAATGCATTATTTAAAACTAAAATAAAAAACTAATTGCCACATGTCATAATCATTATGAGTAAAATCGAACGGTCCATATATATTGTAATTATTTAATATTATAGTAAATACCATATTAAAAGCCATGTGTCATAATCCTAGTGCTTGAATCGGATGGGTAGTATTATTAGATGTCATGAAAAAATTTTAAATCAAATATCCAATATACCACGTGGTCTCTGGGCATTAGTGGAAAATAATAACCAAAATAATTGTTGAATATTGGCACCACATACGTATACTTGTATTTTGTCATGAACTGGTATTTGTACGCTGAACAATTTCCATCGAACCCCATTATCGCCTACGACTAAGAATGACTGCGACTTGTCCAACGCGACTACACAACTTTTAGTTGTAGATGTCGCCTGTGACTAGAAAATAGTCACAAAGACCAATAAAAAAAGTCAACTTTTCTTCTAGTGTTAATATTATAGTCATAATTACAAGTTAACAATAGATTGTTTAGTACACATACACGTGCATGTGAATTCATGACTTTAAAAACCTCATGGCACACAAAAATTTATGGCATGCCATGATAAATATTAGTGCCATAAATTCAAGAGACATAATTTATAGTGTCACAAAAAATCATGAGTTGCCATGAAAATTTGTGACACATTATTGCCAAATGGCATGCCATCTCATCATCACATGGAAAATGGAATTAGTATTAATCACAAAGGACAACAATATTTTCAACTAGCTAATAAATGAGATTAATTTATCAAATCAATGACATGAATCATGATGTTGACAAATAGGACCACATCATTTTGTTGGCATATAACATGCCATGTCATCATCATGGGAAATTGAATCGTTATTAGTTGCAAAGGTGGACGGTTTTTGCAACTAATTAATTAATGAACAAAAAATGAAAAATAATATTATAAATTACCCAAAAAACCAACAAGCTATCATATTGGTTGTAGTTGCAAAACCATGATGCCATGTGGCATGTTGATGTCCTTTGCCATTACTTAATGATTGTTATGATTAAATAATTATAAATGTAGTTGAAAAACTAATAGTCATTTTTGTGTCCAGTTCAAAAGACATGATTTATTGTAGTGAAGGTAAAGATTTTAGACTTGCATCTTGATGCAAAGAGTTACATTGAGGGATTGGACATCATCTTTAACATAATGACCAACCAATAAATGCCTCATTTTATCCAAAATAATGTATGAATCATCATGTTGACTAATAGTCAAATATTTTATACACAACACCAAAACATGTCTTTTATGAGTGATCCTATTTTACTATAGTCATTTTTCTAGTCGTTTTCAAATTCATTTATGCCATTTTCTAGTCATTTTTTACATTGTAATCAAATAGGACAAGTTGTAAAAGACATGTTTTAATGACAATGTCTTTTAAATGACATTTAATGACTTTTAGAAGTCATTATTCTAATTGCAAAAGTCCAAGTATTTTGAATTATCTAATTTTAATTTATTTAAAACATATTATTACAATTTCAATAATAATTAGAATATATTTTTAAAAGCCCACTAGTCATCATATTAACTATAGTCACAAAACCATGACATCACATGATTTCTCAATGGCCTTTGCAATTACATGGTGATTTTAAAAACTAAGTAGTTACAATTGTAGTTGAAAAGGATAGTAGTCATTTTTTTAACTAATCAAAAACCCATAATGTGTGGTTGTGTTGGAAACATGATCATGGTTCACCTTACGCGTGATAATGGTTTTTTAAATATTAGCAAACCCCACTTCATCCACAACTTGTTAAGGACTAGTAAAATCCAATTCTTGTTCTTAAAGAGATGAAATGAATGTTGATCACCTTTGGCAATGCCCAAAACTTGTTTTATGCCCAAGAGATTTGGAGGACATGCTTCATCCAAAGCTTGTTGAACTACTATTTGATCCAATATTTATTCAAAAACAATCATATTTGACACATGATGACCTCTACAAATTTTTTAAGTGTGCTTGAAAATTACATTTCCCAAAGGATGATTAAGCCCAACAATATTTGTTTCTTCAAGCCTAGCCATTTTCGAATCACCATTAGGGCCTATTTCATCTAAAACTTGATCACCCAAACCTTTAGAAGGAATAATTGTAACTAAAATATGAATGCACAACATGATTTGACAATTGTCATTAACCCCAACTACTCCATGGGAATTTGTTACTTCTTTATGGCCTCATTAATATCCTCATCTAATGCAACATATTTTCCACATTTAGCTTGGGGTGCATATTTAACCACCAATTGAGACCTTGCAAACTCCTACACATCGTGACCAATGACTCTAGGTGTTAGGATTTGTGCTTGTTTTGCCTCACATACCAAGCCCAACACTTTAATGATAGGTTTCAAACCATCATCAGCTATGAACCTCTTATCATCCCACCTAGGGAATACCCAACCCATATCAATGTCCTCCTTCACTATTATATAAAGGTAGATGTCATTCCAAATAGTTGAACCCTCCTTTTCATTAGCAAGTTGCGCATGCCATAATCTGAAGAAACATGTTGGGTCCACCTTAACAAGGACATCTAATGGCCTCCTCCTTAGTTTCTTGTATAAACCTATCTAATCCTTGGAAACTTGTTGCCACTTATTAACTATTTTCATCAATGCATTGTTAATTTTGGAGTTCTAGATGTCATTGTTATTTGCAAAACTTCCAAACAAGATTTGGCTTTCATGTTCAAGATCTCAACTGCTACCCTCCATTTTTCAATGTTATCTACTTGTCCCATAATGGATTCCATCCATTTTGTGGTGGCACCTTTCATGGGGAAGGAACACACTGCATCACACCCATGGGGAGTCCACATTTATATGTACACCAAACAAACCTCCCTCGTAACAAAGGCAACATTTTCAAGATGATCTTGCAAGCATTGCATGATTGCATATGCCTCATCTTTATCATGTTTCTAGGGAAATGGAGGTAGTTGGTCTAGGTCATGGCCATTTGTGTCTTTCACAAGGATTTGGTAGAATAGACTCCAACCCCACTTGATAGCTTCCTATTCATCAACATGTTTTTTATCCCACGCCAGCATTTTCTCCTTGATGAACCTTCCCTAAAGATGGCCATATCCTTTTAATGCTTCAAAACTTTTTTTTGGTGGATATCATTTTGTCTCTTGGAATCTAGGTAGGTGTCCAACTCAAAAGCAATGTGATTGACATATGTGTTTGAAAGATTCTCAAGACAATCCATTATGTCATTGATTGTTGCAATGTTGATTTGATCAAAATGTTCCTACAAAACATACAAGGACATTGTCTTGTAAAAGAAACATGACAAAGATTCAAACAAGGTCTAGGAAGCATGCATGTTTCTTAGACATATGTCATTGTTTCTTGAAACATGACCATGACATGTTGGAAAAACATTTGAAAACATAGAGAAGAAGAAAAAAATTGTTGGAGACAAACATAAGAAGGAGATTGAAGTGAATTTCAGTGTTGGGTGGATATCTTGGAAATCTAAATAGCTTGGCCAAATATCATTTAGAATATCACTTCTAAAATCCTTTTGATATCAAAATTTTGATATTTGAGGTGATATCCTTATCTTCAAATTTCAAAATTATGAAATTTGATCATATAATATTCAAATAGGGTAAATATATTGAAATTTTGATATCTAGGGCAAATATCAATTCCTTGTCTGGATATGGATATGAAGGGGTTTAAGTTTCAGATGTAGGCAATTACAAGGGAAAAAAAAATTGTGGGCACCAATGGAGGCCATTAGGAGGGTAAAAAAGTTGTGGGTGTTGTTGTTAAACCTAAAGACAAACTAAAACTAGAATAAAAAGGAGCCCAAACTGCGACTTGGGCCCCACATTTTCTAGTTCTCTTTCACACTTGATGTTGCTTTCCTTTTTTTCTTTTTGTGCTAGTTGTTGCTTTCCTCTTCGCTTCCTCTTTATCCAATATTGTTTTCCTATTCACTCATGATGTTGCATTCCTCCTTGCACATTGCTTTTCTTTTTTTTTCATGTTGTTGTTATCCTCGTCACACTCAAGTATAATGTCCTTCATTGTTGCTCCTCTTCATGTGATGTTGCTTTTCTTTTCATGTCAATAGTAGAAAAAATGTGTTTTTCAACTTGTCTTTGTCAATTAATATAGTTGAAAGATGTTAAAATTCCAACTATTTGAGTTGAAAATGACACTTTTTCAAATATATTAGTTGACAAAAACAAGTCAAAAAATACATGTTTTTCTACTAGTGCATGTTGTTGTTATCCTTTTTGCGTTCATGTACAAGGTCCCTTGTTGTTGCTATTCATTGAAAGAACTCATACTATCCCCCTCCATTCCCTCTTACAGGTTGGGAATCATTGACAGTCAACAACCTAACAAATATTTTTTCTAGTAAGTATTTTTTTCATTTCTTTTGTTTTTAATTTTGTTTCCTCATGTTTTTTGTTCCTTTTTATTAAAAAAATTGTTTCCAATTTGTGGTGTAGGGCTTGTTTTTGGAAACAGACATAAGCCCTTTGAAAAATATTTTTTACAATTTTGTATATTTGCTTGTTTGTAAATGTTTTGGATCATTCTTAATTGTGCATAGGAATATTTTATAAATTTTTTACATTGTACTTAGTTGTGCATAATAATACTATCATCAAATGACACAACAACACATTGCATTTGTTTCCTTAGTTTTCTCCACCTTAGGTGGCCTTGTAGAATAGTTATGAAAGATAAAAGGTCAAATGAATATGATAACCAAACAATGCAAAATGAAAAGCATATAATATGCATAAATGATGAAATTGAAGTTGGTCAAGTAATGCAAGAAAGGGAAAATCCAACCTTGCAAATTAAAATTAGTAGAATTGGAAAAGAATGTGATAAAATTGATGAAAAGAAGACTAAACATATTTTGCAACATTTACATATTCAAAAAAAAAATGGCATCCTCATAATAGAAATGTTATTTATTGGTCCTTTTATTGTGTTAATGACAAGTCAAAAATAAACCTTGATGTTCCTCAAATGATGTGTTGTCTACTATGTCATTTTCAACCTATCATTTTTGTGAATCCAATAAAACAATTAAAAAAAGCTTTGATATCATATTATAAAATAAATGGCATAACATGTTTGTAGAAACATCTTGATGCAGAACATCCATTAATATAAAAAAAATGTTTCAAGAAAAAATTAATAATCAAGGGAGAGAAAATCTTGAAAGAAAACTTGCAAAGAAGAGGGCTCATATTTCTAATTCTTCCATATCTATATCAAAAAGGATGACGTGGAACAAAAGATGTTTATAGAGAATCTCACACTTTTAATAGTGAAAAATCACTTTCTTTTGCAATTCATAAAAACTATGTAGTTAGAATGTTTAGTGTTGCAATTATGTCCTAGTGTGCAATTCCCTTTTCCAAAATTGTTTTCACATTTTTTTTGGCCTAAATTGGTGGAGAAAAATAATGAAACATATGTTTTGCCTTTCTTAAATGATTGTTGTTGTGCTACTACTAATTTTGATATGTGGATGTCCAAGGGTGCACATGATGTGTTTGCCTTGGTTAAAAGAAATTTAGGATCTAATTGGAAACCAAAACAAATAACTCTTGTTTTGTTTAAAGTTGCCAAGACTATAAGACAACCATTGCATGTAAATCTTATTGATCTTTTAGATGCATACGACTTGAGAAATAAGATAATAACATATGAGAAGGACGAGGGTTCAAACTTAAATACATTGACAAGCGCTTTGAAGTCTGTTGTTAAATGTGAAACTTTAGGTTTGGAGGAAAGCTTTTAGGGAACCTGTTATTGTCATGTTTTTTCCAAAGCATGCCAATATGCCACAACTAATGAATTTTTTTGTAAGAACTTGAAATATGTGTCTATTAAATCTCCTAATGCAAATTTGCATAAACGCATTACTTGGCCAAATGTTGTTGGTAAAGGTTGTCAAGAATGAGACAAAGTTTACATTTAAGGTTTGAGGCTTAGAAAATTGTACACTCTAATGAAAACTAGGTTAGTTTTTTTTTTTTAATCATTTAACTATTTGCTCCATTTTTGCAAGTTTTTTTTTTTTGGTTTTTATAGATGGTAAGTTGTTTTGTTGATTTTTGATTTTTTTGCAAATTTACAATTCAAATCATATTGTTTCAAGAGGCATTACAATTTAAGGCAACAATTATTCTTTGTTATAATCAAAAAATTACAATGAAGATTGTTGGTCATGTCCCTCCACCTTTAACTTGGCACATATGTCAAATTATTATTAATGTTTTGTCTTCAATCGTAAGTGTTTTTGTATAGAACCAATTTCTTGCCCATTGGTTACTTTATGATGTTTTAAATGCAACAATCACTATGACCTTAAATTTTTTTTAAAAATATGAAATTTCATCTAATTTGGAGGATTTAATTGATGATGATATTGTTGTAGCTTTATAGTTGTCATTGCTTGCATCTAACATTAAAAGAAAAATATATGGGGTTTGAGATGGTTTTCTTTCATTCTTCAAGAAATATGAAGAAAATAAATCACATAACATGTTGTCCCTTATGTCAGGCCCTAGATTTAAAAGTCTAAGGTTGGTTTCATCTCTTATTGGTTGATAACATGTTGTTTCCATTGTGGAAGAGTATGATCAATGATCCTTATTTCCTATGTTTTTGAAGTGCTACCACATCCTCCACCCTATGGAAAAATTTGGACCTATGGTAGATATACAAATTGATGAAAAAAATAGTCTTGACATTTTTGAAATGTTTGTTGGAACTAGTGAGCCAATGAAAGAGGTGGTGAACAAGGACAATTACAAATGTTTAAGAGGTTTCAAGTGGATGTCAAGGACATTAAATGTCTTTAAAGTGGTGAGTGAAACATGAGTCTCTATTTCCAATTGTGGCATTTATTGCTCGTTAGATTCTTGGCATTGTTGGTTCTCAAATAGAAATTGAAAGAACTTTTTCATTTGGCTAGAATTTTCGCAAATTTGAGGAAATGTTGCTTCTAATTAGACAATTTAGATAAGTTACTTTTTGTTAGTAAAAATTGGCCTAGTGATCCTAGGGTGGGTTGTAGTTCACCTTCTAGTTTGAAAGAGTTGATTGAAGTTGATGTTGTTTTAGAGCAATATGAAGGTGAATTTGAATGAGATGAACTTTTGGACTTGTAATTTTATTTTGATATATTTTTGAAAAAAAAAACTATTTTGTTATCCAAAATGCTAGAATATCCAATGGATATTATTGTTGGCAAATATTTGACCATATTGAAATTCAACATTAAATTATTATTATTTTGTTATATTTACATCACATTACAATTGAATTTTTTTTAGGAATATAATAACTAGAACCAGTGGATAGCAAATAGGCGAATAACTAAAACTAAAGGATATCAAAAAAATCTTATATCCACCCAACATTGGTGAATTTAAGTAAACAAACATGTTATCTTCCATATTGCCCTAGTTTTGAATCTCATGAACTCCCCATAAATTGCCTTTAACATGATTTTGCATTGCCCATTGGTAATGTGATATTTGAACCCTTCATGGGACTACTCCAATGTTTGTTTCTCCCAATCCCAAACTACCAAGTCATATTGTAATAGGTGTTAGACGCTTGGGGCAAAAACATGGTCCTCCTTCCATAGTGGTGTTTCATTCTACTTCTATGCATATAAGTCGTTTGCATCATTTCTGATGATTTTGAAGGCCACATCTCTTTCTTCCATGAGTTTTTGAACAAGGGAAACATGAGACCTATCTACATCTTGTGTATGAGTGGCATCCATCGTTAGGTTGAATTGGGGAATTATTGAACTTGCTACAAACATTAAAACAATTGTTGGAAGTGCAAGTGCCCTTTGCCTATTTTTGACGTGCTTTTTGTCTTTTTTTGCTTTCTTGCAATTGTGGTCTCCATTAAGAAGTTCCTTTTCTTCATACCCATGTTTCACATGTTGTTTCCCATCTTGTTTTATTATTTCAACATTAAACATAATTTTTTTTGCAGTGGTGACATGTGCACATATTTTTCAACATCTTGAATCTCTTGCACCATAATGTCCTTGGTGAGCACAAGTTTTGTTTTCCTAGTGTCCATTTGATCTTCAAGTTTTGTCACCTTTTGCTTTGACATGTCTTCAAAGTTATCATCTTTTTCAATCTTTGTGCCCTCTTCATTTGGAGTTTTTTGTAGTTGCAATTGCCTCGTGTTCAAACTCAATACTGATAACAAACTTTTTGGAACCTTTTTCATGTTGTGTCAATGTGCTTCTAGCAAGCTCACTCACACTTGCATCATTTAATAACTGTAAACTAACCTTCTAGTTCAAAATGTCACCTCTTGTTTCACTAGTAAAAAAACCCCACTTGTTTTTACTACGTTTCCAACTTATAATTATAGTTGAAAATGACCTTTTTGACTACAATTTTTTTTCAACTGCAATCTATTTTTTTCAACTTCTAACCACAGGAGTCAAAAAATACAAGTCAAAAATGAAATTGTAATCAAAAGTGATGACTGCATGTCAACACCACAATAATAGCCACTTTTGACCATTTTAGTTGAAATTTTTTTTTTACTATAACTTCCCATTGGATGAACTTCATCCACTGACAAATCATGACATCATCAAATTTTGAGTTGAAATTTCAACTATATTCTAACTATGTTTTTGACTATGTTACAACTATGTTAGGTAAAAAGTCTAACCAATAGTTTGTTGACATGTGGCCCCAAAATCTAACCAATAATTTGTTGACACATGACCTTAGTGTCTAACAAGTAGTTTGTTGGCATGTGGCCCATGCAGGGTTACATATGACCTAAGCTAGTGTTAAACTTAAACTAAACCCAAACCTAGGCTAAGTTCAAACTTAAGTTAAACCCAAACCTAGTTAGGTTTGGAATTAGGCTAAGCCTAGACCTAGGCCAAATGCCACTCAATTAATAATTTGTTTTTTCATTTTAAGTTTAGCCTTTAAGGTTAAGCTTTTGTGATTAGCTCATCCCAAATGGCTATTAAACAATATAAAGTTCTTATGATTTCCCATCTTTTATAATTCACCGTTTTATATAGTTTAGAAACTTGTCATGGAAAGCAAACAACATGGACAAACACTTTAGTTGTAAGCTAGGGTAGAACAACCAATGAATAATCATTTAGTGATTTAGAACTCAACGAAATCCAAGGACAATCTTATTTGTTTATGGAATCCAAAGAAAAATTAGAGCCCTCCTCTTGGCGCATCTAACGCACAAAAAATCTTCACAAACGGATTAAAAAATGAGAAAATTATGGCTCTCCGAAATAGGGGGGGTCAAAAAAGAAAATGCTATAACACTTGGAAGCCTATTCCTGAACATTCAAAACAGTTCTAGGGCATTGATTCATTGCTTTTAGAGTTCAAAGCTAATTTGTAGAACGTAAAGTGGCGCTCCCATAACACTTTAAATCGCTGAAATTGAGCAAGAAATGAGAAAGATATGAGCTTTGAAAGTTGGAGGGGTCTAAAAGAAAAAAATGCATTTTGCATCTTGAAAAAAACATGTTTTGTATTATTTTTCTTCCAACTATTTCTTCATTACTCCTTTGTCTATGCAACTCAAAGGTGAATTGTAGAGCTTAATTTAGTGATCCCATAAGGTGTTAAATCATTCAAAATGAAAAAGAGGTGAGAAAGATGTGAATAAATGTTCAGTACATGTTGTCAATTAGTGATGGGTAATTCTACCCTAATTGTAACCAATTTACAACTTAATTAGTTATAACCCAATTGCAAGTTAATCACAATGAGATACTAAAACCTAGCAACCTACTTACTTAACTAGTACCTAACTACTCACCTAGCTTAGTCTACTACCAATTAACCTAACTTATTAAACTTATCAATTAACCTAACCTACTAATTGATGTAGCATATGTGGCACATAGGTTGTGCTAAAGTTAAACAAGGTGGCACCTAGCTTAGACCATTTAGTACATGTGTAAAACCTAATAAAAGTAGCTTAGGGGTTTAATAGCTACTAGCCTACTAACTAACGTAATGTATGTGGCAACTAAGTTGGGCTTAAAGCTACATACAATGGCACTTAAGCTTAAACCACCTAATACATGTTTAATATTTAACATAGTAAGAGATTTAATTAAATTAATAATAGTTTAAAAATGCCTATCATGTGGGTACCTAGTATGTATTAGGTAAGTATTTAGTATGGTACCTATAGGTACATAATAGGTAGGTATCTAATAAGTAGGTAGGTATATAATTACTAATATTAAACCTTATTAATAGTTTATAATAATTAATAATATTACAATATGATCTTAACTTTGGGGAATAATTAATAGCTAGCCTATTAATTAATTAAATGTTCAATGTGGCACCTAAGGTATGCACCTAGGGTAACCTATAGACATAATAGCTAGTAGTAACTAGAAGATGCATATTAGGTAATAGCTAGTAGGTACCTAGAGGTAGGTGTCTAGTAATTAACTAAACATTGACCTTAGTGGCTACCTACCTAATTAATACCTACCTCTGACCTACTAAAGATCTAGTTCTTTAGTACTCTAAATATACACTAACTAAATACCTAACTATTAATTAGGTGAGTAGCTAGGTAGGTACTAGGTATTTAATAAGTATTTAGTATTTCTAGAAATAATTATTTCATATTTAATTAATTAACCAATTCACAAATTATTCATTAATTTTCTTAATGTATCTAATTATTTAGAAATTACTTATAAAATATCATAAACTTCTATTTATTAAATTATTTAAACAAAGCTATTATTTTTACCTCTAAAAATAAACCTTTAAAAATTTCAATGATCAACTAATAAAATAACAAATCATTAAGTCTTAAATTGACTATCTAACAAAATTAATTTTTAATTCCTAAATATTAACTATAAATGATCAAATTACTAACTTATTAAATTTAAATTTAGATATTAAATTATTTAAATTAATAATTATTATTAACTATATAATTTAACTCATGAACCACTAATTATTTTTAATTTTATAACTAACTAATTATTAATTTATTAATATTTATTAGTTATTAACCATAGCTCTTGATTAATTGATAAATAAGTAAACTATTAATTTATTAAGTAAATATTCAATCAGTTTTAATTAATCATTAATATTAACTAGATAATTTAATTTTTGAAAAAAATCAATTTATTATTCATTGGATAACTAAATATTTACTAATTAATAGTCATTAAATATTAACCATAACTTTCAATTAACTAGTTAGATCAAATTATTGAGAGATTTCAAAACTAATAAGATATTTTAGAATGATTAAATAAGGAATAATCAAATAAAATTGTCTAAATAATTAGTCAAAATTAGTCAAAGTTGCAACAAAAACATTAGTCCCTTGAATTACATTTCAACCACCCAACATGCATTTATCATCCATTTTATGTTTTGTGACTCACCAAAGTACTTGAACACAAGACTTAAGAAGTTGACACATCACCTTAGGAGGCACAAGTATAGGCTATGTCATTTTCCTAGTTGATGTTTCAACTATAATTCAATTGTGGACCCCTTAGTTGAGATTTACTTTCAATTGTTCATTAAAAGAGTAGACAGTTCAACTTACTTGGGAGCCCCGAATTCTTTTTTTAATATTTAAAATTTTGCAATTAAAAATGTAGTAAAAAATGACATGTAATCAAAAGTGGCTGGTTGAAAAATGGGGTTTTCTATTAGTTTTTTTAACAACTTGATTTTGTATGCATTCTCCAACTTAGGGTACAATTTCAATTACAATTTCTTCCCCTCCTTATCCGGTGCTTAAGTGCAACCATGGAACCGATGTTCATTGAAATGTTTTTTTGATATATTGTTCACCTTGCAATGCACTCAAATGAATGTCCTTCAAGTTGTGCCCATCTATTTATCTTTTTAAACATTTTTTTGTTAGCTCAAGAAATTTGATCGGGGTATGTTTTTGTGGGATGGCAAGCTTTATCAATCTTGATTATGCAATGAATGGAACATAATGAATGGTTGCTCTTCTGCCCAAGTCATCATTTCTACATCTACAAGTTTCTCCTCTTCCTCCTTGTGTTTTTTATATGTCAACACAAGTTCTACTCCTATCTCAACTTTTTTCCCCTCTTCTACCTTCACAATAAACCTCCTAACTTTCCAATTTTCCCACTTGATAAGTTGTTTAATGTCATGAATTCTCTCACCAAGCTCACTCACTATAGTTGTGGTCACATTCATTTTTTGTTGTTCCCATCTACACACATCTAATGGTACACAATTTAATAGTCTTACAAGATCCTTTAGTTTGTAATGGCAACCATCACAATTTAGATTTCCAAAATTTGTACCCCTTGTCACCAAAAAAGAAAGGGAGATGATTTTTGTTGTGGAAATCCTTAACATTGTAAATACAATCTCAATAAGATTTGCTAAAATTTTCAAAAAGCAAATTTTTTTTACAACATGTATTGTTTCTAAACCTAAATCCTTCCAACTAATTTTTTTTGTTATTTTAGTTTTATGGACCTCAAGGGATCAGACCTTTCTTGATTTCCTTTCAAGGAGCCAACTGATTGTTAATGAATGTGGCAGCTCGTCCTTCAACAACAAAATCCCCATATATGCAACCCCACACCATTACATGGTTTCTTTCATAAGTTGGACAAAAATTAATAACAAAATAAATAGATGTGATCATCCTCACATCACAACATCCTCTAGTCCCAAAATCCCCGGAGCTCCCACTATATTACAGGTACTCTCTTCTTAGAGTAAACCACATTACACGTTCACATAAAAACTCCCAAAAATTGACAAAGATGATGGCTACCACTACAATCGCTCCTAAAATCCTAGACTCTTCCATCACTTCTCTATTTTGGTCCCTAAGATGCAAACACTAGACCTCCTATTTCCATCCTAACACTTTTGGCATAATGAAAGATCAAGCATTAGATTCAAGAAAAGAAGAAGCCCGAAGGGACTTCTGTCCCCAACTGATTATTATGAAATTCCAAAAAAACTCACACATCCTAACTAGTAGAAAACATGAACTTAGTTTCTCCCCACTTGCTAAATTTTTTTTGCCTCCTTTCTCCTTGTCAGCCAACTTCATATAGTTTTTTCTTATCCACCTCCCCTCGCTCCCTTGAAAGCTGAGCACCAATCATCCCCAAGAACCATGATTCACACTGCTCATAAAGAGTATCCATTGAGTAGCTAGGATCGCGTTCCATCACTGAAACCAGCTCACCAAAGCCACTCCACAGCAACCTGTAAAACAACAAACCAAGCCAAAAACAGAAAAACAAGAAATTGAACTTTTCGGTGTCCTTGAAACACCACAGCTTCAGCATCATTTGCCACAGAGCTAAGTTAGGGTTTCTGCTTTCATCCACAGAAAATGTTGGACACTGTTTTTAGGTCACACCTTCTTGCATTGCCCGTCACGATAATAAGAATGCACAACTAGTGATGGGAGATGCTTGCATTTGAAACATGAAAGTTCAAGTGAGATTTGGGATAGACCATTTCAATTTTGATAGTAGAAACAAATAACATGGGTGCAAAAAAATGGTAGCATCACACCTAAGGTTCGACATCTTGCATGCATCTAAAAGCAATTTCACATTGAAACATTCTACAAATGTAGTTTGGTGAAGGAGTACCTTGTACTCATTAGTTTAGTAAACCTTGCAACACCTATAATGAGTGGAAGAGCCCCATGAAATCAAAGAAACATGATAAAGAAGCATGACACAAGTACATAGTAGTGTAAAATCTTTCAATGCAAACTCACTCAAGCACAAAATAAGTGAAGTGTAATGATCATATGAATTTAGTTGAAACATGAGGAACATTGAACTACAATGATACCCTATCCCTTTTCACATCAATGCATACACTCCAGTAGGAAAAATGAACAGGGTACCTTAAATTTTTTTAAAGAACCCGAATGAAAGTTTTGATTTTGATGGTTGAGCAGGAGGACACCTATCAAAATATGAAAGGCCCTTTCCGATTTGCAAATTTGAATTTCAAATTAGATAAATTGTGGAGTGAGTGAAACGAAACAGGATGATGGCGAGGA
>Ga0209611_10009743_pt1 | contig 14412 bp, 9 predicted proteins | sample S1TSphgellanicum_3_FD_187693 | JGI IMG/M metagenome (GOLD analysis project Ga0209611, IMG submission 187693) | Host-associated microbial communities from peat moss isolated from Minnesota, USA - S1T2_Fc - Sphagnum magellanicum MG (SPAdes) (version 2) | ecosystem: Host-associated > Plants > Peat... | reverse complement strand
ACCTTTTACCATGTATATACATGAAAGTTGGATTATGGCCAAAGCATATGGGAAAAAAATTGAAGTGCTAATTGGGAACGACTTGGGGAACAATTTGGGAACCTGATGGGATCCCCTTTGGAACTTGGTGGGAACACAGTGAAAACACATTGGGAAATCAAAAGAAACAAAAGCCCTCCTCCTCCCCCCACCCAAAAGGGGCCCGTATGCATGCTGGGCCTTCTCATTGGCTGCCTGAAATTTTTATTTTCAGAACTCTTCATCTCCATTTCAGCCTAGGCTAATACTCCTTCATAAGAGGATAGGTACCTCCTATTCGTGCTTCTATTATGTAGTAGGGGTGTACCCACAGTTTTTTTCTAGTTTTTCTTTTGCCGGAAGCAGCCACATTGACTGGCTCATCACCCATGTTTCTGGAACATTGGCCACTCCCCAACATAGAATCCTATACAGAAAAACAGGGGCAGCTTCAAAATATGTATATTGAATAATTAATTAAATTTATTGAAAAATAAAATATTTTCAAAATAGTCTTAAAGATTCTCTAATTTCTCAAAGCTAAGGATGAACACCCTGAAGTGGTCACCATTATTTTTATTCTAACCACACTAAAACCTACCTAGGTTATTATCACATAGATTAAAGGAGCTAGCTACCTAGGGTATTGGGCTAGTAGGGTTAGGACTTACCTAGAGACTACTTATGGTTTACCTATGAAGTTACAAAGGGGAATACATAGGGAATTATCTTGGGCATCCTTAGGGACTACTTAGGACTTACCTAGGAGCTATCCAAGATGAAAGTTATCAAAAGTTTACATAGGGAGTTACATAGGGACTACTTTAAAACCTACTTAAGTTAAGGGATGCATATAAGCTATTATCTATAACCCCTACCTAGGGCTTATGTAGTCACACACCCTAACTTTTGGCCTTTAGCCTTCAACCTCTCTTGCATTGTGAATCAACCTTAGGTAACCTTAGGTAATCATTTAAATAATTCCTAGGTATCCCTTCAGTTAAAAAATCTCTAGCTAGCCTCATAAGTAGGCTCTATGTAAACCCTAAATAGCCCTTAGGTATTCCATAACCCAAATAAACCCCTAGGTGTTTCCTTAGATAATGTTTAGATAGCCCCAATGTAGGCCCTTAAATAAGACTTTCATATCCCATAACCTTAGTATATGTCCTTAGATATTTCCTTAAATAATCCCTTAATCTTTTATGCAGGCCCTACCTATTCCTTAGGTATCCCATAACTTAAGTCAACCCTTAGATACTTCCTAAAGTAATCCCTTAGACAACCTGCTAAATAAAGGAGGTGGTCTCTTTGTATTTTAGATTCTAGAATATTAGGTTTTGGTTGGCAAAATGGGAATTAAATAAACTATAGGCATGGTCTTGGGTGATTCCCACCTTTTGTGTGGTGCAAATGCCAAAGCATAACATTGTGATGACACCTACAAAACATCAATCAAATTGTTTTTTAAAAATGCACAAAGTACATGCAAGAAGATATCCCTTCTCTAAGTGTAAATAAATAGTATTTGATAAATTTGTAACAAAAAAACTTGGGCACATACATGAAAGCCCAAAATGTTAAATCAACACCCAATTAATTAACTTACAACCAACAACATTCGCCTTTATTAGGTAAGTAAAAAGAAATTTTGACTACCAATGTTATCAACCACAAGATAGTCTAATAAAAAACTACAAGTCTCTCAGGGTCAAATCATTTTGATCTCACTCTCATGAACACCACTAGCCATTTTAGGTTTTTTCAATGTGATTGACCAAATGACTTCCTTCAACATATAAATCTTAACCAGAACCCACATAAAAAACACAAAAGCACTCAGTCCCAACATCCCACACAACATCAACACTTGAATGAAAACTTAGATTGACACACAACTAACAATTTCCCAAGGGCACACGAATCTTGTAACACACATACATGCAGAACAAGATATGACTTATGAGTTTGACAAAGAAAGATGATGCCCATCAATAGCCCATTATAATGACACTATGAATCCCCAGAACAACACCCCTTCCAAAGTTCCCAATTCATGGGTACATTCTTACAAAACCACGATCCATGTTCAAAGACTTGACAAAACAAACAATGGTACATTGAAAATCCATTAAGCCGTTCTTGAGATCTTTCAATTCATCATCACACCCCAGTCATCAACTTTTAAACAAAAACAACATGAACAAGCTCTGCCTATTGAGACACAAGGTGCAATGGAAATGTCTTTGCTTCAAATAGTAAGAACCTACACTGCAAAAAACTAACACACAACCAATGCCTCCTCAACTACACCAAACATTATTTATCTACTTCACTGATTTCCCGAACTTTTCCATTGGCCTTCAAGCAACGCCTCCTTTTATTCATCAACTCCTTGTTCCTAAGTCCATCAAAGCATCCTCACAAAACCAATAGCAAGTAGGTGCTGTCAAAATTTAACGTAGAAAATGGCAAATAAACAATTAAGATAAATAAAAACATGAACATCTTCAACTTACCATCAACCACCCACTTACCCTATTATTTTTTTGCTTTCAACAATTGACAGCATGGCCTTATAATCATTAGGGTTTCATCCCATAAATCTTCATCACAAGTTATTACTTTGAATTAGGGTCACCCTTTCTTCATCTGTAAAATCTAGAGTATTAGTTTTCTAGTTGGCAAATGGGAGTTGAATAAATTACTTGCATATTATTGAGTGTTTCCTACCTTTTGCAATATGAGAGCATCAAAGGATGACATAGTGATGATGGTTGGCAATGAAGGTAAATATAAATCATCAATCAATTTTTTTTAAAATTCACAAAATACATCATACATGTAGGAAGATATCTTTTTTCTAGGTGTAAATAAATAGTATTTAGTAAGTCATTGCTTTGGACTTGGGGGGTGGGGAGGGTGTGGCAAAAGGGGTGTTTGTGTCTAGAATATTACTTCTTTGGTTGGCAATGGGAATTGAATAAGTTACACATATAGTATTGTATTGGGTGATTATGTGCAAATGTGAAAGCATGACATAGTCATGGCAAGCTTCAATCATTAGCCAATTTTTTTTAAAAATGAACTAAGTACATTTAGGAAGATATCCTTTTTCTAGTTGTACCAATCAAATCTTTTGTTTTGGTTAAGAAATGTTGCCATCCTTGTTTCATGTTTCCAAAATTCATTACATCTTTGATTTTATTTTATTTTGATTATCCTTTCCTCTTTTCAAGTACTTCAATTGTCTTAATTCATCAATTATTTCACATGCAACAATGATACCATGAAGTTTTAGTTGTCCAATTCTAGTTCAATAAACCATGCCCAATATTGAGTGTAGTTGCCAATTAACATTAATGGAACCTCAATCCAAAGAAATTGCTATTGATTGTTTTATAGTCTTGTCACTTTTGATTGACAAGTTTGGATGTTATTTATGTTGTTGAAGTCTATTCAACTCAATTCAATCAAATAAAGTTGTGGATCAACATGAAAGATGGGCAACATGAATGTCAACAAGTAAAATGCTTCAGGTGTGATCTTCATGCTAGAAGGGTGAAAAGGACATCATAAATTAAAGGCTCACTTTTGTTGCTCATCATTGTCAAAAGAGTTGCGACATAGTCCCACAACATTTTTAGCTTGAAGATCGAGTTTATGTTCAATTTCTAGTTTTGCTTTGTTGGGGTTGCTAGTTTGTTACTTTACATTGTATGGTTCATTCCAAAGGTGATGTCTCAACCCCCTAGACCACCCAATTGGCCCATTGTTGGGTTATTTTATTTGAGCAAACTTCCACATTGTTCGATGGAAAAGCTTCCGAAGAAGTATGGACCAATTTTTTACTTCAACTTGGGATACTTGGATCACATCATTATTTCAAATGTTGAAATGGCCATGGAGGTGTCGAAGATCCTTGATGCAGATTTTGCATCTAGACCTCATATGCTTGCTAGCAAATATGTAGGTTTTGATTGGTCTAACATTGTTTTTGCACCATATGGAGATCATTGGCACCTACTTTGCAAAATATCCATTATGAAACTTTTCACAAAAACAAGACTCAAAAGTTTTGAACCTAGACACCAAAATGAAATGGCATATATGGTGGAAAACATTGCCAAGCATAAGGAAGAAGGGAAACTTGTGGAAATAAGGCATATTTTCCCTAAGCTAACCATGAATAACATTTGTCAAATGTTTTTTGGCACACGTCATGAAAATTCAAATGGCATTTTAAAAATTAATTTAGATGATTTTTTGAATTGTGCTTCAGAAATGATACAAGTTTTGTTTAATTTGAATCTCAATGAATTCATACCAATTTTAAAGCCATTTGAACTACAAGGTCTTGAAAGACGCATGAAATGCATAGCAAATCAAGCTGAAAGTTACCTTTTAAACATCTTAAAGGAATATCGAAAGGGAAACAAATTGGTTGTTGATTCCATCATGACAAATCTTGTTGATATTTTGTTAAGTCTTGATGAAAAACTTGATGACAAATCCATGATGCGAATTTTGACGGTATGTGCTTACTATCATACTTTACTTGTTTTAGCAAAATGTGTGCAAGTTACATTGTTTATGTTCATTATTGTTGCATCTTTTTATTTTTCAACTCATGGAATTATTTTTTCAATTATAGGACATGATTACAAGAGGAATAGACACAACTACAACTGCCTTAAAATGGGCATTAAATGAACTCATCCACCATCTTGAAATTATGAGGAAGGCACAAGAAGAACTTCACAAAGTTGTGGGTAGGAATAGGTTAGTGCTTGAGTCAAACCTTCACAATTTACCTTACTTGCATGCCATTGTCAAAGAAAATTTTCATTTACACCTTCCACTTCCCATTTTGTTGCCTCATGTTAATAGTAAATATACTCAAATTTTGAACTACAAAATTCCTACAAACACAAATGTGATAGTGAATATATGGGCTATTGGTCATGATCTTAATGCATGGAAGAAGCCTTTAGAATTCAATCCTGATCAATTTTCTAGTTCCAATATCAATGTTAAAGAGTTGAACTACAACTTGTGACCATTTGGATTAGGTCGTCAACAATGCCCTAGTTTGGATCTTGGCCAAATCATGGTGCAACTTGGTCTTGCAAAAGTTCTCCATGCATTTGACTAGTCTTTGCAACCCAACATATCAAGCAAGAAGACATGAATATGATGGAGGCCTTTGGAGCAACATGTCCACTGGTTGAACCTTTAATTGCAATTGCAAAGCCTTGTTTGCCACCTCAAGTATATAAGCAATTCATCTTGATTAATAAGGGAGGCAGAACATGTGCAGCTAGTTGTTAAGTAATAGTATGCAAAGGTAGGTCATTTTACTACACACTAAAACCTTACCTAAAGTTGAAAGTGTAATAATAAAAGATGTTGAGTTAGGGTTGCATGAATAGTGATAATTTCACCAAAATGATTTAAAATAGGGTGATTTGACAATACTTATATCCTAAACCTTTTCCAAGAAGTGGACATTGTAAATTGTATTAATGGTATTTTTTTCCCCCACACAAAAGGTTTTCATGACAATCAAATGAATTTCCAATTCCACAAAAATTGACCCATGTGTCCTTTTATATAATGGTGAAAATGTTATTACCCTTTTGATCCATTTGATTTGGGGTTTTTGTGGCAACTTTCATGTTATTTGCTTATTCAACAATATTATTTGGTTAGTTAAGAATTCATTCTCCCCATGCACCTACTCACCTATTAGCCACCATGTGCCTTCCCTACTTGCTTCATATATGTACCAACATAGAAACCACTTACATTCCCTACCTACTTACATATGATCTACCCATTTAAATAGTTATTTAGGACATAGCATATGAAGGAGGTACATTACTACAAACGCATGTCTTGTGTGCACATACTATTGTGATGAAGCTAACTAATGTGATTAAATTACATGTCAAAAATGATTAAATTGACTTATTCTTGTTTGTTTTGTCCCCCCTTCAAAAATAAGTACGTCTGAAATGAGTATGATGACTTTTTTTTTGTCAAAAAAAACACTACCACTTACATGTGGTAGTTTGGATGCTTGCATGGCTTAAGTGCATGTTGATAATGACTAATACAAACCACTCTTACTAGGACTATGACTAGTGATGTGTCATGTTTGCTAGTTTTAAGTCATTGGTAATGTTATTTTTCCATGACATGTCCATTATATGATATAAATTTTATTCCAAAAAAATAAAAATTCAATTGCTAGACTTAATGGGACCAATAGTTATGTTTCTTTCTTTGCATGAAAAATTGTAGGTGCTTACAATAAAGCTCTATGGTGGGGTTTATATTTATGTCAATGCCTTAAACATTGAAGAATAATTGCTTGTATAATATGGCGAAATGAAGATTAATGTTTCTTACCCATGCCACATGATGAAAAGTTATGTCCTGCAATATTTTAATCATTTCATTTCCCTTAGAAGCTTTAGAAGCCTTAGAATGCAATGAGTATCATAACCAACTATGGCAAAATGAAATATTGTAAAACATTTTTGAATCTTAATTAGAATATACATGCAACAACCCAATATCCCACTAAATATTTACACATGAAATCCAATTCCCATCATACTAAAACTTCTTGATGACCACATAATTCCTATTCATCTAATATTAAATAATCATGTAGCAGAAATCAAACAATTGTTGCGGTCAACATTATATTGGTCTTATACAAGTGTCAAGTCTTTGGACATCAAGTCCTAAGGTGTAAGGGATCAATGTCTTTAAACTTGATCCTTGCTTTCTTGCATGACCAATTATTATATGTATGTTGTAAGGTTTCACATTAACACAAATACATCCATTTAGGTGACAAGAAATCAATGTGGCTCTATTTGTATTCCATAAGTTTTTTATTAGTTTTTAACATGTTGTGTTGGGCCTAGGCCACCTCGTCCTAGTTGGTGTTTAGTCTTGTTGGCCTTCTACCACTAAACTTGACTTAAGGGTGCCAACAACTTGTTAGGTCCATTTTATTATTGTGCTTAAAAAATTTTGTTTAACCCATTTCCAAGTAAAAAAACATGGAATGTTGTCTTTTCAAATTTGTGTCTTTTCAAATTATTTTTTTCCAATGCCATATTCACAAGAGATTTTCAATATCTTCTGGACACCAATATGCATACCATTCCTTTTCAATTGAATTTTAATCCAATTGTTGAATTGAATTGAATAAAATTGAAATTTGATTCAATTCAATTCAAATTAAATGAAATTTGAATTCTATTCAATGTATTTGAATCAAAATTAATAATTGAATTGAACTCCAATTCAATACAATTCAATTGAAATTGCATGCAATTTCATTCAATATTTCACTCGGATGGAACTTAATTTCCACACAATTAGTTAATTTTTTTCATCAATCAATCAATAGATTGTCACTAAAATTGTGCAATGATGCAAAGCCCAAATGTGTGTGTGTATATTCTTTTGTTGAAAAAATGACAAAATAAACATTGCATATGTGAGGTCATGATTCTTTGCATTGGTTCCCACTACCATTGGTTTTCACTAGTTTTGAATGAACATGTTGGAACTTGATTGTACTCAATTGTTAGCATTTGGTTGCGCCTTCAAAATTTTAACCTTAGCCAAATATGCCAATCACAAACTTGCCCCCTCCATGTATTTATGCTTTTACAACACTTTAACAATGTGTTTAAGATTAAGTGCTAGTGAAGTGTTAATCAATCATTGATAAGATGTTGTAATGACATTGTAATATAATGATCAATCATCACAATGTGGTACAAATCTTTGAACACATTGTTAAAGTATTGTAAAAGCACAAATACATGAAGGGGGCAAGTTTGTGAGAGTGTTACATGTTAATTTACAACAACCACATGAACTTAAAAAAAAGAAATCTTACAAAACACCTTGCATTAAAATATTGTAAATTAAATTGTAATCCACATTACACATATGATTATAGTATACATGCACAGTCATGATTCCTCTCATGGGTTCCCACTATACCAATGAACAAAGACATTCTCTTTCATAATGCATACACACTATAGTAAGCTCATCTTTTTTTTCAACTTCAAGTGCAAATTTGCCATTAAGAATGCACAAGTAGTTTGATTATGTCCCATATCATTTTTACACCACATCAACTTCACAAATGCATAATATGATCATGTTGCATTAGAAATCCTTGGTATATTTCATACAACACCACAACACCACAAGCCTGTAAGTGAATTGTAATTTCTCCTTGTTAATTAACCAGTTTTGTCCATTAACATGTAAAGTAATATCCTCATCATAATTCATTTTTTTGTTTTGTATTAAACACCAAAACATCAACCATGCAGTTCTACAAAAAATGTAGCATGCAAGGCACAAGATGACAAGCTCCATGAAGTTCAATGAGGGAGTATAATGTCGTGAACCTGTGGATTGGATCTTGAATTATTTTCAAATTTTTATTTTTCTGTTTCTATTTGGTTTTCTAATGGTGAAATCTTCCTGGTGCTGTCCTTGAAGAATCTTCATTTCTTTATTTTTCTTTTGAGTTTTATTGTTACTTTAGTTTTATTGCAAGCAAATGGATCAAAATTGCAAATCAAAATTGTTTTTCATGCCAAGTTATTATGTTTCCACCCAATTGTGACAATTGCTGTCACAGCATCTACAGGATAGGGGCGCAATAAAGGTCATATTCACCTAGTTGAAAGCATTCTACATACAAGCTCTTCACAATTGAAACACTTTGTTGCAGAGTTGGAAGGGTTACAATCCTGGTGAATGCGAATATTTGATGTCCTGCTTCCTTCAGCAAGGAACACTGACAAGCAAATTATTCTCTTCCGGGTCTCCTGGAATCTCTAAGAAACTGCAGGAAGATCTTTAAGAAGGATTTGTTTCATTTTCTACAACATGGGCATGTTTTGAACTGGAAGACTGTAGATTTCAATGTTTTCCAGGGATTGGCCAGTTGAAAATTTGAAGGAGTTTCAAGTGGGTGGATGGCTTTAAGCACCTCAAACTGGAGAATGGGCCAGAAGATTATGATTGGACTCAATCATGGTCACAAATACAGTAACTTTTATCATGTTGAAACTCAAAATTGTTTTGGTTTGGAATGGCTTCTGGCAAGGAAATTATTTTAGTATGTTTGAATGTATGCCTGTCTTCATGCTTCTTGTTTCTCAGGCATTTGGCTCAAGATCTGACAATGTTATTCATATCATTTTATTGTTCTCTATTCTCTCCAATTTTGTTGCAGAATCAAGGTCCCAGCCCACATCCAGGTTTTATTTGGTTCATGCTCCTTAGGGAATTATCAGGGTTTGTAGATGAACTATCTTCTTGCATGTAGCTTATTTTCGTGGGAGGATTGGGGAATCATCATGCATTGTATATTATTACTTGTGCTTTTAAGAATATGGACTCAGTTTTTGGGCTGAAAGTTCCAACCCATAGTTACTTACCTAAAGGGATATGGTCATATTTTTCCACTCCACATATAAACATCATCTAATTAGAGCACTACTGGATTCAATATCCTCAATGAGTTCAACACAAACACCTCAATAAAGAAATGTAGCCTCCAAATTCCATCACACAAAAAAAGCAACTAGCACTACTTAGTCCCAACAGCACCATGATAATACCTGCACACAACATGCCTTCTCTACCCTCTTCTCACACACCAGGTCTCCTAATTTGAAAATCACAGCAAACCTGCACTCTCATATCAAAACTCCAGCATACTTATCCGTACCAGGTAGCCAGCCACTACCTAAATAGGTGGCAGCTACAAAGAGCTGCCTTCCTCGAATTGCCCTATATCCTATTTCCTTGACACTATTTTCTATCACTCTCTATCCTCATCCTCACTTCCGCTGTACAATTGTGGCAACGCCTTGTACATAAAGGGAGGTAGTTTTTCACCCAAATCTACCTACTACTGCTAACTCTAAAGTTGGAATTACCAGGCTGCCAAAATTGTGCTACTACGACTATTGTTTCCCCTTAACATTATCCCCCTCGTGCTCTGGATCACATCTTTCAGAAATACCTGCTGAGGTTCAGCCCATGCAATACTTGCTATATTGGTAGTATTGGACTACCACATGAAGTTGAGTTCTGGGGTCCTGTTGCAGTAAGGGAGTCATGTTCCAAATAGGTAGTAGGGGTGGAGAATTGTGCCTCTTTCTCCCCTTCGGGAATGTTATCCATATAAGCTCGTATGTTACAATCTTATGCCTGAATAGGGCTTCATCAGCTTTGTTCTTGGTGAAGCCTGCATGCACTGTCTTGGTAATCACATCCTGCATTTTTGCCCACCTCTTTTGGTTTCCATCCTTGTCTGTCCAATTGGTGCTGGCTTCAATTTTAAGCAGGGAATGGCCAAACAGTAGCTGATTGTATTCCAGTAGTTGGTTGTGGTCAAGGGCTCCAATGTTCCTCCCCCCGCTCCTTTAAAAAGAAAATGCTTCATCTCATGTTTCAGCAGGTAGCTTCTTCTCATCATTGTAACCAGCTGCCCGTCCTGTTCTCCCCACCACAACACCAAAACTGGAAGGCAGCACCACTTGCTGCTCCTTGGATCCATCCTCTGGAGAAATGGTACCTGTCTCAGTCTGATGCATTTCCAAACCTTGATAACTTCGTAGAGCTAAATAATCTGCACTTGATTTTATGCCTGTTCTCATGCGTCCAGAACTTACAACAGCCAGATTTGAGCTTGGATGCAATTGGAGGGCAGTATGATCAGCAGCTTCAGATGGAATCAGCATTCTTGATGATGAGGCAGTACTATCCAAACCATCTGCAGTCAAAAAATGAAATCAGCCAAATGTCCTGCTCATCTAGATATGACGTATCATGTAATACATGGCAGGACAAGAGACAGACACTCCATACTATTGAGGAGAAAGGCCCAGCAAATTACCAACATCTGTGTGGTCCGATGTTTCTTCACTGTCTTCAGTTGATATTTGCATCTTCTCAAATTCAAGGCTGAAAGCTCCAGTCCATTCTTTGCCTTCAACGAAAGCCATTTCTGCCTCATACGGTGTTATGACAGGTGCCAGATACTCTTTGCTATCTAGGAGCACAGTCTGAGGACATGCCACCAGCACAAACACATCGCACTCGGGGAAATTTGCTAACTTTGAGGGATTTGGCTTCCCAATGACAATTGTGTACGGTTTTTTGCCTGCAGGCAATAAGTCATTGCTCTCAAACTCTAGTTATTGAATGGCAAGCTACAGAAAAGATAATCTGAAACTACAATATGCATTTGTGTTGATGATCACATGATATGTTCATCAACAACATACAAACCTAACTAGATGCACCCTCAAATCATGCACAAGAGAATACAATGTGGAATATAGCTTTGGATTTTCTTGCAGTTTCAATCCAATCTTCACAGATAATTTGCAATTGCAATTAGGTTTAGAGGTAAGATTGTTTGCCTGCTTTCTTTACAACATTGCGCACATGCTGGATTGCTTCTACATAACCTGCCACACCCAATGTTCCCACCACAATGCCGACAACACTTGCATCTTTGGCCTGCTGCACAAGATAGAATCTACGCATCAAGCTCTTACTCTTGTTGCCCATATCTGCCACCAATGTATTTGTGCTTGGGTCGAACTTTGCTACTGCATTGGTGTTGTAAGTGAGCATGACATTCGTGAGTGCTGCTCCTTCTTCTCCAATCCACAATATGGCGTAATCTTCCATCACATGCTGTTCTGTTAAACACCATTTCAATCCTCCAATACGGTGCTCCTGGAGTTTGCCCTTGGGTTCTTGTGAGGTGCCGCCTCCGCCGTCCAGTAATGGCTCCATTTCACAGCTTGGTACTTGAGCGAACACAAACACCTGCTCACTGAGTTGTCGTCGCATCTCCTCTTCGAGTTTCTCCATCGCATGTGCATACTCCAATTCAAACAAAACGAGGAGAGCCTGTTTCTTGAGCGATCTTAACTCAGCAATGTGCATCACACATTGCTGCACATTGATACACGCATTGCCAAACACGTAATAGACTGGCAGCCTGGATGTCCGGCTCAAACAAGCATGCCCAAAGTGCACAACACACTGAGCGTCGACATGGGCAGCTGCAACCTCGTCAACGCAGCAACTGCCGTAGGTGGTATCAGCCAAGACATACAAATTGATCCCATCTCCTCCCCCTCGCTGATTCAATTCCCCCCGCATCGCAGTCATCAAGCTCACGCTCTGTTCCAGAAGCTCATCAGGGAACTGCAAAGCAACTCTCTTGAAGCCTCTTCGTATGACATAAGCAGCAGCACCTCCAACGGAACTCGTTGTCTGCTCCATGGCCCTCTCTCAAATCTGTTCTGTGTTCAAGCTCAGACCTTCCAAACGAATTTGTGGTTTGCGTCCCAATTCCTCCGCAACCTTGTGCGAAAAGACACAAAACTTCCTCCTCCTCCTGTGACCACCGCACTTTCATCAATCCCGAAACCAAGCTCTAATCTTTATGTATGCAGAAGTGTCCTTATTTTCGGATCTGAATATGCTCACGAGGAGGAGAATTTCTGCTTGTGAAAGCCAAAGGAACCACTGGAAACAAAACTTTCTTGCGGAAGAAGAGAAATGACCATTTGTTTCTTTCTTGTCTGTCTGAAAACAGACAAAAAACCAGCGCGCTTGAAATCTCTTTTCACTTACTGCTTAATTCTCATCAGCTCTGGCCACATGGGTTTTTCAGATCTTCTTCCATCTCCCAGAACTGCTTAACGCCGACCAGAGAATGCTAGTCAAGCTTTCCGTTAGGAGAGCAGGCAGAAGAGAGGTTCAGGACTCAGGGTTTCTGGATTCTGTAACTAGGGTTTCAGAGACACAGTGATCTGTCTCTCTCTCTCACACAAAGGAGAAAGTTTGAGAGTGACCACATGCGGTTTTCGGACCTTCTCTCCCAGGACTGCTGAGCCCTAAACCCTAAATCCTAAACCCTGAGGAGAGCAGCCAGAAGACAGGTTCTCGATTCGGGGCTTATGGATTCTTGTAACTAGGGTTTGAGAGAGACAGTAACTCTCTCACATAGAAAATAGAATGGCCATGTGTGGAGTTAGATTCCACTATCTCCAGACTGTATGACTGTCGTTCATCAGGTGTTCAAGCAATGCTTTGCAGCTGTGAGAGGTGGATGCATTCATTGTGGATGCGACACGGAATGGGAAGAATCGCTTTCCTGACGGTATGTCCAAAACCCTATCCATCTGGAACTGTGTTTTAAACTGAGCACTGGCTGAACTGTAGGAGATTCAAAAAGTCCCTCAGTTTCTGGAAAGCAAATGCAGACAATGCCACAACAAGAAATGCAGTTAGAAGATTCAGCAGCAAATTGTGAGGCTGCTGATGATGGTGCACAGCAAGTTTTGAAACAAAGTTACAGTATTGATATCAGTAGCTCTCTTGTTCATGCAAATAATCTGGAATGAGACTATTCCCTACACCTTCCTTTATGGGTGTCCAAACCAGAGAAGAACAACATAGAGAGATTGGTGGTGGAGAAATGGGTGCAGTGTTTCAAGGCTTCAGGAGTGGCAGACCTTTCCACTCTTGCCCAACTTTCAGATGAATTAGTTAGTGGTGCTCCTGAACTCTGCAACTATGAAGTTGCTCACATAGAATCAATTGGCATTGCAGAATTTTATGTAGAAGCTGGAGAATTGAAAATTGAGTAGAGGACAGGACATTGGAGCATATGTCCAGAATTCTGCTACAAAGCTGTCCCCTCAGCACATATATGGTTTCTACTGGATAGGAAATACTGGGCTTGGTATGGTTAATGCAGAGTGTAGAAAGCTTTTCACATGTTTGGAATTCAAGAAGAGGAAATACAGAACCTGAGAAAGCATCTGGTCTGTTGTTGATATACTGATTTATACATTATTGGTGGAGATGATCAAGCATGCTCATAAGAGTGTCTGCTGCACAACCAATCAGCTTTTGTTCATGTTCTGGGATGGTGTTAGGCTGCGCATATAAGACTACTACATGTCTATGTTTTTAGTTCAGATGATCTATTGTTCTTATGAGAGAGTGTAAGTAGACCCAGTTTTGAATGCACTGTTATAATTTGTGTACCTGGACAGGTCAGGCTGTGTGCGGAAACAACAACATGGTCGAGGGTGCCTCCAGTGCTCCTATCCCTGCTCCCTTCAAAAGAAAATTCTTGGACTCATGTTTCAGCAGGTAGCTTCTTCTGGTCATTGTAACCAGTTTTTCCCACAACACCAAAACTGGAAGTCAGCACCACTTGCTGCTCCTTGGATCCATCCTCTGGAGAAACTGGGTATGTCTCAGTCATTTTTGAGACATACTTGTATGCTTTAT
>Ga0209611_10009740_pt1 | contig 14416 bp, 13 predicted proteins | sample S1TSphgellanicum_3_FD_187693 | JGI IMG/M metagenome (GOLD analysis project Ga0209611, IMG submission 187693) | Host-associated microbial communities from peat moss isolated from Minnesota, USA - S1T2_Fc - Sphagnum magellanicum MG (SPAdes) (version 2) | ecosystem: Host-associated > Plants > Peat... | reverse complement strand
GGGAAGGTGATGGTTTCCCCAAGGTCCGGGCCGTGGCTCTTCCTAGCACCAAAGGTGCTCCAACTTTGGACTAACCACTTGGAGTGGTTCATGGAGGGTCCGTGTGAGTGAGTCAAGCTTGTCCACTTTTCCTAGTCTTTCCTGGGACTTCTAGCACGCCCCTCTCACCCTTTTCTAGTGCTAGAAGTCGGGATCGTGCCCCAAGTTCCAACCATTTCCGCATTGCCGCATACTTGGACCCTTGAGGGGGTCCACAAGGAACTTGGGGGCGCGACAGGTCCCATTACAAAGTCCTAAGGCCGCATCGAGATTTCTTAGTAAAATAATAGGGACATAAACTTTGAAGGCCAGGCGATGTGGTGGCATACCTGCGAGAGTAATGGTGTTAAGAAATTTTGTGCCAATCGCCATAGCTTGGTCATCCCTCGTTTCCACTGAATTTGTTGACAAAAATACATGCTCTTGCCTAGGCATAGCCTCGACAATCTGAGTGTTGAGAGAGTTCATGACTATATTTTTTGTTGTTAGAATAATTTGATCGTCCATGTATCCTTGGTTTGCATGATTGATTGCCAGGGCTTGGAAAACAACGTGGATGAAGGTCTCTAAAGATGGCGCTTGATGGATTTCCGGGTATAAGGTGATCTCGACTCTGATTGAGGGCTTTGCGTCGACTTCCAATGGAAAATGATTAATGATGGAAGACTTTTGGCCATTGCCAACTCTCAGAAGGTACTCAACATACGGCCTGGAAAGGGGATCGACGCGCAATCTCATGTTTTCCGTGAGAGTCAAGATGCGCACTTGACGCCACAAAATTGAACGCGAAAGGGTCGTAGCAACGATTGTTGTTTGAGAGCCTCTGGACACCACTAGTAGACATTGTTAGAAATCACCCCCAAAGATAACCACTTTACCACCAAAGGGCGGATCTGGGCATTGCATGATGTCGCGCAAAGTCCGGTTTACCACCTCGGCACAGTGTTAGTGTTATGCTTAGAGCCTCATCCCAAACATCAACTTTGCTTCCTAGAATATCTCAGCAGAATCGCTTTGCACAGGTATCGAGCACATTGAATCCCTACCAAGGGCAATTGGGATCTTGAAAACCGAATGTGCAGTTCGTCCACCTTCCAATAGGAGAGCTACTATGCCGGAAGAGGCAACCCGATGGTGACATGTCCATCTCGTCGAACCAATGCCAATAACACGTTATATACAAAGGTTTTGCCCGACCCACTTGGACCATCTAGGAAAAATATTGCGCTTTCGCCTTGGGCTATTGCATTGAACACTGTAGTGACAATTGTTTCCTAACAAATGTTGAGCCGCGGGAGATTTTGGTTGATGTAGCCATGGAGTATGTCTTTATTGTAGTCAAGCTCTGTAACCAATTGAGGATTGACATACAACATTTTTATAGGTAGCAAAGTGAGCGGCATTTCCGGAAAGTCGTGTAAGCCTTTGTTTGTCAACGATAATTTGGCCTCGAGGAGTAGTAGGGTGTTGTTATAGGCATCGTCGGCAGTGCCTCCATTCATGATGCGTCGATGCCGCATATTGTGCGACATATCATCTCGATATCTTTCCCATAACACTTCCGGATTCAAAGGAGAATAGAATAGTAAAAGAGTCACAAAGAGATTCTTTAGCCTCTTTGCATCTTGATCGATACCTGCTTCTTACATGCACGTGTCCCATTCTACGTCATCTTGTAGTAATCCCAGTGCTTTGCAAGCATATTGAAACATCGGATGCTCTATGTCATCAATAGTCCGGAGATGTTCGAAAGAGGTCACGCCCAGTATGACAATAAGTAGGAGGCAGAGGAAAAAACATTCATCAACAACGGGATGTATGAAATACATTCGCCCAACGACTTTTTCTCCTCGTTATTAGACCGACCAAATTTTTTCTCGAATTTTCCAAATATGATCAACAAGGAAGTTCGCGTACACCACGTTCCACCCATTTGCATTTTGAGCATTATATGCAAAGTAGGTGGTCAAGGTGGTTCTCTGGCGGGTAGCACGTTCCGCCATAGCGGCCAAATCTTCATTTTCATTAAAAATGATGTTGTGTTATCCTGACAAATGAACAACTAATCGAATGACTGGCAGCCATTCCTTATGCTTTTTGAATGAAAGTAAGGAATCGACCCCTTCAATAACGCTTAAATACTTGGCGTCAATGTATTGCTGGATCTCGTTTATTGGACCGGCAATCACCGCTGCAACACGGTCAGGACCTTTGTAAACATATTTAAAAAGATATTTGACATTTCGAATATCGGCGGACACCTCGACGTTAATATGTGCATTAAACATCTTGGTAAGGTAAGGGTTGTGGGGCACCACCCATCGGTTGTCATATGCAAAGCCATCTAGAGTGTTTTGAAATGTTCGACCATCATTTTGCCGACGGTAGATAGGGTAATCGTCTTCGCCTTGTGTTGTCTCTTCGGAGAAAGCTCGCGAATATCGTTTCTTGCATAAACCGTTGACCATGCAGGGTGCGTTGGGGTATTCTTGGCCACACAGTCCGTGCAACAAACATTTTGTGACCGTTTCAAAAAGAGGTGCGTTCTCTGAAAGAGGAAGCTCCATCGACACTAAGCGATTTATGTTTTCGGTTGTGGAAACTTTATTCTCTGGAAGAAATATAAGGAGTAGATGGATGTGAAGTAGGCTTCGTTTCTAGTATTCCTTTGTCCACATGTTCCCAATAACTTTGGCGAACCATCCAATTTTTGCCACTCCTTTTAGAAGGGCTTTCACCTTCATCTGAAATACGCGGTGACCAAATTTGGACGATCAAAGGCTGTTTGGTTGGGCTCGAACTTCGCAATTATTTCCTACTAATTCGGGTTGTAAGTGAATCTGAGGAAGACATCCGGAATTCCTTTGCTTCGCACAATAGCCATCACATCTTGATATGTTTGCATCATGAAACGTGGAGAACCGCGAAATAAAGTTGGGAGAACAATTTGCTGACCCACTTACGAAATATTTAATCGAAAATCATGTTCGACCATATTTGCTAGCCCATGGTAAAGTTCCACACAAAGTTGAGCTTGGTTTAACACCAAAAAGTTAATAGTGTTCTGTTTTGTTTTAGTAGCAACGTCGATGATATATTGTTAAAAAGGCAACCACCAAGATGCAGAGCGGAGAGTTCACCACTAAAGTGCACTATTTGTCCGTAATAAGCTGCCATTGAAACCCTAATGCATGCTTCGTCCTAATTGTTCTGTAGTCGCAAATTTTTAGACCACCCGTCTTCCCTAACGAAGAAAAGCAACGAGTATTGTAAAGGATCGTAAGAAGGTGCTAGCTCATTCATCCATTGTAAACCACCTCCATATCACCGTTGTATAATGACATTGCGATTTCCAACCTCTCCCGGCTCACCAGGAATTATCATTGCAACTTTGTTTACCGTAGGGACATTGTAACGGTGGACATCTCCATTTCCCAAGGTACGACCAATTGTAATGCAAATGTGGACCTCCTCTGCAAGGTTTGCGGCAAGAAGGTTGGCTGCACGAACAAAGACATTTACATAAGGATTTACGCACCTGAGGATCGTGCAAAGTGTTGTCAAATGCGTCGAGCTTAGATTAGGGTTCTACATTTGCTGATTCAGACCCTCATTTACCGCATCATGCACATAGGCCTGAAAAAAGTGTGGCAATTGCCCTTTTGTGGGTTCCATACCACTAATCAAATGGTAGAATCCTCCTTGCACTTTGTAGGTATGCACTCCTGGTCCAATCTCGAAGCCCACACTCTGGACCCTTGTCGCAACCCTAGCCTTGGGCTCGCGACCAAGGCAAAGGGCTTGCAAGGGTGTGAGCCAAAAGGAAGTCCGGGAGCCAAGGCCAAGGCATTACAAGGGTGCGGGCCAAGAGGAAGCTGGGAGTCACATCACATACTCCCGGGAGTGTGAGAAAGTGTGAGGGAGTGTGAGGGAGTGGACACTCACACTCCCAAGGCAACCCCCACTTTGGGAGATTGAGTCTCGGTGGACTCCTAAAATTTCAGAGACAGATTTGAGGGGTCAAATCACAATGAATTGTGGCGTTCTTTATATCATTGGAAAGCTCTTGAAATGTAGATGTCTAAAATGGGCTCGCATTGCTCATTCAGACATCTGAAGCACAAGTTATGGCCAAAAGAAGGGCCGGGAGTCAAAGTGGCAGTTTGACTCCCGACCACTAAAAGTCGGGAATCGACCTCTTCCCGATGTCCAATTCTGAAGTGCGACACGGCGTTGGAAAGCTCTCGACAAGAGCTACAACTTTGCTTTAGACCTCGTCTTGATCGGACTCTGTAGTCGAGAGATATGAGCTCCCAAAGTCCCGGGACTCCAACCTAGGACAGTTTCGGGACTCCAACTCGGGAGTCCCGGGAAAAAGAGCCATTTGGATGTAGCCTCCGTGGCCAGCCACAGAGAATACTATAAGGGGGAAGGTGGTGGCTTCCCCAAGTCCAGGCCGTGGTGAGTCTTGTGTGTCCGTGTTGCCCGTGGCTGGTCCTAGCACCAAGTGTGCTCCAACTATGCACTAACCACTTTGTGTGGGTTGTGTGCAGGCCCGTGTGAGTGAGTGAAGCTTGTTAACTATTCCTAGTCCCATCCCGGAGCTCTAACACGCCCCTCTACCCCTCAAAATGTTGTGAGCTAAGGAGCGTGCTCCGATTCCTCCTTTTCCGTTGCTTTCTACTTGGGCTCACATTTAAATCCTTGAAAGAGTTGGGAGTGCGTGAACCCTTGTGGACGTAAATGCGAATGCAACATTGTATAAACGAAAATGTTTATGCAATTTGGCATTTTGTCGATCTTGTAACATCACCATGTACTTTGGCGAGGTGCGAATAGGAGGCAAAAGAATTTTCCTTGAGGCACAACATTTTATATAGTGTGGTCTTCAAATAGAGCCCCTTGTGCGCTCTTCGATCCAGAAGCAAGAACCACAATGGTTGCATTGCTCATTCAAGCGTCGGAACACTTGTCGGTCTATTTACGAGTCAGCCAAGGGGTACTACAAATCTTGTAGGGCCATGTGCTGTCCAGCCTAAAGTTGATCCTTTGTGCACGTGACGCGACGTTATTCAACACATCACACAACATCTATCATTAGTTGGGCTTGATGGCCCTACTCTGTTTCAATAGCATGTGCTTTCGTGTGTTGTTCCACATTTTCCAATATTAGCCATACACTATGCTTCTTCATGTTGGGCCTCATTACACGCAACCCATTCTAGAGCTATTGTAGCACAACTTTGACGTTCTCGAGCAGCTGCTCGCCTTTTTTCATCGTTTGCATATCTGCGCAGCACTCTAGGGCCTCGTCTACGATTCTTTCAGTCGGAAGCAAAATGGAGTTAAGCTCTAAAAACATAATAACATAACTTCATATTTAATTATCATTATAATAGGCGCAAGTCTAACCTCGGGGTCAACATATCCACGAGCAATGTATATGTATTTTCTATGTCATTTGAGTATCAAGTAGCCCTTTCCTAGTCAGACAAAACCAATTTAGTTTTAAAGAATCATATGAGGCATTAACCCACCAGAAACACCACACATGGAAGAGCCAAAAGGAGTGAGAAAAAGGTACTTGTGCCATGATAGTATTTATAACGCTTGTGCTCTTGATGTTTCACATTGTTCAACTCTACAACCATGAGTGACGTGATGACTCCCACAGCTCCTCTAGAAAATGATGCCACAATTGGGTCAACTTCATTGCAACCCCCCACCTAACAATCTCAAGTTTAGGAGCACATACAACCTCCTAAGTCAAGACCTCAATGCTAAATAACCATCAAAGCGACTCCTCGCTAGTCCTACTTTGTTGTTCTCTTCATGGAAATGAAAGGTTTGGAGGATAAACTTTAAAATGGTCCAAAATCACAAAACTGTTATTATTAGGCCAAGTGGGCAATTTGTGTGCAATTCATGGCCTTTTAAGTCAAACAGTTTTAGATCTAGGATTAAGGAAGACTATCAAAACCTGAGCTAAAGTGGAAGATGCATGTTCTTAATGAAGTCTTCATATGATTTGCCCCCAATCCCTAGCTTCAGTTCTAACTACAGTGCATGGAATCTAAGCAAAATAGAAACCATAAACAATCAAGAATGCATAGGGTCCTTGTGAAACTCTGAACTCAACTACTCTATTTGAGACTACTAACACAATTATGTTTTTCAAGCCTTGGAAACACATTATCTAACGATGTATCTACAGGTGCTTGATTTTACTCTATGCTAGTTTTAAGTTTTTACAAGACATTCTTTTCAGCTTTACATGATGAAAGAGAGTATGGAAAACCAAGAGATTGATGAAGAGTCTTACAATGGGAGTTATAAGGCCACCAAAAATAATGATTCCAGCCACCAGTGAAAGGTAGCTTGCAAAATACTGCTGCAAAGTCTCTCTCCGACCCAATTCCACCAGACTTTTGTTTTTGTGTTCCTAAATCACAAATGTTCCAACAAATCATCATCATCTTCTTCTTTTTCTTCAAATTCTAGTTTTGGGGATGATCACCAAAAATCTCTCTCTAACCGAATTCCTCCACACTTTTGTTTGTGTGTTCTTGAATCACAAAATTCTCCAAATCTTCTTCATATGTTTTTATTTTGTGGGACCACATATTGAGCAATAGTGAAGGTGCTCTGAGTCATTCACATTCATCACTCTCAAAAGTTTTGGTCTATTTTGGGGGGTGGGGTATCCTAGAAAAAATCTACTTATTCAAAGTTTTTTTCAAATTTCTTTGCCAATTCATTCATGCTTACAGTTTCATCACTGCCAATATTCAGTGGTTCCTGGAAGTCTGATTTTGTCAACCTGTAAATGGAACTAAGGATCTCATAAACTGAAAAAAACATTATCTTTTCCCATAAGAATCACTAACTGATTCAAGCAAAAAAATTGCAAAAATCTCCACTCAACCCTATGTCTACACACATACTTTCCTGCCATGACCACCTGAAAAACAATAGAGGAGATACATACTTTGATGATGACTTCTCGATTTGTGGAAACAATTTTTTTTATCAATGGTCATTATATTTCAACTAACACCATAATTGGTTATAAAACATGATTGCAAGAAAAATAAGTTTGGAATGTTGAAGCAAACAATATAAAAAGGTCATGGATTGATGTTGCTTTTGCTAATATGTTTGATTTACATAAAAAATGTGGAGGCACCTTCACAAATCATGTCATTTTAACATGGAAAATATTTGCACTAGACAAGTCATCATCACTTGTCTAAGGAATATAATAGGAAAAAATATAAATCGAAAACAAAATTGAAAAAATGAAAGGTGAATTTTATCATATATATATTTTCAACTAAGGAATAAACCAAAACTTTAATAGGTCAATGTTGCCATGATTTAGTTGCATGACAAATATTAGAAGAAGGTTAAATAAAGGACATAATGCAAAAATAAGGATTTATCAAATTATAGTTAAATTCACCAAAGAGGATGAACATGTCATAATTATATTCAAGAATTTTTGTCTACACCATTAAATGAAGGCAAGGTAAAAGATTTGCTTTTTGAAAAAACTTCTTATTCAACACTAGAAATGGGCATAATAAATTATTCTTTTACTTGAAATAGTTTTTAGTGTAAATTTGCAATTTGTCAAGTAAAATGACATTATCATAAAAAAAAATTAATTAAAAATAGCAATTATTTAATGAAATCCTTGAACAATTTTGCAACTAGTTTGATTGAAGTTGAAAAACATAAGATGGAATTCAAATAAAAAATGATGATCTTATTTATAAGTTATATCTTTTAATGAAAGGGTGGCTGAATCAAATAATGAATTTCAACTTGAAAGTTAAACATTAAAATTGGAATCTTGTGTGCAAATCAAACTATTCAATTTTGCAATTTACATTAATGTATTTTAATTTTCAAATATAAAGACATTGCATTAAAATTATGTATTTAGTTGATATTTTAGTTTTGATTTGGGTTCTAAATTCAACCATTATTTTTTTAGTTGGATATAATATTCAAATTTATTTTTTTATTAATTTTATTATAATGTCTTTAATTCCAAATACAGAAAATTACATTAATTCCATTAAAAAAGCCATATGTTTAAGTATAATATTTTTATTAAATGAATTGCTTCTTAAATCTCACAATGAAATGAATATCACATGTGAACTTATATAATTAAATTGCATGTTTTAAGTTTCATAATTTTGATTATGTAATTTCAAGTTTAAAGACATATATTAGTTCAAAAATTTATTTCAAAATTCAAATACTATATCTTTTACAACAATAATGCAATTATATAGTTTCACAATGAAAATTATTTCAATTGTTTATCACAATTTTGACAAGTATTTCATTCATTAATTAGTTTAATTCATTTGTTAGTTTCAAAATTACATTGAATTGTGTAAAATAATCAATTCTCAATATCTATTTCAATAATTCAAAATTTTAATATTAAATTTGGTTGTAAATTCAAATATGTTTTAAAATTTTATATTGAGTTTTAAAATTTATTTAGTCTCACCATTTAATTAAAAACATAGTTTTTGTTTTGTGCCTTTCATTGAATGTGATTACAATCACTTCAATTTTTGTTTCATTCAGTTCATCTCTTAAATGCATATGCCATTGGATATCACATTTGTTGATTATTGTAGTAGCCTAGAAAGTTTGGCACTTTGATGCCAAATATTTAATATATTTTCTCTTAATAATCTGGCATAATAATTAAGAAATCCTTAAGGTGTATTTTTATTTGTGAAGTAAACTTTGGGAATTTCTCAAAAGTCCTAAAAAAAGATTTCTCATAATATCTAGTATTGAACTTGCTAGGTTACTATGGTATTTTTGTGCATAATTTTGATGAGGGTTTCTTTTACCTGCTAATTTTAGACAAATTTTGACTTGAAAAATATGATTTTGACCTATACAAAGGATTTTTTGGGGGAAGAAAATGGCCCAAATTAGCCAGATTTTAAAGAAAATAAAATCCATATCGCCATTTTTTAAAATAATAAGTTCTAGTATGTACCCAACAATGTAGGAGGATTTTGTTTTTAAATTTCTACTTTCACATCAAAAATTTGGCTAAATTATTTTCTAGATGATCGCCACTTTGACTACATCACAAATTCCTTAAGAGAAACTGTGCTTCTAATCTCTTTTCTCCAGCCACCATCCATCCATCCATCCATCCAACCATTCCTCCTGGTGTGCTGGTTGAGATTGATACCCGAGATGATAACCTCCGGGTGAGCGCCGAACCCTCCCCCGCGCACACAGAGACCGGTAGCAGTGTTTGAGAGGGAGGGAGCTGGGGGCGTTGCGCGCAGCGATGGAGGCAGGAGCGGTGATCATGCGCAGACTGCGTACAGTGCCGCGGGAGGCGGTGCCAGGTCTGCTGGAAGCAGTGATGGACTGCACAGCAGTGGATGCGTCTTCTCTCCTCACCCATTTATTGCATTCTGTCCCTCCCTTTCTGCAACAACAGCAGGTACCAACTACCAACCCACACCTGTGTAGTCACACAATCCTTGTAACTGTTTCATCGCGTTCAATCTCTCGGAAGCGCTTGCTCGTGTATCGTCAAAAAATAGCAGCTTGAAAACAGCAGGATCATACAAGGAGTCTAGGGTTTATAAAACCCTTAAAGAGCAGTATGCTAAAAGAGAACAAGAGCACATCATCAATGTAGTATACAACTCATTGGTTCTTTTGGGTCATACAGATAGATCTCTGAAAATGGGTCGTTTTCGCAAAATAGCAGCTTGAAAACAGCAGGATCATGAAGGGGTTTAGGGTTTATAAACCCATAAGAGCAGTCTGCTAAAAGAGAACAAGAGCTCATCATCAATCTAGTATAAAAATCATTGGTTCTTTTCTTGTGGGTCATATAGATAGATCTCTGAAAGTGGGTGTTTTTTGTTTTTCTGGGTTTTTCTCTCTTGCTTGTCTTGTTATTGGGTAGGGGCTGGATCCAGATACAACAGTAGCAGTTGAAGTGTATTCTGAGATGGAATTGGAATTTTCCAGAGCATATGTGGCATCTTTGCTACATCTTCTCCTTTTATCAGGTAACTTACTGTTTGGAATTTTGTGCTTGGGATATAGCAACTGGATTCTTGGGGAAGAAGGGGAAGAAGAATTTTGTTGTAGTTTCTCCTACAGTGTTTCCTGGCTGCCTGTCTGTTTGGGTGGAGGTCCTTCCGCAAGGTCTGCTTGGATTCTTGCAAACCTGATTCAAACTCAACCATGTGAGGGGGATAGCAAATTTTTGCAATGTGTTTTTAGTGTTACATTATTATGGGTTCTGGTTTTAGCTGTTGTTGTCCCAATTAGCACCACCCTTGAACTACCACCTAACATTGATAACAACATCCCTCCAGTTTGAAAATCCCTTGATACACATCTCAATTGGACTAGCTCTCTACTACATGATGATCTCCTGGGTTATACACTAAAATACCCTAAACCCTACATGATTGGTTGTTGTTGCAATGTGGTTGTTGGAATGCAGATAACAGTGAAGAAGATATGTCACGTGTAGTATCAACTGTTTTCATGCCCATTTTGCACTACAAGGATCCAAAGCTTTTGTGTCTGCAGACTGAAGTAAGTGAGTTTGGGGTTCTTCTTCCCTGAATGATACCTTTTTTCTTTTTTCTTTTTTGAGGAAATTATGATATCTGAAGAGTTTTAGGGTTTAGGGTTTAGGGAGTGATATTGAAGCATCCTGATTTCATATGCTGTGGCATGGCAACTTGTCTTGAACATCGAACCCCTTTCTACCCATGGTAAACCAAAGTTCTTCATTTTATGGTTGCAAGTCTTGTTTGTACCCTAACTGATTTTGCAGCAAGCACCTTGACTTGACCCAAAATCATGATGCTATATATGTCAACTGATGTTCTCTAGGTGATTCAAGGCCTGGCTGTGGCTATGGTAGAACGGCAGGCGTGGAATTTCATCAGATTGTTTCTGGTCAGTTACTGCTTGACTGCACTTGAACCAAGAGTGCCGCTGCTGCCACTAGCTGATTTGGATATTAAGGGTAAGTCTTTGCAATTGTCTAGTACTAGTATGTGACACTGTTCTATCTGTCTCATGATGCAGAATATCCAGCTTTTATCTCTATTGTTTCAAATTGTTCGAATTTGATGATGTTGTGTGGCATTTTTGGTTATTTTTTGTCTCCATGTCAATGACTTATTTTTCTTGGCAACCTCGTAGAGAATGCTGAAGAAATTTTCATATGGTGAGTGTACTTGATGCAGACCTGAGACAGCTTGCTGTAGCAGTAGCATGCCAAATTGTGGCAGCTGTACTGACAGCGGTTCTGGACTTGGTACCCAGAAAGTCATCATTGGCTGGGGATGGGAGTGAAAAAGGATTCAAATGTACAGCTGCAACTTTTTGCAAAGAAATGGCCTCTCTATTCATGGCTCCTGCAATCTCAATGCTTTCACAGCCATTGGATGTTGGCTTGCGTCATCATGCTATGTTAACCCTTCTACCGCCTCTCATTAGGGCAAGATGCAGATTAAACTGGGACAATCCAAAGCCTGGAGAAGACAATAAATGTAATGATGCTAGGTGAGAAACCATTTTCATGTCATGATGTTCTAAAGAGCTTTTTTAGAGCAACTCCACCAGTGCTCAGTATGTCACCCTGCAAATTAAAATTGGATGAAGAAAAGTGAACAACTAAACTTGGATGTGAGAAATATTTTTGCAGGGTCACATAGTGAGCATTGCTGGAGATGCTCTTGTATAGTACACAGTTCAACTATGAAATATATATATCTTTACCTCACGAGGGTGACCCATGGCATCTTTGAACTAAAAAAAAGGTTCTTTGGTGGTGTGCAGGATATCAATTGCGCAAGAGATTTGGCAATGCTGTAAGGCACTTTTTATGCATGGAGCTCTGCAGCGTCGGGATGCTTACATGATACTATCTGTGTTTGCAGAACTTTTCTTTCCTTGTGTGCAATTCACTCTTGAAAACTCATCATCACCATCAACTGATCAAACGCCATGGAAGTTTAGTGCTGAGAATTTTGACATCCGTGATGATCCCTTGTTCTGGGATGAGCTCAAGGCAGGCTTGGTAAGAAAGATAACAGCTAAAATTCCTAGTTCTTCTCCTGGTCTCAAATCACAGTGATGTGATTTTCGGTTACAATTAGTAGGGGGGAGTGGTGCATGGATACAGGTGGATGAGGACCCACTTACAAGAAAGAGGACTTTGTATCTTCTGAAGCAAGCTCTCCCAAAGCTGGCACTACAACTCAACACAGCAGCAGAGCAGGTGCAGCGGCATCCTTCAGGAAGACAGAAAAAAGGAATGCTGGGTTTTCAAGCACATACTACGAAGAAGGATGTGACTTGTTCACAGCAAAACAGGAGAAATGGAGAGGAGGAAGAACTCTCCAACAGTAGTAGAGATCAGCAGCCTCCTCATGCATGGAAGGCCTTCATTTTGCTCTATGAAACTCTTGAGGAATATGGCAGTCACTTAGTTGAAGCTGTCTGGGCTCATGAGGTGTGAAAAAAGACTTACGATGATTTCCTTTTGCCCCCATGTAGTCAATCATGATAGAAGAAGAATCCGGGTTTCTTCCCATGAGTGAGGCAGTCAGATCTGACTTTTTAGGTATCCCTAAATGTAGGATGGGGAAATGGTTATGGTGGTGTAGGCAGCATGGCAGTTACAGTTTAGGGTTCAGGTGGTCGTCTGATGTGATGGTCATGGTCATATATTGCTTTTAGGGTTTAGGGTTCTGCAGTAGATAGTGGGTTTATGAGAATGCAATGTCAAATTTATCTCTTCAGTTTTCTTGTGATTCCAGTTTTTTCGAGTCAGTCACAAGGTTGAAGTTCTTTGCGGCATTTTTGAACAGATGGTGCTGCTGTCTCCGCTGTCACAAAATAGCAAAGAATTCCAGACTGAGGAGAATAATACCAGAGGTAGGAGGAGGAACATCATCATCCAAGGGATTGATGTGGACTATACATGGGTTTTGATCCTTTTCGACCGTGGATTCAATCACAAAAATCTGCAAGGTGAGAAAGCAGAAACTTCCTGATTAGGTGGCCTCGCAAGGTGGTGTTTTGCTTGTTTCTGCAAACAGTGCCCTTTTATGCTATTTGTTGTGCAGGATAGTTTTGAGGTGTGTTCTGTGGTCTGCTGCAGTACGACGATTAGTGTTGCAGTCATTTCTAGAGCTGGACTGGGCCAATGCTTTTGAAATACATGCATGTGTTTCTGAAGAATTCATGCTAGGATCACTGTTAACAGCATTGGATGATCCTACCCATCATCGGGACTTTGGTAAGTTCCCCACTTTCCCAATCTAAGCATCTGTGATATTTAGGGTTTAGGGTGTGAAGTTGAGATTTTTCAAACAATTCATGCAAGAGTCAATGCTAACAGCATCAGATGATCCTACCCTATCATCAGGACTTTGGTAACTTTCCCATATTCACAATCTAGGCGTGTGTGAATTATACAGATTTCTAGGGGTTTAGGGTTTGAAGCTGGGATTTTTCTGTGGCTGGTGAATCTGAGGACAGGAGAACCCATATGGAGTTCTGGGTATCATCATAGTATGTTGACACACTTTGGGTGAAATGTTTTCAATTCATACAGGTGTAAGAGGTAGCTATACTTCAGAGACAGCAAAGGCAGCAGCAAACTTCTTTTCATCCTATGCTGCATCACTTTCTGGAAGGTAATTTTCTTTTGTTTAGACCCTTGCTGAGTAACTGAGAGCAACTCCATCGGTGCTCATTATGTGATCCTGCAAATAGAGTTGGATGAAGAAAAGTCAAATCCTGCTGGTTTGGCTCAGCAAAATGGTTTTTGGCCCAGCATTTTGCACAGTTTGCTGAGACTGGTAAAAGGCACAGCAAAGCCTAACACCTGCCAGAGAAGAGTGTAATAAATACGATCTGACTGCTGCTCCCTGTTTCTGATTGACTAAATATTATGATTGGTCTAGGTGGTTTGTGATTGGTAGTCTCCCACCTATTTGCAGTCCCAGTTTTAGTTTTATGGGTGGGGTTGGAAAAAAGTAAATAACTAAACCTGGATGTGAGAAATATTTTTGCAGGATCACATACTGAGCACTGCTGGAGATCTTCTGACAATAGGCTCTTTTCATACTGCTCCTTTCATTATGGAAGCTCTAATTGTGCTACCATTTTTGTCAGGGATCATGCAAACTTCATTCAGCGTCTTGCTAAGGCAATTTCAGCACGTTCACCATGTCGGGCTGGTTTAATGACCATTGCTATTTGCCTGGAAGCAGCAGCAGCAGTAGCCACAGCTGCTGCCCAGTTTTCAGAGAACAAAAGCCTAGAAACTATG
>Ga0209611_10009738_pt1 | contig 14419 bp, 9 predicted proteins | sample S1TSphgellanicum_3_FD_187693 | JGI IMG/M metagenome (GOLD analysis project Ga0209611, IMG submission 187693) | Host-associated microbial communities from peat moss isolated from Minnesota, USA - S1T2_Fc - Sphagnum magellanicum MG (SPAdes) (version 2) | ecosystem: Host-associated > Plants > Peat... | reverse complement strand
TAACTTGTGCATGGCTTTTATTTTAAATATTGTTTTTGCACTTTTAATGGTGGGGATGATCAGCATTCCATATCAAAGAAACTTAGAATCAATATTCTTTTTTAACTGGACATTGAAAAGTATGAAATTCTGTTGCTTTCAGTAGTAGGTCATTCATTTTTGGCATGTAAGTAGGTTTGTGAAGATGTTCTCACATTTGCAGGCAGGTATGAAGTTCTCACAAACATAGAGACACAATGCTTTTCAATATATAGTAAGGTACACAGCCCAATTTGAAACCCCAATTGTCACTTCTTGAATCCAATTTTTGTGGAATTTAAAAGTTGGGCTGAATTTCAAATATTTAAAATACAATAAATAATGTGAAAGAGGCATGTAAATTACCACACTCCAAGCTTTTTCCCATAGTATTTGAAGGTATCTCCCACTCAGAGCTCTACATTTGGTTCATTTTCGACCGGTAGTCCTCTGAGGTGACCACGAGACAAGCTAGCTCCAACAAATGTAATGAAAAGTTGTTTGTAGGGACCAAAAAAAGATCTCCTCCGTACTAGGAAGTAGGAAGGGTGCTGACCACGCAACAGCCAACACCATCCCCATTGGACTCAGCCACTACGGCAGCCACTTCCTGCTACAGTACGAAATTTGAGCGACCAACAATAGCATTTGACTTCATAGTGACACTGCAATTTCCCAGACATTTTGGTGAGCCACTTTTGGCAAGTCCTAGAGAAGGATTCAAGGTACTTGGTAAAACTCAGAGCTACAATCCAAGCAAACCAATAACATGATAAAATAAAGGAAGAAGAGGTTTATATACCAGAACCCTATTCATGGTTCTATTAATTAGTTGTGATTGGTCCATCACATAGTTCTTTTTTCTCTTTAAATGAGCGATTTTGATTGGCTCAAACCAACAAATTATGAAACTTGGAACACTCTTTGAAATAGAAGTCAGCACTCACAAAATAAAATTATAGAAGTGCTTCTTTTGGCCCACCTAAAAAGGGTATGAGGGTTCAAGTTTTGGGCAAAGGGAAATGGGATTAAATCTGGTGCTATTGGGAACATCTTCAAGAACACATTGGAAATTTGGGGAAACATGTTCCAAATGCATTGGGTTTTTGGGTTGCAAGAATCCTGGTTGCTGTTGCAAAAGAAATGGTGTCCAGTCCTGGATATTGAAAATTATCCCATAATGACAGATATCTTTCAGGTTCCCACTTTCAAGCATACATTGTGATGGTGGTAATGGAGCTTATCTGAAATGGCAAGGGAAGAGGTTTGATCTGTCTCATTGCAATGCTCCGACAGGGCACCTTGCTTTCCAGCCATTTAAAAGCAAATCTGACTGCTTCTTAGTCTTGTGGTGCACATTTGCATTCCTAGCATCAAATGCCACCATCTATCCATTGCTCACCCTCCTGGTTTCACCCCAATTTAGCAGAAAACAGCAACAAACATCAGCAGCTGATTCCAATCAGATTGGCATCTTGGCCACCACCTCTCCAGTCCAACAATGTGATAATCCAACAAGCTGAGCAGCTGTCATAACTTCCAACATGTGTTTTTATCAGCAAGAAAAGCCAGTAGTCTTATCATTGACAATCAATCCTCAGAAAACAGCTTCTGTCTACTTGAAATAGGATTTCCTATTAAAGTTTCAACCGCAAAAGAAGGCATGAACTAAACCAAACTTTATTCATGGTTGATCTTGATCTTTCAGCAACCTGGCTGACACCCATGTCAGCAGACCAGAGAAGCTACAGAACCATGAATTCTTACTCCATTCTCATTTCGGATTATTGGCCTTCAGTCCATTTTCCATGTAACACAATCTGAGGAAGAAATCAGGAATCTGAACTTTAAAACCTAGACATCTTAAAACTGTCCTATGCAATTAAGGAACAAGAATAGTTATGGGAGACTGAAGGATGCTTTTGACTGAAATCTAGTAGACGCTACCACCTTCATTGCAAACACTTACAGGAGCAATGGTCCTCAATGTAGTAAGTCTCCACCTCAATATCAGCAGGGCACCTGGTAATGCAAAACCAGAACTTTTCATTGTTCATTGCATTCTGGCATTTGACTGCTATGAAGCTGCTGGACATCCAGCTGCAGCCTCCACTTTGGTGAAGGACTGATAAGAATAACACCTCTGTGTTTGGTTGGCAGCCAAAGACTCCCTGCACCTCTGCTGTTCCTGGATCCTCCCAGCATGTAAATACTGGTGTTACCAGGCCCAAGAAACAAAGCTCTAACATCATCTCCACCAAAAATTGACTAACAAAACTTTTTTCATGCGACAGAAACAAACCTCTTTCTGTCATCACAAAACTGAGGTCCAAACCTGCAGCTTCTCTCAATACAGACTTGCAGATCAGTAAAGCTCTATAAGAAAGGTAAGTCGAACCCCTAAGATTGGATTAGGAGATTGAGCAAATTCATCCAAATCAAAACTCCTGCACCAAGATCATCACAATCTACACCTTGTGAGCACCACTAAAAAAGTATTGGACCATCATGTTCATGACAAACAACAGCCATTTACTCCTGCTAATGTATCAGCACATGACAAAGAGCATAAATAAATCTACAAAAACCTGCTCAAAATTTGGGATCAACAATTATGTAAGAATCTGCATCCTGTGTTTCTCCCATGGAAGCTACACGAAGACAATTCATTCATAATAATGGCTAGCACTCAAGAGGCAAAGCCAATCAAACTAGTAAATATTATACAGCTTCATTTGAGCTGCAACAAAGCTTTTGAGCATAAGCTTCATTCATTTTCACTTACCCTCTGGACAAGCAGGCATCTGATCCTGTGTAGAGCATAGCAGTTGGCACCTCCTGCACCTCTCCTGGACCTTGAATATATCCTGTAAGCACACTGCTGGATGCAACAAGTTGTTGTTTTGTAATATAGAAAGAAAAGAAGTGGGTATGAGTCACAGAAGATCTGTTACAGACCCTCTCTCCATTCAAGAAAATTTAAAAGACAATAAAAAAGACAGGGAACCAAAACACCCTGATTTTGGATTTTCTTGACACCATGTACAAGGTTTAGTCTTTACAGAACACCCCTGTTACATCATAGGTTACCATGAATCCTACTCCTGGACAGTGCAAGAAGCAGAGTCTAGTAAACTTGCTGGAAGACTAGAGCTTCTTTCTCCTGCCCTTATATAGGTCTGCAGATGATGAAATTGATCGTCTCTGCAAAGGAAGATCTCATCAAGGATTTTTCTAAAGCTGCAAAAATCCCTGTTGGTTGTTGTTTGTTGACCGTATGTGAAGGATTTCTTTGCCACCAGGTTGCACCAGAACTTGGAGAAGAGTTCCACACCAAGTTGGCAATGCATCAAATTTAAGTTACAAAATTGAATCTGACTGGCCTACAGTCAACAGTTCCAACTATGGAAAATACAGAGGCCCAGAAGGAATGCGCAGTTTGCAACTCAATGGAATATAAGTTGATACATTCGAGTCATCATTTCTGCGTAGCAACAACTTTGGTGTGACTATGATGACTGAATGCGAGATATTTGACCTCTGAGATGGCAAGATGGAAAGACCATCAGAGTAAATAGGACCAGATATCACCCTTCTTTCGTGGCACTGATATGCTGCAGTCGGAGCTGGGAATTTGGGTCTAATGACTGGGTTGCTGAATGTTGAAAGTTCAGAGAGAGTACATGAACCACACAATGCAAGTCCATACTTCCTTGATTGTTGCCAACAAAGAAATTTTTTCCAGGAAAATTTCAAGAGTTTTCGCCCTGAAGCTGATGATTCGGCATGGAGTCCATAATTTAAGATGTCTACACTCGAGTTGACCACATGAGAGCGTGATGATCTGAAGACAAATGGAAAGCATAGACCTATGAAATAGGTGTGACTGTTGTCTTTGGAAGTAGCTGAATGCATGGACCCATGTTGTTGAGACTTTCTAGAAGACACCTGAGAACAGATAAAGGTGTTAAAAGAAGGGCAAGGATGTAGGAACATATGGAAAGAGGAAAGTCTCATGAAATCCATGTAATTAGAAAAGAGATTCATCACCTGTGGATAGTCAGGTTTTGTGGGCAGTACACATGGGCTTAAGTCTTCAAGTCCAGAGTCCATCACCACCATTGAGGTAGATGGATGCAATGCTGATGCTCTCATAGCTACCATGTTTGAGATGATATCCCAGTACCTCAGATTTCCACCTGATGTGTTCACATTAGATTTTCACATGAACACAAAGATCAGAAATCTAGTTGAACTTGCACCCATCAAAGCCAACTGACACAGACTACCCAGACACTGTGATTCAAAAGAAGAGCAGCTGCAAAAGATAAATTGACATTATCCTATACCAAGGTATATAGATCTGCATCTATAGCTGTACTAGAAACTGCAAAATCCACTATTTTTGCAAGAATTCATTATTTCTTCAATCCTGTAGACATTTGAGTTCAGAGAACAAAACATGACTACCAATTAAAAAGGCTCGTAAAGAGAAAGAAACCCCGGGGACAGAAGAAAATAGAAGGTTTTACCAGCACGTGTAAGCGAGCGGGAGTCGCGACACAATGAGAAAATTTTGATTTATGTATTGGATATTGGATCAATATTGGATCCAGCAGAAGCTTTTTGACACTCTTCTTCACTGGAAAACGTCACAAGAACAGCAGCACCTCTCTCTCTTCAATATTGAACCCGTGATATATATATGTACAACACGCTGGGAAAACAAAAATCAACTTCAGTACAAAGATCGTGCAGACAATCGAAGAACAAAATAAAAATCCACCGACTCTCAGAAGTAAAATGCACACGAACGTCAAAAGGAAGAATAGGTGAAGAGCGGGAAAGAGGATCGAGTAAGAGGATAGCGACACAGTGAGCAGAGTGAGCTACAGGAAAGGCGTAAGACGGCCGCTTATCGTTCCTCTCACCGTCAGTCAGTGAGGCAGCGCCTATTTGTAACAGAATACCTAGACGATTGCGGCGCAGGCGTCCTCAGCACCAGTAATAACCACAAGACATGCTCAAGCGCATATTAACAAGGAATCATGAAAATCAAATCAAATGACGAGTCCACAACTTAGAGACAAGGAGTAATCGAATGACGACTGCAAAAAGAGACAAGGAGTGGTTCCGTAATACATTCGCAACGAGAGCAAAAAGCGCGGGCAACAATAGGAAACAATTTAAGAAAGAGGACATAATAGAAGGAAAGGAACAAGGAATAATCGAGCCAGCAGTGATAGCACAAGAGCAAGGAGGATTTAGTATATTAGCAACGAGACCGAAGAGCGCGGCCACCAACAAACACTATACAAAGAAAGAAAGAAGACGAAATTGATGGGGGAAAAAGTAGCTTAGTACATTAGCAACAAGAGCGAGAAGCGCGGGCAACAGCAAAACGATATAAAGAAAGAAAGAAAGAAGACGAAATTGCATGGGAAAAAAGGAGCTTAGTACATTAGCAACAAGAGCGAAAAGCGCGGCCAACAACAAACACGATGTAAAGAAAGAAAGAAAGAAAGAAGACGAAATTGCATGGGAAGAAAAGAGCTTAGTACATTAGCAACAAGAGCGAAAAACGCCGGCCACAACAAACACGATACGAGGAAAGAAAGAAAGAACAAGAAATTGCAGGGGAAAAAAATTATTAGTGACTACCTGGAGCAATAACAAAAAGAAACGCTCCTCTTAGGACATTGCAAAATTTCCACTGACGAACGTCTTGTTCGCCGCCGTCGAGCTCCACACAGCCACGGGAGGTCAGGAAAAATGCAGAGTCGTTTACCAGAAACTCTCAGGAGCAACAACAAAGAGTAGAGTGCAACAGCAGGAGGAGGAGAAGCAGCTGCTGCGGCTGCATTGACATCAACGCCATGGGCAAACCAGACACACGAGGGAATGAATGAAACACGCAAAAACACACACACAAAATGCACAAAATAATTTTTAAATAAAAACATATCCCAAGATTCCTAACGTTCACATACCAAAAGAACCAAAATTAAATCAATAAAACCCCCATTGTAATTTATAAAGTGTTTTTTTCTTTTTTTTTTTCCAAATTTGTGATGTAGGTGGTGGGTTCCAACTTGGTGATGATTCATTCACAAGAGGATTTAGCCAAATTTGGCTACAGGACAGACATGAAAGTGGAGAGGAAAGTAGAAAGGTTTCAGACTCGTGGTCTATTTTGGCGACTTGTTGTTCTAAATATGGCGATTTCAAAAAACAATTCCTTCTCTTGTGACCACTTTGACCCTTTTGTTTTCCATGAATAAAGTCTTTTGTGTATGTTCAACTGGTTTTTTGTTTGTTTTCAGTATGCCAAAATTACCAAAAGAAAAACACTAATAACAAAAATTCAGGGTTGTTTTGCCCAATTTGTTGATATCTGAAAATTTTGCAATTTTTTGTGAAACATTAGCGAAATTAGTCGAATTTACAATAGAACAACAAAAAAGTTCCAAAATCTTCCCAACCTTTTTGTTGGAAAATATGACAAAAAATTTCAGAAAAGAAGACTCTTTAAATTTGTAACCAAATGAGCCAAATTTGGCTAAACACCTCGTGTGGATGTTCACCAGCCCACCACACACCTATCTCACAAAATTGTTTTAAGAAAAAAATTTGTAAAGAAAACTGATTATAATAGAAAGTGGACCACATTATTATATATATATTACTTATTTAGTTGCAATATCACATAAATGCAAGGGTTGATGCTAAAATTCACCATGGTTCTACAATAAATTTATGGAATGAAAAAAATTTAGTATGAATAATAATCCTTGGTAATTATTGAGGAATTATTCTTTGAGATTACTCTGAACTCTTCATAATTAGGGTGGATTTTTCAGAATTATGTGATGTACACAAACTAATATGTCTGATCTTTGGTGTACTAATAAGAAGCACTAGCCTATACTTCCAAGTTTCAACATTCGCAAGTTTTTGGACTTCATGTGTCATGACCCATGACCCATGACCCATCATAGTAGAGGATTTGAGGGGAAAAAAATAATAATAATAAATTTTGACATGTCATTCATTTATTGGCTGTGGCCACAACAGCTACTCTTTATAGCCTGGCTGTTCTTATTGACTAAATAGGAAAAAATTAAAAATTAAAAAAATTAAAAGAGAAAAAAAAATCAGCGGCTAAAGTAGTAGAGAGTGAGCAGTAGTTGGTGAATTCTGCCAAGTAAGCATGACTCGGGTAAGCCCATTACGGCAAGCTGGGGTGTGTGCACTTGGCAGAATCCACCACTTGGCAGAATTCACCATCTACCGCATGGATTCTGCCAAGTAAGCATGCCCTACGTGAACCCATTACGGCAAGCCGCGGTAAGTGCACCCGGCAGAATCCATCAATCTGCAGCCCACCCTTCAAATGGACAGTGTGACCTATTTTCGAAAGTCCTGCTATTAACCAACAACCTAGGTAGTAAGTAGTAGCCTAGGTCTAATTAACGCCAATTATTTATTTTTTCCAGAAATGACCAAAAATGCTTCAAAACTATCAATTTTTCATCCTTTTTCTGGGTTTGTGAAAAGATTTTTTTTCCAAGTTGCGAAAATTTGCCCCCCCCAAAAAAATAAATCTCTACTGGTGTAATATATATCTATTGATCACTGTGTGAGATTTGTTTTTCCCAATTTTGTGATGTAGCCACACTAGCAATAGCCTACAAGAGAAATTAGCCAAATTTGGCTGGCTTCATGTCACAGGAAAGTGGAAAATTTTAAGAATCCTGCTATGTTTTGGCAACTTACTCCAACTTATTATCTAATTGTGACAATTTCAGAAATTTTGTCCTCCAAATCTGGCAACTTTAGTGCATTTTTGACAACTTTTTTTGGGTTGGCAAAGTGAAAAAAGCTCTCTCACTATGTCCTTGCCATTAGCCCAGGCCAAAAATGGTGACAAACAATTTTGAAAATAAAAGTTTCATGCAGTCAATGAGAAGGCTCAGCATGCACTCATGAGGCGCCCAGTTTTTTTCTTTGGGGAGGGGGAGGGGGACTGGAAGAGAGGGATTTTCTGTTTTTTCCTTGTTCTCAAAGTGTTCCTATTGTGTTCCCATGAGATTCCCAAGTCGTTCCTCAAGACGTTTCCAAAAGCACCTCAGATTTATCCCATATGGTTTGCCCAAGATTCAACTCTCATCTATCTATGAAGCAAGGTAGTTTGTTTTGTTTTTGTTTTGTACTTATGAGATCCACTGAACCCAGATGCTTCAGATCTTGTACTTACTGTCTTTGGAAAGCTCTCAATGAGTATGGGTGCATGGGCTTAGTTCCATGGCATTTAGACTTGCAGTGCAAAAGTTCTTGAATACTGAATGATTTCTTAACTAAAAATTAAATTAAATCGTAGCTGAAAATTTCAGAAGAATTGGAATGTGCCTTTCATGTTGTTGGAAAGATCTTGATGAGCAGGATTTAATGGAATTTATCTGGTAAGATTTGGATCCAGAATGTGGGAGATATTGATTTTTAAATGATTTCTACCGCTGAAAATTCAAATAAATTCCAAAAAACCAATCAGTTGAGAACTGGTAACACTTCAAGGCTTACTGCAGTTCAAGCATGATAAGCCAATCAATATTGGCTTCTTTTTTTTTTAAATAAAAAATTGTTAACACAACCCATGGATTAATTACTTAATAATAATCATACTGTGTCCCACTAACTTTGGATGAAAAAAATGTCATGAATTATTTTTTTAAAAACCAGCTATCAAAATTACAAGCATGTACAGTAGGAGCATTTGTCGAGGCAATTTGTTTGCTGCAAGCCCAAGGAGATTGCTGCAATCTGCACCAGAACAAGCACATTGAAAGGAGCCACACTCACTCCCCTAGCATTATATGTGCACATAGTTCTTTTTATCCCTGATTGCCCTTTTGCCCATCCAAGATGTGTCTCATGATGCCCAGACAACTGTTGCCTATACACACACTTTGGGTCCTGTTTATGCACGCTTTGGCCTTGTAATGCACACGTTTGTGTACAAAATGTGCTTGTAATGGGCACTATGTGTGCATTACAAGCCCAAAACATGCATAACATGGGTGCAAAGTGTGTTGTGGCATCATCCTTTGTTTGAGAAAATGATTGATGGGGCTAAGGGCAGACGAGGAAAAAAAAAAGAGCATGCAATACAAAAGTACTGCTTGCGAGAACAATTAATTAAGTACACATATAATGCCAGGGCCACTCCCAGTCTTGCGGTTTGTCAGCATTAGGGTTGTGAAAAACCCTAATTAGGGCATTATCAAGTTCATGCCTAATTCCATCGACCACCAACTTGCCAGAATACAAGTGTTGGAAAACCCTTCTCACTGATGCGAACCCTATACAGGTATGGTATAACTGGATGAAACCCTAAAAACATATTCCTCTCAATTCATCCATTGTACCACAATATATTGGTTCCTTCATGAGGATGTGAGGTTGCATATTCTTTGAAAGGAGGATTGCTAATGTATACCAAGGTTGAGTGGTAAAACTCATTGCACAACTAGATTTGTAAACTTTTCGATGCTATAAACATTTTAACTTTCAATGCTTATTTTGCAAAATAGGCTAATGCTTTAGTTCATGGGTCGTTAATCATGTTTCCACAATAAGAAGCATTTTGATCCAAGAATCAAATAATTTGCTTTGAGCCCAACAAGTTGAGTATGTTCCATTTTTCAAATAACAATTATTGCTTCATTCAAGGATATTCCACATATCGGTCAGATAATTAGCATTACATTATTTTTTGTATAAGTAAGTGCTGGCTCACACAAAGAAACCCTTTCTCCAACCAAAAAACATCATACCACATGGGAATAAGAATCATTACAATATGTGCCTTAATGACATTGTGATTTTTGAAGTGCATGGAATAGTGACAGTTATTGTACATTAAATAAGTGGTTTTGTCTAGCCTAAAGGGAAGGGAATTTGCATCCATGTACAATGGGGGTAAAATTTTGGTTTGAATTGGGAACCAATTTGTGAGTGATAAATAAAAACCTAGTTGTACTCTCTAAGCTAGTTTTTGTAATTAAAATTTTTTTGTCTTCAAATTACCTAACGAAGTTGAAATTTTTTATCATATTTCATTATTTCAAATAACCTAATATGAATGGTAGACCAATTACATATTGAGTTGCTTGTTTCCTAATCTAATAAAATTTGTGAAAACAATAAACTAATTGGTCAAAAACTATTTAAAACAATTTTACTACAAATTATGGGAGTATCACTTGAAATGAATTATTGTGAACTCGTAGAACTTTTACCATTTGATTCTTGTTCTTATAAAAAGAATTCCAACCAAGTCAATCTTGAAGCTTCCTAGAAAATGGGCAATTGTATGAAACCTTGAAAGCTTACTTTGTGAAATAGTTTTGAGTATGTTTTATACTCATTTTGGAACCATCACAATTATATTGAGCACTCAATTGTTCGATGAATCTTAAAGAAATGAAGGTTTCAATGTTAATATGAATTTCGCACAAAGGAACTTGATAAGTATGGATGCATCAAGGTGGTTTGGTAGTGTTTAGACTTACAATGTAAGAATTATTGAATATTGAATTATTTTGTTAAAAAATTCAGCAAAATTAGAACTAAATTTTTAAGGAAGTTCAAACAAGCTTTTAGTATTATTGAAAAACCTTTAATAAGTGGAATTTCTTGGACATAATTTCATAAATTTTAGACCTAAGGTGGGGGGAGATATTGAATTTGGAATCACTTTCTTCACTATAAATTAATTAATATTTTAAATAATTATTTTCACAATCAATCTTTGCCATCAAGATCATGTTCACACTTGGAACAATAGTCCTATTCATGCGTGGGTTTATGGCACATGCCACCACACTAATAATAATTAACATACAATTATTTATCTTGGGCATGTGCACTATTTGTTCAAAATTGATTTATGCAATTTTTCATTGTTTGTTTATTTGTGCGATATGAAGCTAATTCTTCCAAGCCTAATTATTTTGTTATTTCCCCCAACTTGCTTACACATATCTTACATACACACAACTCATGTTTAACATTAATTAATTCCTAAAAAGGTGAGTCAAAGAAAAAGAAAAAACTTTTAAAAATTGCAAAAAATCTAGAAAATCAAAACTAGTTCAAAATGTAATATAACTTTGAAACTTACTGCTGGACTTAATATGCTTAACGAATGTTGTTGAAAATTTTGAAATATTCAAATTCAGGCTATTGAATTTATTTTTTTTCAAAAAACTTAATTATTTTGACAAGATTTGTTGAACATGAGTGGTAGGTACAATATATGAAAAGGGAAATTATCATGTTTGTAAATAGAATATCAAACACCTTCAAGCATAAGTTATTAATTAGTTGTTTAATAAGTTGTGTGGTCTCTTTTCTCAACCCTTTGAAAAATTACCAAAGGGGTATGTGTAATGGATATCCTCTTACCATGTTACTTATGTTCTTTATCACACCCTTAAAACCTTCAATGTGACAACTAAGATGTGATTTCCTTCAATTTCCTTCCTTTTCGCTCCCCCCTTTCATCTCCCTCACCTTGCCTCCCATCTATCCTTTTCATCCTCCTCCCCTAATCACCATGTCACCTCCGCTTTTGCTCCTCAACGACAATTCGTCTCCTCAAAGCTCCTCCTCCTCCTCATTTGATACTGATTATAACCTCTTTTTTCCAACCCCCTTCATGTCTTCTTTAAGCTCACAAAAGCATAAAAAAGGGAGAAAAAACCTTTATTAAAACTTATTAGGGCTAAATAGCTTTTAAATGAAATGCCCAATCCTAACAACTATGTTCATCTTAACACAACAACAACAAGTGTTAGAAACTTAGGCCTACCACCCACAACAAAAACTTACCCTAAAAGCCCAAAATGGCAAAACAAAATCTTGCAAAACTTACTAAATATACATTCCAAAAATGGCCAAAACAATTATGTTATCCAAAATATGATGGATCAAACTCCCTAGTCCAAATTTGGGTTAACTAACTCATCACAATTAATAATGATAACTATCCTAGGATATCGACCCCTTGATAGCCATGCACAACACATGTTCTTTTTCTTGTTCATGTTATCTATAATATTGTTCAAACTTAACTACCTCATTCCTTTCCCCTAGCCAAGTATATATGGATATGGAAAGTGAATTAACATGTGTCTTTTCATGTCCATGCAATTTTAAACAACATGTTATATGTAATAACCTACCTCTTTCAAGCCTATCTATTTAACCATTTGTTAGTACACATTTACATTGGCATAAAGCACAATTTTGAGATATGGCATAAATGATGACGAACTACTAGGGACTACATGAAAATGTAAGAGAAAAAAAGATTTGGGGACTTCCTAGGAAGCCAAGGATTTTGTTCAATGTAGATTGAAAAGGACATTATACTCATATTACCACAAAAAAAATCATTTCAATTAGGTACAATGTGTAAATTGGACTTAGCTCCATAAAAAATTTGAAATTTTTGGAACAAGACATTTCAAAAATTTCAAAAATCATTCTCAAAACCAAAATGGATGTTTTATCAAACCATTAATTTTTTTTATTTAATTTTTTTTCAGATATGGCATAAATTATGATGAACTACTAGGGACTACATGAAAATATAAGAGAGAAAAAAAGATTTGGGGACCTCCTAGGAAGGCAAGGATTTTGTTCAGTGTAAATTCACAAGGGCTTTACACTCATATTACACATAATTTTTAGTTTCAATTAGGTACAATGTGTAAATTTGATTCAACTCCAAAAAATATTTGGAAGTCTTTGGAACAAAATATTTCATAAATCTCAAAAACCATTCTCAAAACTACAATGGATGTTTTTATCAAACCATTAAAATTTTAATTAATTAAAATTTTGGGCTCCACACTACTACGTAGTAATGGTGACAATCATTTTATTTTATTTTACGTTTTCATATGGTTTTCAATAATTCATCATTATTTATTCGAATATTAAATTTTAATTTTAATATAAATATCATGAGCATGAAAAGACACATATTCATTTTCATTTTCATATCCATGTTGATGAGTAGGGAAAGAGAGTGAGATAGTTATTAGCAAAGTTAGTAGGAAAGGGGATAGTTATTATGAAAAAAAAATTAAATAGTTGCTTTTAAAATTGTCTTTGAAAATGTCAAGGGACAACAATACAATCAGAAATGTCTTTAGAATTGTCCAAGGATGATTGTACGATAGATTTTTAAAAATCACCCATATACCAATTCATTGAAATTTCTCGTTGTTGAAAATTTTCAAAAATGAAAAGCTGAAATCCAAAGTCTATTTCAAAATCAAGAACATGACAACCTTGTTAACTTGGAAGACATAAATTTGCACAAATAAATAATCTTCACAAGCCCCTAGTACAAAAAATGATTACTATTCATTTAGTGGCTATAATAATTAGTCTAGGTGGTGGCATTAAAATAGTCTATCATCTTATTATTATATTGTTCAATTTTTCATTGTTTATGAGTCAGGCTAGGGAAATAATAAAAACTCTACATAGATGTGACTAACAAGTAGAGGTCCAAATAAGGTGTGGCATTTGGGACATGTAAAGCTAACATTTTGGTCTAGAAGAAACCCCTCAAGCACACTAGCTTCATGATTTAGTATAGTACCTAAAATTGTAAAATATTATTATTTTTACTACCCAAAGTAAATGACAAAAAAATAATTTGTTGCCTATTATCATGAGTGATGCTACAAGCTTTGTGCAGCTGAGTCATTATTGGAGTGACCATAAATTTAAAGGGAAAGCATTCATTGTTAGTTCAGTTTCATGCAATTTGTTTTTGTTGCAAGTTACACATGGAGGAGAGAAACCTCATAACACATGTGACTTATTTTAGTACACTTATGAATGTGTACACAAGCACATGATGGAAGTTACAAAGGGAGGTTCAGAAGATCAGTACAACATATCGAGGTATCAGGTTTGTTGTTAGAAGATAGTTTTCCTCTTTAGTGACAAGACCCCCCTCCCCCTTTCCCCCTTCTTCCACACACACACATACTACATAGGTGGTGATTTACCGAAGTCTAGGGTCAATTTCCACATTGATATTTCCATATTTTTTCATTAATTTTATTTCATAATCTAGTATTGTGATATAATTAGTGAAGTTATTGAGAGTTTAGCCTATGATAATTATGATGATTTTCAAGATTTCAACTTCACATTTTTCACAAAATTTCATTTCACTATTTTGAGGGTTATTTAATAAACAAAACTGACCTTAGGGTTAAGGTATTCTCAAACCAATGTTCAATTTTGGGGAGAGAATAATGTGACCCCATTATAGACCAACAACCCTAACTGGTTGTTAATTGATTGTAGGCTC
>Ga0209611_10009737_pt1 | contig 14419 bp, 6 predicted proteins | sample S1TSphgellanicum_3_FD_187693 | JGI IMG/M metagenome (GOLD analysis project Ga0209611, IMG submission 187693) | Host-associated microbial communities from peat moss isolated from Minnesota, USA - S1T2_Fc - Sphagnum magellanicum MG (SPAdes) (version 2) | ecosystem: Host-associated > Plants > Peat... | reverse complement strand
TTGAATATTAAATCTAATACAAGTGTTGTATGTGCAACATTCTTTCACATACTTATATAGTTTACAAAGTGAAACTTTTAACAAAGGATATGGGATAAATTTAGTGAAAGGGAAAAATTCCAACATGATCCCACATCATCCTTTCTCCCCTACAAATTAAAGTAGGCAACTTTAACCAATGTTATCTTTTTCATACTTTGTCCAAATGAAAAAATTGAAACTTCATTTTTAAACATTTTTCCAAGATGTACACATCTATATTGTTTTTAGAAAAAAAAATGTAAATTAATTTAACTGAAAATGCATTTGAATTTTTGCTATTTAATACACATCAACAATAATGATGTCTTGAAGATTTTTTTTCTTCAAAATGATTTGTAAATAAACCTATTTAAAATCAACATTGAAAAAAAAAATTGGGAATTTGTTTTTAAAGTATTAAATCTCCCTGCCTTTTAAAGATATATTGAATCAATCAATGTTGTATAAAAATTATTTAAATTAAATGTAAATCTATGATATATATTTTATTAAATATATAACAATATATAAAATCACACACATACACACACACACACAAAACATATTTTAATATCATTAATTTTTCATTAATTTTATTATGAATAGTAATTTTCCATCTTTTGAAAAAAAGGTGTGTTCATTTTATTAAATTTGATTATATATATAATTTTCCCCAATTTTTATAGTAGTAATTTTGATAAATTATTTAGCAAATTATTTAATAAATAAGTTTCACCCTAGCCTTATAACTTGACCCTTGTTCCTTTTTTGCATTTTCTTCTTCCATTTTGTTTTCATTTCTCACAAATAGTGAAGAGGAAGGTGAAATCATTTTCCATAAGAAAATAATTTAAAATTTTTTCATAAAGTTTTTTTTAAATTATAGGGATCAAGTTCTATATTCTTAACTATTCATTATATGACAACTTTCCATTTTGGGGCACATTGTGAATTTCTTTTTAGATATATTGGATATAATTAATAGGATTATATATCATTATTAATGTCAAAGAGTTCAAGGAAGATATTCATCAAAATAACCCTTGAATGAAAGTCCCTTAATTATTTTTTGGGGTGAATTTTCACAATGTGGATTCAAATAAAATTCAAATAATTTCAACATTTTTTGTTCAAAAATAAATAAATTAGAAAAACTTCAAATTATTGCGAAAATCACTAAAGTTTCAAAACCACAAGCTTGAAATAAAAAGACCCAAAAAAAACCATAGCATAATAAAAAGTTTCACATAAATTCAATGTTATAAAAATATATGTAATATTTATTATAAAATATGTTAGACATATCATTAGATCAAAGGTAGGCTAAAATTTTGGGATTTAATGTTAGACCATATTATATATATGAAATTTTAAATACATTACAAAACCCATTAGATCAAAGAAACATGATAATAGCAATGCATTATTTTTTCAAGGGTGAGCCAAGGTTTCAATTTGCAAATGTAAGTCCTTCATCATGGTGTCCAATTTTGAAATTTTGGTCAAATAAGGTCAATGGTACACCTCGTAATTTTTGTAAAATGACTATAGTCATAAAGCATTGTGTAGTCATGAAATGATTGCAATCATAAAAATGGCATAGTTGCAAGACATATATTATTCCAGGACTAAATCAAGACTCTAATTATATATGATCAAGTCATGGATGCCATGTTTTGGTGTACTACATCTTTGCATTTCAAAGGAGAAAAAAAAGATGTCTCCACTTTAGAAGACTCCTCCCCTAAAACTAAAAGCATTTTTTGCTATTCAACGAAACCCTCAATTTCTTGCCCCTTCACACCTCATGAAACACCTTTGCGCACTAGGACTTGGTATGTGACCTCTGACAGTGATGGCATCGTGTCGTCCTTTGATTCCACATCCTCTTCTTCCACACCCCCTCTTTTAGCTCTAGCTTATCCTACCTCAAACAAGTTCATTCTTTGAAGTTGATCCCTAATTGTCCATTCTACAAACGTAGCCCAATTTATAGGGTGATTTTTCCTCTCATAAACAATGCTTTAAGCTAAGGTTATGTTATTCGTGTGGTTGGCATTTTCATGCGTTGATGGGTGATCATCCATAGTTTTTCAATGTGCTTCACCAACTCTAGATTGTTGTTAAAATTGTAGCAATAACCATTTTTGTTGGTAGGAGGTCCAAACAACTCCAAAACCTCCTCCTCTATATAATCTAACCCAAGCTTCAACTTTTTGGGAGATGGCCCAATGCTACATAACCCATAAGCCTCAACAAACTATTTGTGTGTTAATGGAACCTTCTTGTCAAAAATGATCTTGGGTGGATTTGCAAATAGTGGGTGTACATAAAGAGATACGGTGCTCTCTACTTTCACTTTTTTTTTAGGTCTCTATTTCTTATGTTACATATTTGTTGAGACATTTTTTGTCCAAAATACACTCTACGACAATTGTGTTCTTTCAAAATCTAATGATCACGCACATGTTAAGCTTTGATAAAAAGCAAGCTCACTCTACTATTGATCTCAAAATGATTGCAATAAGACATAGGTTGTGTGTGATAAATCACACAAGTCCAAGTAAGCTTGTCCTATAGCTTTGTGTCTATGCAACGTAAACTGCCTCTAATGAACATTTGAAAATGTTGCATAAATTGGCCAATCCCACTTTGAATGACATTATTTTGTCATCATCATGTGTCAACATTGTGCATAGTGTAAATTTTGCACAATGGACTTTGGGTCAAGTTTTTTTTTTGTTGGGTTTTGGTCCACCCTACCATGCCAAGACCCTTATTATTGTTGAATCATAATAATAAAAAATGTGTGAACTTTGAGAAAGAACATATAATAAAAAAATAAAAATAAAAGATCTTTCCCATTTGGTGACCATTCTTGAATATATATTTTTTCAATTTTTGGTTGATGAAGTAGAAATTACTTAAGGTTAATGTTTTCTTTGAATATTCTAAGATAGATATAATATTTTAATATGAAATGTTTTTAGTTAATAACAAAAAATTTAGGATTGGGTCTAATCAATGTTGAAATAAAAAAATTGCTTCTATGATTGTAAGATAACTTATATGAAAGGAAAATTATTTTTCAATTAAGAAACATTTTAATATAGAATATCACGAATTATAACAAGAAGTATTTTAAAATTATTAAATTTATAAAATTAATTGTAATGCAACAAATGCAAGATTACATGGGAGCAATTACAAGATTGATTCATGGCATCAAAAGGTGTCAATGTATTAGTGAAAATGACCGTCTAGAGATTGGAAGCACATCATAAAAATCAAGAGAACAATGCATTTAAAAATTTTGAATGACAATGTGTCAAGCCAAGGTAGTCATTAAATCAATAGCCTAAAAGGGTGGAGGAAGTACCTTCTAATCACATGGGGGAATGCTATTTGGTGAATAGGTGAACATGAATATGGACATGCACAAGTGAATGTGAGCAAATAGAAATATTCCCTCAAATGTCCAAAGGAATGTTCTTTGTCATGTTCACTTGATGTGGATCATCAAATTTTCTTTGACACATCCCAAGATGTTGTCACATCAAGGAATATATTTGAATATTACCTAACACATAATCCATGTCAATGTACACATAAATTACTTGAATAACAAAAAATAAATCATGTTAAACAACTATGGTTTCTAAACTTTACAAAAAAATTCAAGGTTTTTGTGATTTTGGTGTGTAATTAAAATCATCATTACATCTTGTTTGCTAGATCTTTGTTTTGCCACAATCTTTTGAAAATATTACTACTTTTAGGTGGTGTTGTGGAGGGGAGGTTGCAAAGTTGAAAGACACTAATGATGAACAACATTTTATTTTATGCAATCATGGGTTGAGATGATCTATTTAACAAACATTGCACATAAGCATCATTTTGATGATGAAACATTTGTCAAGTACCCCAAATACTTTATGGAAGCAACCCAAATGTGCCAAATTCATTGTGTATGTTATTTTTTCTCTTTTTCTTTTACATGTGTGTGTCACATTTGGGGGGTTATGAAACTCAACATAGATTTCACACATTTCATATCATTCATCCCACCAACACAAAGAAAGAAAGAGTTAGGCCCCAAATTTCTTTCAAAATGATGAGTGAAAATCTCTAAAACCTTGCCATTTTAAAAACTTCTTCAATTCTTGACATGTGAACTATCCCTGATTTTTTAGTTTACAACAATGCCCATAGTGTAAGGAATATTAACTACATAATTTCCATATAAACTCTAGAGATTGACTATCTCAAATCAATATAAATATTTCAAACTTTCATAACAAATGTGTAAATGGTTGTATAAAGCAATGCATGCCCAAGTTTTATTGGCGATATATTTTTTACACTAGTCATTTGTGGTAGAATGTTTCAATTTAAATTTTTTTTTAATGTAGTGTGAAAATCCCACACCACCCCCACCCCCCCATGCCAAACCACAAAACAAAAACCTAATCCAATCATTGTAATTTTGTGATAGTCCAATTAGCCTTAAATGAATTGCCTTCGTGATTTAAAAGTTTTCACAGTTCCAAACTATGTATGACCATTAAATTACAATCCTACTTTTAGGCCCGATTTACATGAGGGCATGGGCTTAATTGTTCATGGGCTCAAGATTGAATGTTCTAGCCCAACATTTGGATTCAACATACAAAGTCATAAAATATATTATTTTTATGAATTGAACTTAAGTCATGTAAACCTTTTTGGTCCAAATTAACACTAATTCATATATGGAACACCAAATAATAAATTAAATAGTTACCTAATATTAATTCAAATATGAGACATTAACTAGTAACTAAAGCAGTTACTTAACTCAATAGGAATCAAACTAGTATATTAATTAATATGTAGTTAGTTAATAATTATATAAATTTATACTTAATACATGTTAACATTGAAGTAATAAAATAACTATAAATTAACATTTATAAAAATCAAATCTATACTTAATACAAGTAAACACATAATTATGCCACATGCCAACACTCATTGGTGACCAAATTAGCTACAAACGATAATACATATATGGTGAATTAAAATATGAAATTATATTTGTTAACTTTTTTTCCAACCAAATTTTGCTAAGATGTCATGTTGTTTACAACTATGGTCACATGTCACTTGATTACATAACTAAAAATATTTTAATTATATAGTTGCATCTATTGTATCTTTTTCCTAATGTGGGTAGACATTGAATGTGTGCATATTATCATTAAAAACAATATTTGGAGAATTGTAAAAGTTCCCATATCAAGGCTTTTCATAGTACTACAAAATTTGATACATTGGTTATAATATACAACAATTCAAAGATTGCAAAATATTTAGACATTAATGCACCACTTAGGTTTATTAAATGTTATCAAGGTAATATTATAAAGAACCCTACCAATTCACAACTTTGTAATCATATGAAAATTGAGAATCCACCTTTTAGATCCAACGATGAAAAAAGATGTGGGAGTTTTAGGATGGGATGAAGGTTCAAGCTCTTAAGTTGGGCTCACAATCATGTCAAATTGCACAAAACAAGAAAAGAAAACAATCAATGTAGTTTGGAACCAAGATGTGCATGAACAAGCCACAAGGCAATTCACATTCATAAAACACACACCATGGCCCAAACTTGGCAAAGAGGCATGAATTGATCATTCGCATTCATAAATCAAAAAGCTAGAGGAAATGTAATTAACCATTGCTTAGTTCACATGATTAACATTATGTTTAATTCCAAAGTCTCATGAACAATTCATATTTATACCACAATGTTTATTATATATTATGTAGCATGTTAATCAATTTAAAAGTAATACAACACGTATAAAATATCTAAAATAATTTATGTTACCATTTTAGCATTGTTTATGACTATTTAAGCACTTTTTGACCAATCTTGAGCTACCAAGTCCACTTGTTAGGTCTCCCAATCAATATTTTTAGGGTGCACCCCTAATTTATTAATTAGTGAATGTATTTTCACCACTTTCCTCCCTATATTATATTTTATAGTTGCCCAAGGGATTACATTGATTGAAATGATATTTTTTTCTTAAGACCTCAAAAACAAAAGTCTTAAAAATTAACTACTAGAATGTGTGTCCTAAACCACTAAAATATTCCACCCAATCGGCCATTGGGTGGATTTCCCCATCACCCATGCTTTGTACAAACTTGTACATGATTGTACATTCATTGTGGATCATTACACTTTCACTATAGTGGATCATGTTGTGTAATATCATCACCTAGCATTTTGGTCAAGTTCAATTCACTAACTATGATTCCCATCACTTTGGAAGTTCGTAACTTTTTTATTTCACCTCTAATTCAAGAGCCTTGGAAAAAAAAAAATAGCCTTTAAAAAGAGCTTTCCAATGGTGTAGATCAAACCTCCAAATTGAAGTTAATTTGATGTCTCTATCAAACAATTTAATTGTTAGGAGTCATTTTAGTTTCATTCCATTGTTTTAAATGGTCATAACTTATGTTTAGGATCTTGGGTTTGGTCCAATGCTACCCTAGTTTTGTTCTTTAGTTTTCAAAACATTTAATCCAATGGCTAAAAAGTGCCCAAGTTGAATAAGGTTTATAAACTCAAATTAGGCTCCAATTCAAGGCATTTCAACATTTCCAACTCCTAAAGTGAAATTTGATTCGGGAATCCTAGAAATGCCCCCTTTTAATTCCCCCACACCTTCACTTCATGTGTGAATGTGTCTGCATTCATTTGCATTCACTTCATGTTTCAACCCCCTATTTGTCATGAATCCAACTTTGAAGTTCATTCAACTTCCTTTCATTTCAAGGATGACATTTTATTGCCCATCTTAGTAATTGGTTGCACACTAAAATTAAGGTCATGACATTTATCCCCACTAAAAGGAAAGGTCAATGTCTTCATTGACAATATAAGGAACTATGTTGAAATCCCATGCATTTGAAATATTTGGAAGAAAATTGGAAAATGATTAACCATTCAATTTATGATTGGGTTTTGGTCATAACGGAGAACTATGATTGAAAAAGGTCTAATCATTAAAGATAGTTACCATTAGACAATTACAAGTTGCAAATGACACCATGTCACATGGAGGTGGAATCAACAATATCATGCCTTTATAATTACAATCCATTTTTTCAGCATCTATAATGAATAATCATTAGTATTATGTGGACCCCATGTAGCTTATATGGAACTTGGCTTTGCAATTGAATTTGTGACTATGTTATGGATATTCACATGATTTCAAATGTCTTAATTCCCAAGCCTAACTTACTTATCTACCTACCTACTTAAGTAAAGTAATAGACCTAGGTAGGTAATAAGTACCTATCTTAGCCTAGCCTAATGTTGTACCTACTTAGCTAACCTAACCTACTTTACCTACCCAACCTTAACCCATAGGTTGCAAGTATAATGACTTGAACCCTTCACCTTCAAAAGGATAAATCGAATCCTTAATTAACCATTTGAACACCATACCTTTACAATGTGATAGATTTTGTCAAATTTTTAATGTCACATCTTGTTTACTTACATTATTTTGAAGCTATTAAATATGGCCTTAACATGGAAATCATTTGATAGACATGCTATAAGCACTTCTTGCAACATGGAGACACTAAAGGCAAGTCAGAGAATCTAAAGCTTTTAATTTGTGCAAAATGAAAAAATGATAATCTTCTACTTTGATATTATCAATTGAAAAACATGTGTAATGAACTCCATTCCATGGTTGTATTTCTCACTTGGAAGAAGAGGATAGGTTTGAATGTCCCTCATTTTGAAGCTTTAAGAAATGAAGCTATATGACCATATTGGGTGGGTTTTCCAACAAATCCCATCGCCCATACATGGTGAATTTTACGTTTCAAAGATTCCAAGTATGTCACATACAATGCAAAGCCTTTTCACTCACCTCATCCTCAATCCATTAAAATCCTATACATTGAAAGCTTTAATGTTATGCAACATAATATTGTTAGAATATAGTTGAGAAACATTGAAGCTCATTGCACAACCCTGTAAATTTACAATTGTTGGAAATGCACCATTTTTTTGGCAAGGCTAGCCAAATTGATGGCACAATACTTCCTTGCTATGACCATCATTTAGGCCACATAATGTAAATCAATTTAATCATAAAATATATTTGTTTTGCTATTCAGATGATATCCACATGTGTGTTGGTGGAATTTGAATATGTTCATTAGTGAAGGTGTAGTGAAAGGTAAACCTCCCACACCTTTCAATTGGTGTGTTCAATGTGGCATTGTGTTAACACTAATTGACATTGATTTAATTGAATATGATAGATTTTGCCTTGTGAAAATTGAATTGGACATTGGCATCAACAACATTGTGTTTTTGCACATACCTTTTGAACAAGGTTCCCTTCCTACTATGACTTCCCCTATTCCCAAGGGACCCTTTCTTGGCCAAGAAGAATATCCAACCATATGGGATGGCAAAAACATGTATTTTTGCCTAGTGAATAATGAGCATGATCAATATATAATTGAGCATTCTAAGGTGTTCAACATTTGCTCTTATCTTCATTGGTTGTCAATGCACACTCTATAAATGTTGTGAGAATTTGTGTTTACCCATAATGTACTTGCTTTATTTCAGCTTCATGGCTACTCCTAACATGGGTAAGAGGGGGAAGTATATGCCTTTCAAGCACATGTCCTGTATCTTTGTGGTCCTCCTTTTTGGTGTCCTAAGTAATTGTAAGCATCAAACTACAAGGAGCAAAATGGAGGTTTGAGAATACCTTGCCCATGATTTGGATTGTGTTTGATGTATGTTTTACCTATATCCATTTAAGGTTGCTATTCATTTTGAAGCGATATTTATCCATTTTAAAATTTTGGTATCATGGTTTACATTCCTATCATTGTTAGTCATCCATTTTGATGTCCACTACGAGGGAAACAATATGTGTGAAGCCATTTGAATTTTCAAATGTACATTTTTTATATGCACCTAGCATTAAATAGACACATATATAATCATTTTTATTTTTAATGTGCACGGTTGGTTGTTTACATTTCCCAAATTGTGTTCATTAGAAAGACTTTTCTTCATGTTACACAATTTTTTTGTGTGCAAAAACATTCCTAATTATTGTGGGCCCTAAATAAATCCATCCACCATTTGATTAAAGTAGTAGTTTTGAAAATACTTAAATTATTGAGTACATATGTACAAAATATTTAAATGGTGTAAAATGAAGGTGTTTGTGCCAACACATCATCTCAGGGTTTTCGAAATAATACTAGATAAGTCAATCATTGCAAATAGTCCGAAAAACTTCATTTTTTTGGTCTAGAAAATAATTCTTTATTCATGGGAAATTTTATAGGGAGCCCATACTCCCTTATAGTTGTGACCAAAGCTATAACTCTTGGGTGAAAGCATGAAAAAGGACGCATAAGTACAATGGACAACTTAATAACTTGACTTTTTCAAAATGAATTTGATTTGGAGCTCCAAATTATGCATTCATTTAAGTAAATCAATGTACATTTCATTGCAAATCCAATTCAACATGGTACTAAATGAGGTTAAATTCAACAAGGATGTGTTTTTGCATTTTAGTCATGTAATTTGAAAGTAAAATTACATTGGTGTAGGGGACTTTTAGTATCTCAAGTATGTCTAGAATTGCGACACCTTAACATGCTTTCACCTTCTTAGTGGAAATAGGAGATGGTGGCATCATCGATGAATAGAAAGTGGGTATTCCTTTTGTACCTATTGCAAACATGAAAAACAGATCTTATGAAGGGGGAAAACTACCTATACCTAGGTGGACGGTTGGCAGTTTACATTGGTGAAGAGAGACTAGAGACCAAACAAGTGAGTATTGAAGAAACCTGTTGTCAATTTTCAGTCATTGAGAAAGAGGACCATGGCAACGCCATGCCAAATCGAATGGTTAGGTGATGCCTTCGTGGGCAGTTCCACGTTGAAGACAAAATTGGAGGAGAGTCTAGTTGTTGCAAGCACACCCCTTCTATATGTTGTCTCGTACAATGGGCACACGTAACATGCTTGCATTCTTTTTTTTGACATTAATAGCCACACCATTGGTGCATTTGAATGTGGTACCTAGCATGTCACAATAATATCATGCTAAGAGTTAGATAAGTTGTGATCCAAATTCATCAATTTCTTGGGCTAGAAGTGGCAAGTTTATCATTCAGTGATTGACCTTTTCCAAACCTCGAGTTTGAGCTTTGTGATGCAAATGAAGCTCCTACTTGGTTATATATATCATGAGGCTTAGAGTCTTGTGTCACTATGTTGCATTGTTCGAGAGCATTACTTCTGTTGAGGTGCAGTTAGAACTTGAGGTTGGGGATGCTAGGATTAGGCAATTGGGGGTTGGATGAGTTCAGAGAATCATAAGTGAATTCAACCTTAAAGTTTTCTACATATTAATATTTTGTTTGCTAGTTGTGTGAGTGCTATCTGTGAGTGTTGAATTGTAGCAATTACCTTATCAAAGGACTTTGCTAGCATCATGTGTTCATTGTCCCAGTGAGCACCCTCGAGGAACATTCCATAGATGTACATTCCATCTTCTAGTATCTTCTCATGGTCTCCTTGCTCTGGCAAACAAATGAACTCAAAGCAGATTGTGTTTATTGGAATTCTGTACTTGCCTGTAAGATTCTGCAGAACTCCTGTAAGGAAAACATGTGTGAAGAAGAAGCCACCAAGCCAGAAATTCATAGATGGGCCATTGTCCATCCAACTTTGGAGCATGTTGAGCCGATCCAACACATGATTGAAGTAGTTGTTAAGTGGGTTCATTGTTGTATAGCTGACTGGGGCCCATAGAATTGGCATATTTGATGCAAACATGTTCTTTGCAAGTGTCTCAATGTCAAACGACATCACAACGAGCCCTTTGGGTGCCTTCTGCAGAGTGGCCAAGCTAGCCCTTATCATTTGTATGGATGAACAAGCCCTTTCAAACACAAGGGAGAATATTCGATGCCGAGCAAGAGTGAGCAAGACTATGAAATGTGTGAAAGATATTTGTAGAAGTGACAAGGTCCTATACCACTAAAGTCTAAAGAACATGTACCACATACATATGTTAGGTGGTTGAAGCGGACCATCTCCTACACAAGAATAGAGTTTATGCTTTCTTCATATTGGACTGGGTACTTGTAGTGAGGCAGTTCCAAATTGAACAGTGGTGGTAGCTTGTTGTTCATGTTGATTACAATATCAAGAAGTAGCTCCTCTTTGTTGCGACCACCTGCAATTCTACTTTGGCTCTGTTGCTCCACATACAACACATACAATGAGGCCTCAACTGACCTAAACTGATGTGGTTGCTTATAAAAGATGTAAAATGTTGTGGACCCCATAACATGAAGGGCTATAGCAGGGATGAATATCCCAGTGTGCAGATGCATTTTGAGGAGAAGAGGGAGGTCGGTAGAGAGCAAGAATCAGGGTTTAGGGGTGCCAGAATAAGTACTTGGGTCGAAAGGATTGCAGTAAGGAGCTGGTTCACTTCTTGGTTATCTTTTATAATATCAGTGTTTTGGTGCACAAAAATAAAAAAAATGGATTAAAATATCGCCCCATGAATTTAAAAACTAGATAGATGTAATGGGTCAAGGGCTTTTCATGAGAATCATTTTGTCTAACTGAGATGTTTTGTCTCAAAAAATGAATCAACAAAACCACCCTTCTAATCTTCTAAACCCATGGAACTAGCAAATTCGCACAAATTTTCAATTTATAAGGAACTAGAATTGATCAATTCTCTAAGATAAATTTGCTAAAAATTGGAACCAACCCATTATGTAAATTTTTAGAAGTCACCTACCCTAAATCGATGGTTCTTGAAAAAAACAAGAAACCGTGCAATGTTAAAATAAATCCTTTTGGAACCTTGCGATCGCAAAAGGTCATGGGTTCTCAAACCTAGTGGTGTGCAAGTGAAAATCCTACCGAGCCTCTCTTAATGAGCTCAACTTGGGGTGGCAATGGCATGTAAGGCTAGGCTGAATAAGTCATGTGGTTCTAACAAATTGAAGGCATGACCCATGAAATTGCTAGATTTCGTGGTTTTAATTCTTAGTTATCTTGAGTGAACTAATAGTTACATGTGTAATAAGTTTTGGTAGGTTTGTGAAAATTATAGAAAGCCACTCGAAATGGTAAAAAAGAATCATTATTTTTAGCATTCAACAGGATGGGTTTGAGTGTAAGCTTCAAGATTGTTTTTTCAGGCCAATGGGATTGCTAAATTAGGGGATCTGAATTGATTTTTTAAATTATTGTGAGTGATTTAAGGGGATGTTTCCATGATCTCCTAGTCTCTCACTGTGCCAAGGTAAACCAGCACCCACATTGGAACTTTCCCCATTTTGAGTGAGGCCTCTTAATAAACATAATGAACCCAAAATATGTTACATTATCTGAACTCAAAGACCTTGATTTCCTCTAAGGACACAATGTTTGCATTATTTAGGAGAAATTTAAATGGATTTAGGGGTTGTTGAGTGTCCTGCATGTCAGTAGATCCATATCTGACATTTGAATCCCATGTATAATTACACTTACACATTCAAGCTTTTTACACTTCAACCTTTTAACACTTACATTGTTGCCATGTATAATTTTTTCACACTGAAAACTCCCAAAATGCTATGTAAAGGTTATAGGGGCATGTTAGAGGCATGTCAATGTATTTACTATATACCTTAATGACTACCTCTGTTATAGTCACATTTTATTTCTGGAATCTAGAATTGGGCTTTCCTATATTGTTTAAACTACAAATCTATATTTCCTCCTCCTCGAGCACTCATGACCATACTTCAAGTTGTTAGACTTATCAATCTACATACAATTTCACAAAAATGAACTACTCCCTTTACAAAGCTTGTACAAGGATCAAGATGTAGAATCTACCATGAGTGAGCACATAATATGCCTTAATTCCACACAAATTTCAGGAAATGAAGGTTGTGCCCTAGGGTCAGGATGATAACAGGCTTGAACCAAGGTGGACAGCTGCTGAGGACATTGTTCAGCCATATCTCGTCTCAAACCATCCTTTATCCTCTTCGAAGATCCATCCACTTCAAATTGAGGAAAGGGACACATCCAGTCAAAATCTCATAACACACGGTCCCAAAACTATAGACATCAACTTTGAAATGATATTTCAAGGACTCACTTGACGAACTTGGACCAACATTATGATTCTCTGAATTACCAAACAGTTCTGGTGCCATCCATTGAGTTGTACCCAGATCCATTGTTAGGTTGGAATATGTGTAACTTAATGTGCAAATTTTCAAGTGAAAGTCCCTTTTTTTCTTAAAATCAGTTTGCCAAAATGTGCCCGTTTTTAAGGATTGAGTTGCCACAAATATACATGCTGGTTACACTTTTAATGCTCTTGGAAAAAAGTATTGCTAGTTAGGCGAATTATGACTGAATCTGTGTGGGGATACTTGCAAGTACTGCAAGACGTAAAAAAAGAAAAAAAATTGACTAACAAGGAGCATGACTTCTTTTATGAACTTCTACAAATTTTCAGATTTTTTTGTCACTTTTGAGGTGCATTTATCATTTTTTCATCATTTTCAATGTGCTTTTATCACATTTTTCAACGCTTCAACATTTTATTTTCAAAAAAAAATCATTCAAGGTTTTTAATAATTATTTAATGTCAAACTTGACCCAAGGCTATGATAATCCAAATTTCTTTCAACTTGTGAAAATGGTCGTTTCAACCTTCCATGACCAAAAAAATTTGCCCTCGTTTTTAACACTTTCATTTTGTGCACTTGCAAATGCTAATATGCACTCCTTTAAATAACAACCTTGTGTAAATCTATAAATTTAGTAATGTTAACACTATATGTGCTTAAAGATGGAGTGATGGGTGTGCTCTCAACAATGTTCCCAATTCACAAAATGTCTTCCATTCTTGCACAATTTCAACTTTAAAAAAATGAAAAACAATGAAAACCATGAACTTGAAACAACCATAGTGAACCCTAGGTTATGTCTTTGTCCTCCAAACCATGAGCTTTCCTTATAATTCATTTAAAAATTTAGACCAATAGAATTTCCCTCCAAATGATGCCATGTAGATGCCACTTCAAATTAGCTTGAATTGGTCTCAGATCTTCATTTAAAGCCCATGGGTCCAATTTATGATTTTCAACCAGAAGGATTGTTCCATTTTGTTGGACCTTCCCCCTTGGACCCTCATCTAAAGTGCCCCTACAACTTTTGAATTAACTTATGAGGCTGTTGTACGAATGCATTTATCAATGATGGTGAGAAACAAGAAGAGATGTACATAGAGAACTCTAGATT
>Ga0209611_10009735_pt1 | contig 14422 bp, 13 predicted proteins | sample S1TSphgellanicum_3_FD_187693 | JGI IMG/M metagenome (GOLD analysis project Ga0209611, IMG submission 187693) | Host-associated microbial communities from peat moss isolated from Minnesota, USA - S1T2_Fc - Sphagnum magellanicum MG (SPAdes) (version 2) | ecosystem: Host-associated > Plants > Peat... | reverse complement strand
TGTCATGCAGGAGGCATGTGTGAATGGGCCACCGGTGGTAATTATTTGTCCTCAAAGTGATGCGGAAGAACACTGCTTGCAATTACAGAGAATCAGTCTCCTAAGCTCAATCAAGCCAACTGCTGGTGGTTGTTGATCACGATTCCTGACCGTGTTGGTTAGCTTCTCAGAGTGTAAAGTATATGTACAAATGGCATAACCATGGAGATTAGTACCAAAGATATTGGTGCTTGATATCTACAGAGATATCAAGCCCTTCTCCTTTTCTAGTGTTCAAGCTTCAAACATCAAGAATTCCAGCTATCCAACTTCCAGAGAGATGGGATGTGGCAAGAAGTTTTACCCAATGACAGCAGTTGATCCTGTACTTGGGTTCTCACTTCACAAACTCCCCAACGCACCAAAATCTATATATCCTGTGTGACCTGGGGTCCAGCTGCAAGAATCTCCTCCATAAGTTTAAGGTCATTGCCAACTGTGTAATCAGCATTTAGTTTGAAATTCTTCTGGAAAAGGCCGGCCAGCTTTTTCAAGGTTTCATTGTACAGGTTTTTATTTGCCCACTGCACATGCCAACGGAACATGGAAAAGCATCAGAGATTGCAGACTGCTTCTAGACTATGTTCTATGTATTTTTTTCTTTAGCTAACACTCTTGTATGTCCCCACCTCCTAAGTCAAGTTGCACAGGTGCACCGTATACATTGCAAGGAGTGCACAGTTGCAACTGCTTTCATACCACTGATGACCTTCACAGTGATCTGCCTCCCCATACCCCAGAATTTGATTATTAGGAAGAATCATGCATGTGAATGTCTGTATTTCAGATACCATAATTTGCATTCCAACTACTCTAGATATCTGAACAACCTGAAAGTTGAAGCCAAATTCTATGGGAGAGTTCAGGCAAACAAAACTCTAGAAACAGTTCGTATCTGTGAAAACTTTTCATCCACATCAATGGTCTACAACATGCAATGCAAATCCACATCAAGCTGCATTGTAATGCTTTTAACAAAAAATGTCAACACTTCGCTTACCAAGTTCTCAGGATGTAGCACTTCAGTCGGTACACTTTTGACCTTGGTTGGAACAGCCAGGTCGAATATGGGAGTCAATTCATACTCAGCTTCCAACAGAGACCCATCATGAATAGCATCAATGATTCTCCGTGTGTATTCAAGCTTCATTCTCTTCCCAACACCATAGCTTCAGTATGAAAAACAGCAACACTATTGGATGTGATGACCTTCTGCATGTAACATTTCACAACAGACGATGTTACAGGGATGCAAGAGAATGACAAGCAAGCGTCCAGGAACCTCTTTAACAGGGTTTTTCAATAATGACCATGTAGAGTCCCTCATATACCTGCCTCCAGACCAGCCAGTGTTAACCAGCCATGCAGTGGCACCGTGCCTCTTCATTTTGTCAGCCAACATAGCAGCATACTTGCTTGGGTGGAGCATGATGAAAGCTGCTCCAAAACAAGCAGAAAATGTGGCAGTTGGCTCCTTCACACCATCCACAGTTCCCGCAACCTAGAACAAAATTGGGCTCAAGAAATGTGATCTAGTGGGAATAGTTCAACCACAATTCCAGCTCTGATCAAGCAAAAAAAATCTCAATACTGGAGTTCAACTAGCTAAATCATATGCAAAGTAGCATATATTATCCACTGTTTGCCAATTACCATTATTAACAAATCCTCTGGCAGCTGCAGGCTTCACAATCACCAACTGGAAGCAACAAGGCTTCTTGAAAGGCTTACCAGGGCAGTGTAACCACTAATAAAATGGTACATGGTCTGTGCCAGTGACAACTTGCTTACTGGTGGCAGTACACCAAAAGCATCACAGGCAAGTAGAATGACATTCTTTGGATGGGGTCCAACACAAGGTAGCTTGACATTTGGTATGAATTCAATAGGGTATGCTGCCCTTGTGTTCTCTGCGCAACAAAAAGAGGTTTGTGAATAATCCAGGTGAGATTGGTACATTATTGAATTCACATACACATACTCTTCTCATTCTCCTGTAAATACTTCTGAAAGAGCATGCAAGCACAAAATCCTAACCCAGTTTCTAGTACTCTGATTTATTCACAAGTTAATTACCCTTGATCCTAGCATCCATCAAGCTATCATCTGTTTAATACACTAAATTCTCCTTTCAGTGGAGACAATTTGCCACAATTGAAGTCTGTGCACACTAAGATAAAATTACCTGTGACAGATTTATCTGCATAATCAACCTCTCTGCTGTGCTCCTCAAAAACAACATTCTCCAACACTGTCATACAACACCATACTTTAGAACATTTGCAACCTTGGAAGAGCAAAGAAAATTCAGGTATTCAAAACACCAAATTACCTCTCCTTGAAATCAGTAGCATTTGATATATCAAAACAATCACCTTTCCTCAACTGATACAACTGCAAAGAAATAGAGGAGTCTAAGTAGTTTCTATTTTCCTCCTAATCAAGAAACTTACCAGTGCCAAACTTGATTGCATTCCAGATTTCAGGTTCCTTGTCTCTTGATAAGTCAATGCACTTCGCATAGCAACCTCCTTCAATATTTGAGACACCAGTCTCACTCCAGCAATGTTCATCATCACCTATAAGATAGCGGTTCTCATCTGTGGACAGTGTTGTCTTCCCAGTTCCTGCGAACAACCATACCAGTTAGTTACAAGTTCATAGCCTCTTCTTGGTAGGATCGACTGGTTAGTCGTTCAAGCACAGAAGCTTCTCGTTTGTTTACCAACAATACCTGATAATCCAAAAAACAACGCCACATCCCCTGCCTTCCCCATATTGCAGCCTGAATGCAATGAAAGGATTCCTCTTTTTGGCATCAAGTAGTGCATAACACTGAAAAGACCCTTCTTCATCTCTCCAGCATATTGTGTGCCAAGAATCACCATCTCTTTGCGTTTCAGGTTCAGATCTATGCTAGTTGAAGATGTCATATAATGTGTGTATCGATTGCATGGGAATTGGCCAGCATTGTAGATAGTGAAGTCAGGAGTCCCAAAATCCTCCAGCTCTTCAGGTGTAGGGCGGATGCACCTGCCACCCATTTTCTTAATGCCACCAAGCACACCAAACACAAGCAAACATTGACCGAAAGATATCTCCCTCTAGGTGAGTCCTAGAGGGGGCCCTCCACGACTGGGCCAATGTACATCTCTCCTTTTCTTCCTGGCTTTCACCAAAAGCACTCAATCCCTTTGGCACAACCAGCGACCTCGCATATTCATGAGCAGTATCTATGCCAGTTAAGGGATTCCAAAACAGTATGAGTTGGGCATACCCAACAGTTCTGAAGAAGAGTCTTATGGAGAGGGAGTTTCAGATTGATTTCTACTCACATGTTGTGCATGAAGAGCGAATGGTATGCTCGAGCTGATATGATGCGAACTTTGATGCGATTCTCTGGATCCCAGTTCAAGAACTGATCATTGACAAACACCTGGTCACACATGCAAGTCCACGCTGTGAAAATTGGGCAACTGCACCAGAAGGAACCAAATGGTATAGCATACTGATATGGATCAGAAAAAAAAGGGTAATAGCAATAAAAACATGGATCAGAAAAAAGGCATCAACTAGCACACAATTGTTTACAGAAGACAGAAGAGAAAATTGAAGAAGTGTGAAACTGGTCAAGTCTCTGAAACATCTTATAGGTGAGCTCCAGTAACTCCAATTACCTTCTCAAGAGAATTCAGGTAGTCCACTGCTCTCTCACGATTCACCAAGAATGTCTTCTCATCCATTTCAATGTTAGGAGAGTTTCTGCAAAAGGTGGAGGATAAATAGAATATTCAGTCACATACAAAGACCCAGGTAAAGAACATTCCCAACATCATATGCTTCTGGAATAGTTGTGTCACTCAAGGTTCAGGAGCACATACTTTCCCCACCACAAATCATCTTCTGAAGTCTCTTCCTTCACAACACGCTTATCGTTTGGAGATCGGCCAGTTTTCGCTCCAGACAGAGTAGCAAGAGCACCCATTGATGTGATGTATGAGCCCTTCTCAGACTTGATGGCTTGCTCATAGAGCTCTGCAAAAAAGAGGAAATCCACTTCACCAGTTCAACATGTCTCCACAGATGATCCCAATCTCTCAAACCCAAAAATGGTAGGTTTGGAAACATCACAGCTGCTGCAATTTTTCCTTTGGACAAACCAGGACAAGCTTCTCTCCAAGGTGATGTGTGTGGGGGGTTATGTGGGTAGTTCTGAAACACTTGAGAGAGCAAGTATTGAAACATCCTCATCACCCAACAATACCTTGACCAGGGCGGCAGTTGGAACTGATGCTGGCTAGAAACAACAAAGATGAGACTACAACGGGAACCCAAGAAGTGCACTTGCTCAACACAGAAAAAGGAAAGAGGAAAAAGGAACCACAGTACCTGCAGGAGACAGATTATAAAGGATGTGTGTGAACTTGAGAGCACTGTCAGTCATGTGAAGTCGAGGAGCAACAACTGACCTTGGGGGAGACCTCTTCCCTGCAGCAGGGTCCCCTTTTATCACTTGAGGTCCAATTTCTCGCGTCAGCGATGCCAATGATGCACTGCAATGAACAGCAACGTGCAGAATACAAATCTCAAAAACAGCACTCAAAACAGTTGGATTGGTGCACCGGCGCAGCGATCGGTCTAAATATCGTGCAATAGAACGCGGTACAGGAGTACTGCACCCACATGATTTCAGAGGGAGTTGGCGGAGCTTGGTACCTTATCGATTCCATCTGTTGCTTGTGGCGCTCTTCCTCACTCGTGTACGCCGCCCTGGGCGTCATGTTTCTCGGCGTTGAAGGATTCATTGGGCTTTTAGGCGTTGAAGGTGCAGAGGCCTTTTTCTTTTGCAAAGCATGTAAGTCGTCCACATTTTGAAGGACGCCCTTCAACGGTGGAGCTGCTGTATCACCGTCCTTGCAAACCTCCCGGGACACTGTCTTCTTCGTCTTGATTTTGGATAGGCCGTTTGGAACAAGGACTGGAGGAGTGGAAAACGCGAAATCGCCATTTGCAATCCCGTTGGAAGCCATGTACTGCTGCTGGAGGAAAGCTATATTGCACCTGTGCAACAATCATTTTGGCCAATTAAACCTTAGGAGTTTGACGTATTATTGTCATGGTATTCACAGAGAGGGTCGATCTTGTCCCTGGCATCGACCATGAAGAGATGAAGCAGAGAGAAACACTCAGAAAAATACGATCAGTGTCGTACAAAGACGCGCGAGGAGGACGGAGGAAGAGATTTGAATAGACGGAACAAGAAGTGAAGCAGGGAAATGAGGAGAGAATTTGAACAAGCGTGTCGTGACGAGAAGGTGTGGGAAAATGAGACGGAATGCGCGCTCTCAAAAGGCAAGAGAGTGCAAATAGCAGGAGAAGGCTGCACTGGCGGTTCATCGCCTCTTCGAAAGACAGAGACGATGATGCCTCGCAATGTGTGGGATCGAACATACAAAGAATCCGATTCATGATGCCAAACAAACGACGCAATCGCCCGTGATCTGCACGAACTACGATCTCCGCTCTCGCAAGAAAATATGCACGCTATCAGAATATCAGGAAGAACCACTATAGACTATAGCACAGCTTATTCACGCAATGAATGCCGGAACAGCAGAATCACGTCCGTAATGCCGGAAATGGGCAACAAACCTGAGCAAAATGCAAACACATTGGGCATCGGGATGATGACTCCTGGACATGTGAGCCAAACAGCCTTCAGTGGAAAGGTTTCCGCAATTATCCATCAATCACACACACTACAAGCTGCAAACGCAATTGCTTCTTCAAACAACATGCAATGGCCACAACCTCAATCCATCTTATCGCAATTATACGCACAATTCCGACGAAGAAGAGCAACGGAGCGTTTCAGCGACTCAGAAGAAACTGCTATGGCTGAGAGACGACAAGCATACTCTACATATCACCGTCAGAGAAATTCTGAAGCAAATTACAACAATGGAACCAGATGTCAGCAGATTGTGGAGGAGAAAGAATCCTGCAAAACTATAGACCAATGCACAGCATTTTGATTTCGACACAGGACTGAACAGTGCTTATTTCATGCTCCTCTCTTTGACAATGCGATGGACGATCTTGTTCCAGAAACAAAAACCCGGCCAACAGAAGTGTAAGCTCACTGGCATCTCAATCATGCCAATGGAGTGGAACTAAAACCTCCGGAAAAGCAATTCAATAACCAAACTCAAAAACACTCGAGAAGTTTCCACAAACTACTGCAGAAACTACCTGGGGAAGCAAACAGGGACGGAAGCGAAGAAAGAAATTCCGATCAAATGGACACAGAACGGAGACCAATAAAGGAAGACAAAAAAAGATAGCGAAGCCAACGTAGTTAAACAACTCGATACAAAAAGCAAACAACGCAACGTAGGTATTGAAATCCAGGAACGAAATTGCGATTCGAAATTCCAAACTGCCAAAAACCGATCTTGCGAATCCGACAAAGCTACTCCCGAGCACGAGACAAAAACAAGCAGTGCACGTAACTCACCGAGGTAATGCAAAGCCCGGGCGAGTTGCAGTAAGAGAGAGAGAGAGAGAGAGAGAGAGAGAGAGAGAAAGAGCTCGGTTCCAGGAATGCTCAACAGGACTGGCAGCAAGCAAGCAAGTGAAGAAAACACATGAAAGCAGCGACGAACGGAAGTTGGCAGTAACTGAAGAAACGGAAGAAGAGACGACGAAGAACAAAGGAAGGATGTGCCGCGCTTTTTATGAAGGAATTTGGTGACGCATGGTAAAATAGTAAATATACGTTAAAAAAAAAACTTACTGCTTGCAACTTGCTACCAGGTCCACTTGAAGCACAGATTCAGGAGCCGCATGGTAAAATAGAAAATATAAAAAATGTTTACCTCTTGCTATACAGTTTGGTAGTTTTTTCCCCAAAAAAAGAAATTAAAAAAAAGAAAAAAATAATTCTACTACTTAGGCCCCACTTGAGTATGGCCCACGGTTGAGGGCATTACCAGAAGAAGGGACCTCCCACAGACCCGCTTCTGGTAATGTCCTTGGCCTCAGGAGTTAGTATAGGAGAAGGGTAGGGCCCTTTTGAGGTACCTAGGCACGAGGGCAGTAGCTTGAGTGCTAGGCACTGAGAAACAATGAAGGGCTGAGGGCCCTACTCTCTTCTGGCATAAAAACCTGCCCCAATTTCAGAGGATGTTCACTTTCACTGTGTAAAATTTCTTCCATTTTGTAAAGACCCCCTGGAAGATCATTGCAGAGTCCCACGCCCTTTTCTGCCTTGGTTTCTCCAGGTAATTTCTAGCAGGTCTTTGAGTCCGGTAAAGCCCTTGGTCAAGGGCATTACCAAAATCGGGACTGCACTCAACTATTGCCTCGTACACCCTTATTTTGGTAATGCCCTCGACCTAAGGCTTTACCGTACACATAACAACTTACAAGAAAGATGGAAGATCCTCACTAGAAATTGCGTCGCATAAAAATTGGTGCAAAATTCGAAGTGGGGGTTTTATGTTTTATGTTAGAATTATGAAAACTCAAATATTTCACCATGCAAAAATATAATCTTCAAAAAATCCTCTAAAAAAGAAACCAAAATCCTTCCAAGATGTTATAACTCTATTATAACTAATCTCATGTTTCAACACAAGCCAAAATATCGTCTTTCAAAAATCCTCATATATGAAAATAAATAGACCTATTATTATTACCTGGGGCCCAAAATCCCTTAAGCTACAATATACTCTATAATGAATCTAAACACAATATCCGTGCCTTGGTAGGCAAGGCCAACAAAATGCCTGCTGTAGTAAGTGCATGCATCGTATGGGTTGTAAGCATGCCTCCAAATACACTAAGAATTTCTTCAGAGGTTTTGGTGTATTTATATTGCTTCCTAAATTGGAGGTGAGATGTTGTTGTGCAAATGGGAAGGCTTGTTGAGGAAGAGGCTTATGAGCGCTGTCCTAAAATCCTAGACTCTGATGCCTGTCCATATTTGAGATCTTAAATGAGATCTTGAGACCTGTTCTGTAATCTCTCTTAGACAGGTGGCTCCATTACAATAGTGAGGGGGGGGGTTTTTGGGGTGGTTGTTGATGATGCACAAGGTTCTTGTATGCAACTAAGAGTTTGGAAGGGATTTGCCAGTTTCCATCTTTGCTCTTGACAACAATGTGACTCGAAATTAGGGTTGTGGATGAAACCTTATTTGGGTGTAGCTGATCATGAATTGACAATTGTCGAAAGCTAGAAAGCAACAAACTTTCAACAGTTGATGGTGAAGGGGGAGGAGAAGTTGTGGTTTGTTTGCTTTGCATTTGCTTGTTGTTTTGTTTTTTGCAAGTTATTGGAAATGGCGCTGCTAATCGTGATTTTTATTTAGATGATGTTTGGCGATGGTTTGTGTTTTCTTGTTCTTGATGTTGGAAGATTTGGAGTTGTGTTGTGTTATTTTTGGGAGGATGAGAGTAATGGAGCGAGGGAATGCTTGGTATAAGTATGGTGATTTGGAAACAATGGAGGGCAAGAAAACAAAGCTAATTTTTCTCTTTATATATTTTGTTTTGTTTTCCTTGGGTGTATTGAGATCAAGGAAAAGCAATTAGGATTTCTTGGTGGACTATTGGGGATGAATATTCCTATTGTCATGAACTTACTACTCTCTCTTTGAAGTTTTGTATTTCTATTGCACCATGAACTTCAAAAAAAGAAATGTAAGTTTAGACGCAGCATTTAGGTGCCATATTGAGGGAGATGATGAATGCACTAAGGATTTTGAAAATTGTTGGAATGGCAACTTAGCTTTGACATGTCTAAGATATTGCAAAAATTTTGAGGGAGAGGTTTGGGTCTTGTTGTTGTGGAGAGAGTACTGTAGTTGTGGGAGCTCTAAAGGAAAAAAATGAATTTTGAAAAGAGGTCTTGGTGTGGGTTGAAATTTTTTGTTGATGACAAATTTGGGACCTTGCTTTTCTTTCCTAGTTCAATTTCATGGGCAAACTAGGTATGGGGTTTTGTTTATCTTACTTGTTCAGGGGAGTAGTTATAGATGAGATTGGGATGTTCTATAGTTGTTGGGATTTGCCACAAAGATGACTAGTTGGCTCATGAGAATAAAATCAAAGAAGGTTCATTTCTCAAAGTCCATAGTCTATATTTCTTGTGTTGGATAAGGTAGGCAATAAGTTCCATTTAAATTTAATGTCCTTGTAACTCTCTTGGTATCAACATTATCATTCTTTCTTATGATTGTGTTTTTCATTTTTTGTTGATCAAACTTTGCAACTAGAGAAAAAAAAATTCCTTCATTTTTTTGGTGACAACAAATCTTCGACAAGATTTTGAACATAAGGGAAAGACATGGCTAGAAGGGGTTTGGTTGTTTGAAGGCTGGAAACAAGGTCGACATGACAAATTCCTTCTCCTTGAAAACAAACAAATTCCCATTGACCTTGCCTTTCTCCTACCTAAAAAACTACCCTAACTTTAAAAGTGAATCATCAACGTCATTAAAAGACCTGCCCATAGGACCTTACAAATTTATAAAATGCCTCACAATGCATGGGAAATTTTTGCCTAAGGAGATACCTACAAATGCAAAGGAAAAAATTAGACGAAGTTTTTACCATTTTTTTGGCAATAACCCATTGGGTAGGTTATCAACAAAAGTTTTAATGTTTAGGTTTCTTGGGTTATCAATATCAATGTCACAATAATATTCTCAATTAACAACTTTTTTTTAAATAATATTTGTCAATTATGCATGAGGGTCAATTTTCAAATACCAAATTCAAAAATATCAATTATATTGCTAGTTATACATTAGTTATAGGATTTTTAAAATCTAATTATCTATTTATTTTCTTTTACATTTTTTTATATCAAAAATATGTTTAGTATTTTAAGATTGATAACCTCCTTAGATGACACCCAAGTCATCTAGACAAGTTTCAAAAAAATCAATACCTAATTATTAGGTTATTGATACCTAGACCTAATTAGTTACCTAGGTCAAAAAACAATAACTAGCCAAAATTAGTTTCTCCTGGTGTTAGATGGTTCTTGTTTTTTGGAAGAACCTTTGATTATAGTTAATGTTTTATTTTCAAACATGGGGATTTCCCATGTATTAGGGGTAAGTTTTTTTTATAAGGGATTGATTTAGGTAACACCTAAGGTTTTGGGTTAGATTGTGCAAATGAAAAAAAGTTGGTCATTGTAATGACAAAGCAAGTACTTGCAAAAAGTTGCATTTGTTTCTATTTGAAACAATGAAACTACACCTAGCTTGCAACAATTATGTGTTTAATGCTATTATGGACCGACTACAAACAAGTGGAGAATTTCAGGACAAGACAAGCTTTATTGATCCATCAACTGGTGTTGATATGCTGAAGGATTGTTCCCCATACTATCTCCTTTTATAACCCTGAACCATACTAGTCCCAAAATATCCTAGGCCATGATATTGCCAAAAGTATCCAAAAATATCTTAGGACATGACATTGCCAAAAGTATCCCAAATATCCCAAAATATCTTAAGCCATGATATTGCCAAAAGTATCCAAAAATATCCTAGGACATGACATTGCCCAAAATATCCCAAAATATCCTAGGCCATGACAGGTTCCATATAGTTTCAATATCAAATATATGTTCCAAGTTTTAAGCAACAACTTGGATTGTAAAGCTATCAATGCGATCTTCAACAATAATGGATGGTATTTTTGTAATACTTGTTTGAATGAACTTAACATATAAATTCCATTGGTCTAGATGTTATTCAAGATCTTCAAGCCCTTTGTTTCCATGAACTCCCCCAATTTAATTAGTTCTAAATGCCTCTTTAGAAAGTTGGAAAAATATTTGTACAATGACTTCATGATTGCTTCAAAATGATTCACCATAAGTATAACAAAAAAAGGTTTGGATAGCTAGATTTGTTTAATGTGTCATGCAATGAACACCAATCATGAATGGAGCAAATTGAGATTAAAATTGAATAATAACAATTATGTGGCAACCTTAAAATACACCAATTTCATCAACACCAAAAGACATTAGTTTTTTGGAAATAAAATCAAGGTTTTAAATACCTGCATTGACAAAAAATGTTTATGTAATCACTATAGTCAAGTTGATTGCATTAACCATCAACTAAGTGTTTTAGAGATAGTAACATAAGAACCTTTGTCTAATTATGAATGGTATATGCATGGATTGAAACCATGATTGGTTGTCAATTAAAATAACCTCATCACAAGACAAGGAAAACACATTAGCCTTATCTAGTAGCTTACATGATAATGGTATGGAAAGGTTCAACTATACCCCAACTTACATTATCACACTAATGCTACTTAGGGTAGTGCTTAAATTTTATCAATTCAAGAAAAGATTTCATATCCTCAAAATTTATCATTCGTCTACCATGAAATAACAAGTACAAAATGACAATAAATTGGATAAATTCCTTTTGTTATGAGCCAAACCTTGATTAATAACAAGTTGGAAAATGAAATTAAGAAGGATTTGGGTAAAAACAAAACCTAGTTTTTTTCCGTGTGCAAACTTTATATTCTCCTAAAATATTTCAACTTTCACCCACAATATAGTAAAAGTGACTTTCCTCCTTGAATGTTTTAGCAAAAAATCAAATTTGGGTGCTAATAATTTTTTTTTACTTTCAACTTTGAATAAAGTATGCACCTTACAAAACTCACCAAACCATCCCCCTTATAATATATTCTACCCATGCAATCAAGCCACCCAAACATGTTGAAATTTATGGCTAGATTCATATTTTTGCTTCTTTTCATGGATTTTGGCAATTCAAGGTCTTGTTCCAAATCTATGATAGTTACAACAATTATAATGTTGCTAAATGAAACAACATTCATAAGGGTTAAAACTTGAATGGAGGTCATTCAATGCTTCAAAGGGAGGTAATTTAGGGACAAGGTTATGGGGCAAATGTAAGACACCTAAAACTGAACAATGTGTTGTATTTGAAGTTTGATGAAAGTTCTAGTGGGACCATGATACAAAAAATCAAGTTCAAAAACTTAAACAAAAAAATATTTATACAAACTAAAGCAAAAGAAACAACAAAAAACCTTGTAAAATTGAGGTCAATTTGGAAAAGAACTTGGAACAATGGAATTAAACATTGAATACCAATTGTTGCAACAAACAACACAAGCAACACATAAACAAACAAACACACACACACACACACATAAACTATTGTAGCCACATTAAAATATTGCCAAAAAAACAAACACTAAAAAGAAAGTACAAATTGATGACTCATACAACATAACAATCTTGGACTGGAATTGATCAAACTAAAAACCAAAAATGTTAAAAAAACAAAGAGCTAGCAAAAAAAGAGTAGTGGCTAACTCTATGCTTAGTTTTTAAAACAACTTATAAGTTCACTACCTAACAAGATCTTTGTAGCTACGTGATTTAAAGAAAACTAATTGTTGTTCTATTCATAAGATTGCACAAGTTTATAAGGTTTGTCAATCCCAAACATTAATATTAACAAAGGTGCCAATAATTGTGGATTCACAAGAATACATTTTAGAAGTTGAAGATATTAATTTTTTGATTTTTTTTCCCCCCCCTAGGTCTCAACACCTCACTACATGTAGATTTTTTTTGTACAACAATGTACACTATGATTTCAAATGTATCTAGTAGCATGATGTAGCAACAAAATGATGCAACATACAATAACAATAGTAGAAATTAATATGAATTAAAACAATTTGAAACGAAAAATTTCTAAATAAAAAATCTCATTAATCTTTATCACATAACACAACTATGCAACAATAGATTTCATTGTTTATGAAACGTACATGAGAGTGAGCAAAAGAAAAAATTAGTGAGAGAAAAAATGAAAGTGTGAAGAATGCAAAAGAAAGAGGACAAGCATCATGATTTGATAATGAAGTTTCAACATCAAGGTTCTACCACCCATTCCACTGGCATGCTACAATTTACAAACAAACAACCAATTAGGATAAACATAGAAAAATTAAGCACTAAACTTATAGAATGAATCAGTTCTACATTGCAAAACCACACAAAATGAAAAATAAAGTATTCCCAAAGTTGTGTTGTGTAATGCACTTGAACGTGTTGTAAGTTGCAACTCCCTTTGAACCTTGAACACAAGTGCTTGAAGCACCTTGAATGTGGGCTTCAACAATGCCTATGCAAATCAACAAATGTGCACTATTGATCAAAGTGACCAATTTACAAAATCACAAAAAGAAAAAACCCCATTGAAACATCTTGGTTCTTGAATCTTATGTTGCATTTTACATAACGCAATGTGTTTGAAGTTTTCAATAATCAACAAAGTGCACTTAATTATAAATTACAAGAGTTGTGAATGAAAATGATGCACCTCAAACTTCAATATTTGACATTGTGACTTACAAGCTATAATTCATTCACAAGTCTTGACTTAAGTGAACAATCAAACTCAACTTTTGCCAACCCAAACCTTTGGCTATTTGTGGTTATCCATGCATACATTTTACATCCATCATAAACAATAACATGTAAAATTTGCACTTTTAGCAACTTCTAACCATAGGATGGAGAACTTCTCATGAATCATATGATTGTTATCACTCTGAAATGGAATAACAAAATGGCCAACAACATTGTGCTTGAGAAGAACATTAGATCTTGATAGATGATATTGGTGAAATATATATATATATATATATATATATATATATATATATATATATATATATATATATATATATATATATATATATATGCAACATATGCAAGCTAACTAATTGATTTCTAGGAGCGCACCTAATCTTGATCCAATTCATAGCCTTATTTAAATTAAAATAAGAAAAACAATAGAAAAAGAAAGTCATTTCTAGGTACAATAGAATTCATACCCTAATGCATGAAATAGCGTAGAATAAATAAGCTAAGATTTAACACTATTATATTACTTGATGAAGCCTACGGATCAACAAGTAAGTTTATTGCATTAATAATTTTCGAAACAACATTCAACCAAAGACTTGGGGATGCTATTATAGGGAAATTCAAAATTACAGCAAACGACATGTATGTTATTTTAGCTTTATTTTGTATTATAAAATATGCCTCTACATTTCTACCCAAATCATCAGATAACTATCAAAAAGTCTTTTACCCACTAACCTTATAACAAGAACTATCACCATGTCGACACCTACATGTAGCAACATAGCCATCACATTCATTGCCCTTTGGCAAGGTGACACTTTGAATTGTTCCCTTTTAGCAACACTTGTCTATGTTCAAGTGATCATGCTATCGATGTCAATTTAAAAAAAATCTCAATGTGGTAGAAACCTCTTTT
>Ga0209611_10009734_pt1 | contig 14423 bp, 7 predicted proteins | sample S1TSphgellanicum_3_FD_187693 | JGI IMG/M metagenome (GOLD analysis project Ga0209611, IMG submission 187693) | Host-associated microbial communities from peat moss isolated from Minnesota, USA - S1T2_Fc - Sphagnum magellanicum MG (SPAdes) (version 2) | ecosystem: Host-associated > Plants > Peat... | reverse complement strand
ACACCTTGGAAAAGCTTTGAAAAAAGTGCTTGAATATGACACCCGTTTAGATTGGAGAAAATAATAAAATTTAATACTAATAAAAAGGAAGTAATGGAGAATAATGATTTTGTAACTTTTTTTTTTTGGTTTTTTTTTGCCTTATATTTAACTAATATGATGTTAAACCTGGCAAAACTTATTGCCTAAAAAATTTTTTAAAAAAAAAACAACAAAGGAGGAAATGAGAGGGGCAATGATGCAAATGATAAAATTTATTGCCAAATAAACAATTCAACAAGGAGGAAATTAATTTGAAATTAAAAAGATACCATGATAGTAGTACATTGGCAGCTTTGACACAAATTATATTGTTTTTAGAAATGCTGAAAATTTTCAAAATTTAATTTTCTCAAAGAAAGAAAAACATTTGTGAAGGAAAATGAAGAATATTTTTTTAAATATTCCATTTTTGAAATGGAATATTCAAAATTAATTAATTATTGAGCAGACATGTGCTGAAGCTGCCCCTTATACTAGTATTGGATGAAACTCCCCATGTAGGGGGGGGTGTGTCATTCTTGTAAGCTCCTTGTACCACTTCTTTCTTTTCTTTTTTTTCCCAATTTTGTGATGTTGCTCAAGTAATGATTGTGCATAAGTGTATTTAGCCAAAATTGGTGATATTCAAAATATGAAAGTAAAAAAATATTAAGTACCCTTTAATATTGTAGGAAATTGTGATGATTTTTAGCAATTTTTAAGATTTTGAGGGTTTTTTTGTGTAAATTCAAATAAATAAATAAGTGAATTTGACAGAATATTCTTTTAATTTTTTCTTAACAAAATGGAAAAAAACCCTTAACACCCAAAAACACTCTTGGGCATGTGATTATGCACAAATTAAGCTATATGCATATGCTTCTTAGTGTCCATTACACACCCAAAATAGGATAACTCCCGATTTGAACCCAAGTTAAAATTATTGGCAATGTTGTCATTTCTTTTTTGGGTTGATTTTTTTTCTTCTTCTTTTTTGGGGGATACCTAGATCTGACTCTTCAAGAGAAAGTTGGCAATGCAACTTCACTCCAAAATGTGCATAACAAAATCGTTCATCTTATGTCAAACTTGGGCTTCATGCTACTATGCACTACTACCAGCGGTGATAATCGATCTGTTTTTATTGACATTGCCTACCAAGGCAAGAAGGATATTGTTGTGTTTAGATTCATTATAGAGTATAGTAGCTTAAGGGATTTTCGCCCCTAGGTAATAATAGGTCTACTTTTGATTCAAGGAATTTTGAAAGATGATATTTTGGCTTGTGTTGAAACTTGAGATTAATTTCAGAGTTATGATATCTTGAAGGATTTTGGTTTTTTTTTTTTTAAGGATTTTGTTTTTGAAAATTATATTTTTGCATGGTGAAATATTTGAATTTCCATAGTTCTTCTTTTGTCTTAAAATACTTTTTAATCTAAATGGCAAGGCCACACAATGTGACACATCCCTTGTGTTTATTTAATTTATGTTCTCATATCATGGTTTTTAATAGTTCATCATTATTCTATGTTCATGTTAAATTAAATTTAAATTAATATAAATATCATGGACATTAAAAGGCACCTATTAATTTGTGGTTTTCATATTCATGTTGGTGGGTAGGGAAAAGGAGTGACAACATTTCGGCTTGAAAAATGAGGTACTCATGTTTGGAATTGGTTAGGGACAATTGAACTAAAAATTATGCAAAATCTCCTATAAAAGAGTTCTTCAAAAAATTTAGTCACAAGAATTACCAAATGAGAACTAAACAAATATCAAACAAGAAATCCGGTTTGGTAGTTACAGAACCGGTTAGTGGCCGCGAAATGGTGTAAAGTGGAGAGCCGGTTACTGGAGAGGACCGGTTTGATAGTGGTCGAACCGGTTTAGTGTTAGTAGTGTCCCTGCTTGCTATCGCTCCTGCTCCTGCGTAGCTCCCGCACACACGCGCGACGCCGCACCATGCACAGTTTGAAGCTCCCAAAAATTCTTCAATTGATGAGAAAATGGTGCACTAATTGCAATGAATTCGATTCGGCATCGTTGCATGTGTGTCGATTTGTCACAAAAAAAATAATCGCAAAAATTCTGCTGTGGTTTTTCTTGGTGGTGATGGCGGTGGTTGTTGCTCTGAACAAACGAGCCGGCAAGCGCAGTGCACGCGATTGCAGTTGTCGTTGGGGGTGATGATGAGCTGCGGGAAGAAAGTGCTGTGATTAGGTACACTCCCTAGTCACAGTTCGGGGGTGGGTCCCATCGGGGCCGGTGGGTGGCAGAGTGGGTGTATGTGCGGCGGTAGAGGAGGAGGAGGAGAAGGGATCGGGAAAGCTCAACAAAAGAATACGGTGCAGAGATCAAAGCAGGAGGAGGAACGAACGTCGCGAGGAACATGTCTATTATTGTGTTGCGGATTTGGAGATGGAGGTTGCATTGAGCTAGACGAGTTCATGGGGGTGGAAGCTGCTCGCAGGTCTTTGCAGCTATGAAACTGTGGACAAGTATGGAGGAGGAAGAAGCAGCAGCGAGCAGTTTGGATATGGACCTGTTCAGGGCCCTGGAACAAGACTTTGCATTGAGGCTGAACTTGGTGAGGCGGAAGAAATTCCCAGAGCAGCTGAAGACGTTATTACTAGTGACGAAGATGATGATGCAGGAAGAGGAGGAGGAGGAGCAGCAGCAGCAGCATAGTTCCTGATCATGAGAAGCAGCAACTCATCAACTGTGATTGATCAGCAAGAGGAAGAAGAATTTCTTCTTCTTCTTCAGGCAGAAAGCTTGAAGTTGTTGCCACAAGAAGAACAGCAGCAGCAGAAGAACAGTTACAAGAACAAATTGTCCAAGAGAGAGTTTCAGAGCTTGAGGAAAGCTCTTGGAACCATAATGCATTCTGACAACAACAAAAACCCTAGCACTGTGAAGGGCCCGAATGCATCAAGCTTCAGTATTATCATGCTCAGGAGAATGCATCAACAAGCTTCAGGAGGCTGTCAGCAGGAGAAGAAGAATCAACAAGAGCAGTTTAGCAGCTCAATACGACACAGTAGCAGCAGCCTGATGGAGCTTAAGAAGAATCTGTGTGTAGATGATGATAGTGGCGACATTAGTAACCCTAGTGATTCTTTCAAAGATGAGACCTCACCATCATCCCCTTGTTGTTCCAGTCTTCGAGCAGGTACCGATTCTTGTGTTCAATCTGCAGCAACTTCGCAGTTGAATTTCCAAGTAAAAAAACACGATAAAGCTCCTCTGCCTCCATCTGTAGTAGCTGCCACAGGTGAAGGCGAGGGCTGTGAAGAAGATGCGGAGGAGGAGGAGGAGGCGGAGGATGTGCATGACCAGGATGAGCATGAGGAAGAAGAAGATGATGATGCAGGCTCCATCAAGGGTCAGTTCAGCTCTGGTTTAGAGGAGAACAACAAAGAACATGGCAAAACACATGCGTACTACATTTGCAGCATACGGGATGAAGAGTTTGAAGCTTGTGCAGAAGTGTGGAGCTTACACAGAAACACTCACCCAAGTCAGACTTACACTCTTCGCAGGAATCCAAAGCAGAGTCGCAGGGTCATCGACCAAATTGACACTATCAAGGAGGGATCTAAAGCTGCTGCTGCCCCCAGCTGGCCACCAAAGAAGATGATGATGAGGAGCACCTTTTCTGAGAACAATGTCAAAACCTGCACTGAGTGTGGCAAGAGGTTTGGGTCCTTGAAAGCTTTGTTTGGTCACATGCGGTGTCATCCTGAGAGGAAGTGGCGAGGAATTCAGCCTCCAGAAAACAGTGCTTGCCAGCACAGCTCAGGAACAAGCAATGAAAGAAGCCACCATGTCCTTCCTTCAAGAAGAAGAAAGAAACCTCCTCCAAATGGGATTGTCGCCTCAGAATCAGATCCAGGGTCAGGAATGGAGTCAAGACAAGGGTTTAAAGCTTCAGAAGATGATGAGAGTGACAACACAGAACAGAGCATTGAAGCTGCATATGTGAATGGGGACATATTGCGGCAATCCATTCAGAACTGGCAGAAAGGTAAGAGAACCAAAAGGCTGAGGCAATCGACTGTGCAATCCTTGCTGCAGACTGACAGCTATGCTACTGAGAGTTCACAAGCAGTGACAACAACAACCACCACCTCCACTGAGACACAACACCAGATAGAGATGGTTGCTGCACTTATGCTCTTGAAAGCAGTGGAATCAGGGAGGAAGAAAAATGCTCTAAAAGATCCCCAAGAACTGCAAGGCACAGATCACAAGGAGCATGGGTTTGTGCATCAGCAGAGCAGCCGAAATGTGGAGGATGAAGAACAACGACAAGAAGATAATGTGAGTAAGAATGAGAAGCGCCATCAAAGGGTCTTGAAGAAAAGAAGGATTGTCAGAGAAAATGTGGGCGATGCTTACTTATGTGAAGACAACAAAGAGGATGCCAATTATGAATTCAAAACATGTGAGCATCCAACTCTCTTACTATCTTGGCTTGTGAAACTTAGACCTTTGTAAGCTTCTGAGCATGGGCTCAAACTTTGTTCTTGAGATTGTTGTGAAACACTTTGTGCTTGAGCTTGTTTCACAAACTTGTTCATTTTTTCATTATCAGTTTGTTGTGTACTGATTTGTCTGAGGTGTGCACTACAGGCCTGGAATGAGTGCTACAGATCCAATTTCAGACCCTGTTCCACACCTCAGTTTAGCACTCATTCCAGCAGAAAAGTATGTTTGCAATGAGGTTGCAAAGCTGTTGAGCTTCCAGTTTACAGGCTGACAATTGTGATGTGAGCAGGTGTCCAAGGAGTGAGGCCGGCAGGGATGAAGAAGTATCAGTGTGCAACATGCAAGAAGGAATTCAAGTCGCATCAAGCTCTTGGGGGCCACCGTTCCAGTCACAAGAGAGTAGCGAAGGGTTGCTATGTACAGAAAAATCTAGTCAGTGAAGAAGCTGGGGCCCAAGATCTGCAGAGTCTGGAGGAGGAGGAGATTACAGAGGATAATGAGGCAATGAACATGGACAATCAACTGTTGCTGCATGAGGAGGTGCAAGATGTACCACATGAGGAGGCACAAGATGTGTCACAGAACCTTGAGCCAGAAGACCACAAGTGTTCTCACTATATGGCAGTTTTGAAGGATGATAACAAGGACATGCTCCACATACCAAGGAAAACTAAGGCCCATACATGTGCCATCTGTCATTGTGTTCTTCGTTCAGGTCAGGTGTTAGGGAGTCACAAACACTGCCATAGGGTTGGGGCTTCAACAGCAAGCACCTCAGGACCAATAATGGAGCCTACTGGTGGTACCAAGACTGATAATTGGCAGCATATGTCAGTGGCACTTGCGGCAGCCACTCTCGCAGAGGATCATCAAGTGGGCCACCCAAATAGTAGAGTCCTGGAACAAGCACTAGACTTGAATATCCCAGCTCCTGGATGTGTTGATTCTGTGGAACTAGCAGGTCCTTGTACTCCTCGATCTTCTTCAAGCCTGGATAATGCATGTACCCCACCTCTGAAGTTGCCATTTTCCTCAACAGCCAAAAAATATGTATCCAGTGGAGAAGAGCTATCTGCACGACAGAGATACGTATGGATATCAGACAGAGGATATGAATTTAAACATGGATGGCAGCAACAAACCAGACGAGGTTACAGCAAATTGAGGCTGCAAGATTGAAGCAGGCTCTCCATTAGGGCTGGTGATCAAGGGAAGGGATGAGTCTCCAATATCTGCAACTGGACCTTGTCTCTTGACAATTTGGTCAATTGTCAAAAGCCACATGCCACAATCCAGACATATGTCAATCCTGAACCTCAGGTCCCATATTGGCATCATTCTAGGCAGCTCAGCTTGATACAAGGACTAAAGAACTGAAAGCACCTTTCTTTCTTTCTTTCTACTGTCTTTTTACATGTGTGAAGTGGGTCATCCCGCATGCAAATTTTACTTTGATTTCTTTTAGTTTTCTTTAGTTGGCAGTACCCAATCATCACCGAGTGCCCCAACATGGTACAAAGTATCTGCAACATAGATTAACAGGGCTCCATTCAAAAGCTCATAGCTAGGCAAAAAATCAAAATCAGGCAAGGTCAAGTTCCAAACTAGTCAGTTCATTCATATTGGAGCCTCTAATGAGAGATGCTCATTATAATTTTTACACCTCTCTGGGACCATTCACCCAGGGGTAGCATGCAAGTAAGCATGATCTAATAAGTTTGTGATCATTGTGCAGCAAACATGTGTTGTATCTCGATCTCCAATTTTGCCTAATTTCATGTAGAAATTCTTCACTCTGTTCATTATCTTTAGTTATTATAGTTAGAGCAACTCCACTGGTGCATGGTACAGCAAATCTTGGATGAGGAAAAGTCAAAACATGCCAGTTTGGCTCAGCAAAATGGTTTTGACCTCAGCATCATACATGATGCTGAGGCTGGCAAAAGGCAAAGCAAACCCTAACACATGCTGGTGATTGGCTGATGGTTTGATTGGTCCAGGTGGGTTGCTCTTGGTTGTCTCCCACCTTTTGCAGTCCCAGTCTCAGTTTCATGCAAGAGCTTGGGAAAAAGTAAATAACTAATCTTGGATGTGAGAAATACTCTTGCAGGGCCACATACTGAGCATGGGTGCAGCTGCTCTTAATGCATCTTCCAAATATTATTAAGCTGGTTCTCGACACAATTCATGTAGTAGGTGATCAGCAACCTCCTATCTTCACATTAGTTCCCAGCATGAACATGGCTGTAGATGACTACTGTGGAACTTATCTTGGTGCCTTGAATGTTCTTCTCTTCTCTAGTATATATATAGGTCACATACCATGCTCTAACTTTTGTATTATAATTTACATTGAGATTCTACAACATTTCACAAGTTCCATTATACTCATTTCCCTCATTTGCATCATCCTTTCTATACCAATAATCTATATCCTGAGCAAGCCTCAGTCTTGTGAGAAAATCATTGATTATATAGCATTTGTTTTTCCAGACCTTTTGTTTAGCCTCAAGATTGCCTCAGACAAAGCACAAAACAAGCCTTAGTGGATTATGTGCAGACTCCACAGTGGATTGTATGAGGTGAGCAAATCTAGGTATCTGCTGGTGGTATTTCCCATTTATCTTTGTAATTAATTGTGCACAGTTTGGCCTAGGAAAATGGCATTGGAGGACGTAGAAAAAAGATATGATTTCAAGATTGGGTATTCATTCTGACACATAATTTAGATAGTCATTTTGTTTATGGAGAAGGATAATAGAACTCTCCCATACAATTTTTTGGGTCTCACTTGTCTTTGTTGAAATATGCTTGTTAGACACTAAAAAGCCTGGGGTATTAGAGATATCCCTGAACTCACCCTGTCCTCACCCTGTCTTTGGGCCTGCTTTCACCCCCTATCCCCTCTTTCAGTCAGTGGTATCCGCAAAGTAAGGAAGTTTTATTGAATCTCAGTATGAAATCCTGAAACTCAGCATTTAATGCACAAGGTTCGAGAGTAATTATAGTAGTTGTACAGGTAATGAACATATATGTAGCAGCAGTGGAGGCGCTTAGGAAAAAGGAAAGACAAGATGAAACTCAGTTTAGAGTAGCCAGGCCGGTTACCGAACACTTAGTGTCTCATAGGTCTGCGAATTTCTGGAGAGTGTTCCTTTGAATTTCATGCCCAAAGAGGAATTGTAGCCCTACTATTTGCGCACCCACAAAAAGTTGAATCGTTGAAAAAGATGAATAACTGAGTCAGATGTGACCCTCCAAAGTGAAGTGGGAAGGGGGCAAATGGTGGAAACGAAAAACCACCAAACACTTGAAAGACTATTACCGAACACCCAAAACAGTCTTTGAAAGTCGCTCTATTGCCTTTATGGTTCAAAGATCATTTCTAGATCATAAGGTTGCGCTCTTATAGCACTTTAAATTACTTAAATTGAACAAGAAATGAGAAAGTTATGAGCATTGAAAGTAAGAGGGGTAGAAGAAAAGAAAAGAGAAGAAAAACGCGTTTTATAACTTGGAAAAGCTTATTTCTCTTCTTGCTCTTCTATAATTACTCCTTTGCCTCTGCTCTTCAAAGACGAATTGAAGAGCTCAAGTTAGCGCTCCCATAACCTTTTAAATCACTCAAAATGAAGAAGAGATGAGAAGATATTAATTTTAAAATGTTCAGTCATAAGTGATGTTCGGTCACAGGGCAGGTTAGCCTACACCAAATTTGTTCAAAAACTAGTTTGGGTCCCACTTATTTTGCTTTGTGAAATTTTCATTCTTAGTTATGCCTTTGATGCCCTCTTATGCCAAAACTGGCCGTTCTAGCCCCCTAATCATGGGACTTTCCAGATAACTCTATTATAAAAATATATATGCACATTGTTTGTTTTCAATGCCCATAATGCACTACGCCACTTGTCAGACATGACGAGAAGAGTTGAAAAATAAAATAAAAATCAAGCCCATTGCTTTATGCACCGGAAAGCCCTTGCATGGGGGCATCCTTTAATTTAATACCCTTGAGTTGAGGGTGGTAGCATGAGGCCAAGGCAAAAAATTAAGGTATGCCCTCATACTGGGGATTGATATTTAATTAGCTGGGGGTGCCTAACAGGTGCAACTTTCTTTTTTTTTTGCAACGAGTTATTTTGATTGGCCCATCACACAAAAAAGTTGAAACTATGTAGGCTCCCCCAAAATAAAAAGATTCTATTGAAAGATGGAGTGCCTCCCCCTTTGGCCCACTTATATATATGTCTGAAGGGAGATTAAAGGTGTGAGATTAAAGTGAGGTGCTATTGAGAACACCCTTGGGGAACACATTGGGAACTCAGGGAACATATTGAGAACCTGATGGGAACCCATTAGAAACTTGAACAGAACATAGAAGGAACATGTTGGGCCCATCACGAGTGCATGCTGAGCCTTCCCATTGGCTGCATTTTTGGCCTGGGCTCATGGCTGGGTCAGTTATTTGGGGACATAGAGTAGACCACGGCAATGACTGAGCACTTACGTGCTAATGGCAGGCTGGATCCAAGGGAGGGCTCCATTGTTTTTGGTGTCCAAACAAAACTTGAACCCCTTTTCTTGATGCATAATGACACATTAACAATCATCGAAAAACAATTAAAAATGAGAAAGTTATGATCCCCCAAATAAAAGGGATGAAAATCTAAAAAAACCACGAATCACTTCAAAGGCCAGTTCTTGAACACCCTAAAATTTCTTGGTATGTTGCTCTGTTGCTATTAGAGTTCCAAGATGATTTATAGAACTTCAGCTGTTGCTTTTATAGCTTTTTAAATTGTTTTAAATTAATAAGAAGAAAGTCATGAGATTTGAAAGTAAGAGGGGTCCAGTGAGGAAAAAAAAAAAAAAGCATTTTGTGAGTTAAAAAGCTTTTTTTTTCCTTGTTATTTTTCCATTACTCTTTTTCCTTTGCACTTCCAAGATGATTTCTAAAGCTTGAGGCAGTGCTCCCATGACATTTTAAATCACTTGAAATGAAACAACTATAATGAAAATATAAATAAGTGTTTGATCATAAGCAAGCAATCAATGATGGGCTCGTCTACCCTAGTGTATGTTAACATTTAATTCTCGACTCCATCACCCCTTTGTTATGATTGGTCTTTTTTGGGGTAAAGAATCAACAAAAGGTGAATCTGACTCAAATTTTCAATGAAAATCCCCTTTTTTTTCATTAACAAGTCATCAAATAGTGGTTGGATTATATCCGGAGTCTTTTAGTGTACAGAATGTCTCATCTATTCCTCGTTAAACATACATAGTCCAAGTTATCCATCAAATGGAAAGGTATACAAATGCTGATGACAAATGCCTTTTCATTTCATGGTCACAAATTTGATCATTAGAGAGGTGAAACAATCAAACATTTTCATCGCCTCCATGTGAACAATTGAGAAACTTTCATTTTACTCTCCTTGCCTACCAAGGCTAGGATATTGTGTTTAGATTCATCATAGAGTATAGTAGCTTAAGGCATTTTGGCCCCTATGTAGTAGGTTTGTTTTTATATGTGGATTTTTGAAAGATGATATTCTGGCTTGTGTTGAAACTTGAGATTAATATTAGAGTTATAATAATATCTTGAAGACTTTTGGTTTCTTTTAGAGGATTTTTTGAAGATTATATTTTTGCCTGGTGAAATATTTGAGTTTCCATAATTCTTCTTTTGCCTTAAGATACTTTTTTAATGTAAACTAGTGTGGCCTGTGCTGTTGGCCCAAGTGTTAGCATGTCCTCAACTGATTTTTCCTTCGAAAGCCTGGTTTTTTGGAATTTTTTGGAATTTTTTTGCAGCAGAGATCACTTTAACATCAATATCTCCCACATTCTGAATCCAAATCTTAACAAATAAATTCCATTAAATCCTGCTCATCAAGATCTTTCTAACAACACCAAAGGCAGATTCCAATTCCTCCAAAATTTTGAGCTACAATTTAATTTAATTTTCAGTGAAGAAGTCATTCAATATTTAAGAACTGCCACATTACAAGTCCTAACAGCATGAAACCAAGCTAATGCATTGCTCCTCCTTGAGAGCTTTCCAAAGAGACCACTAATGCGATCTAAAGCATCTCAATTTGGTGGATCTCATAAGTACAAACAAAACAAGTTGCTAATTGTGTAATGTTTCTGTCCTAACATTCAAGGATATTATTGCAAGTGTTATATTAAGTGAGATATGTAGATCATTATCCTTTCATCATTATTTTTGCCTATTATTATTGTCAATATCTTTTATAGAAAATTTATTTTTTACCTATGTGATAGTATTGTGGGAAATTATTTAGGAGTTTGAATGCAAAATATATTGGTTTATGGTCAATCCAATAAGCTTCAACAACTCCTGACATACATCGTTGAGTGGGTGCATTTGCCATATGTGATCAATATGGGATCCATAAATTGTTGTAATTTTTTAAAATTGAAGTTCTCATTGAATATTGGTCCATAAAACTTTGGAGTTCATTTGGTTGTGTCGAGTTTTGATTAAACATGTCAATATTGAAATTGTTAATTATTATTGTGGGACAAAAAATTGGCATTAAATCCAAAACAATTTGAAGGTGAATTATGAACATTGACAAGGATAATGTTGAAGGTTTGTATATTTCTATTATATGAATAGCCTTTCTTATATTTGCATTGAATGTTGTTGCAATATATTCAACCCCTAAAGATGTAAAAGTTTAATGTGATGATAAGGTTGTGAAATTGTCATAATCATTGTATCATTTCGACTATTTACATTAATCATTGAATGTGTTCTTGTATCAATGTTCAAAGATGTATTACTAGACATAAATGTGTTGAAATGTGTGTCATTGAGGCACAATATGTGAATTGTTTTGAGATTGTAATCCAAAAAAACATCATTTTTACGTAAAGGCAATGATCTAATGTTGAGAAAATAAATTAGTACATGTGAATCACGAAATGTATGTGGTTTGGGGAGAAGTACATCCCATTGTGCAATGGTTTACAATTAGTGCATCTCCATGGCAACACTTGGATCAATTTGAAAAAAATTCATTTACAAAGGTTGTAAAAGGTAAAAAATTTCTTTTTTTTAACATGAGAAAATGTTCTATATGTCAAACCATGTTTATAAACATTAGTAGGATCAAATGCTAAATAATCAAATGTTAATCCTTATGTTCGATGTATAGTGCATGATGAAGCCAATTGAATGGAAATTTGTGTTCTTGTTATAATGTGAAAGGATTTTTAACCAATTTGAATATCTTTGGATATGGGTTCTATTTGTGTCCATGTAGGATGTATTTCATGTTCATATAAATGTGCATTCTTTATTCTTGTGAATTGACCACATTTGGGATTACTAAACAATATCCATGTGACTTCTTGTGAATTGAATACTTTAATCGATCCTTGGAATATTTTGTCTACACCATTTACAAGACCATCATGTGTTGCATAATTTCTAGCACAAAGTTCAACCAACATATTTTTCTTTACTTGAACCTCTGAGTGCAGTACTGATGTGAAGTTTGCATCATTTTGTAATTGAAATGATTGAGGACATGTATCATGATGTTTATATTGTGCACACAATATGAATACATCCCTTTCACTTCGAAAAAAAGCTAATTGATTATGTTTTTATTTTGCTTCATTCATGTAAAATAAATATGAAAATTTTAGATCATTTGGCAGTGTACGAAAACATTGATTATTTATGGTATCCACATTTAATTGCAATTGTGTAAGAATTCGAAATTAGTTTAAGATGTTAATGAATTGTTCATCATTTTGGCACATGACTTGCTTCAATTCATAACATTTAATTCTTTCCATCCAAAAATTTGGAAATAAACTATCAATGTTGTTTGCATTAATTTTGAAAGCTCTTACATCACAAACTAACTGAACTTGATAAAAATCCCTAGTGATAATTACATCAAGATTTCCAAAGAATTTGGTGTGAATATGTTTGATTGATTTTAATCAGAGCAATAAATTTTATTATTATTTTCCCTATTAATGAAATTTCATCATATTTCTTAACTAAATTATTTAATCGTTGTAAACTTGATGATGGTAAATCTTCACAATTAAGTGGTATAGAAAGACTTGAATGAATTGTAATTCCATCAATGTTAAATGTTGCTTTTCTAGTATATGCCATGAGCAAAACTTTATTTTCTAAAAGGTCTGAATGAGGATATCTATTATAAAAACATATCAAAGCTTGAATTAAAAACATTAATGTGAAAGTTTTACCTATACCAACACCTCTAGTAATGAATTAATGAATTGATTCATTTGGATTTTTTTTTTTTCTATACATGACATCATCAAATATATTGTTCTATTCATTTCTTGAAGTGATGAATGGAATTCATGGGTAGGCATCAATATTGGTTGAATCAGGAATTGCAAAGAGACACATATACATGGGTTAACAATATATTCACTACAAATGTTGTATGGTTCCACTTTAATACAATTAGTAATATTTTGTGAAGGAAACCCAATATTTGCATTAGGAAATTTATCCATCCATATGTTAGTGTCATTTTTTGTTGTTAATTCAAAAGCTTGTGATTTTATGTTTTCCCAATTTGTTGTGTATGCATTATTATTATCAAAATTATATATAATTTTTTGTTTAATAAATTGATTTGTATTTCATGCATGTTATGTGCCACATTCCATATAGAATGGTCGCCTTTGAGAATATGTTCATTATCAAAGAAAAGAGTAAATAATAACAATTGTTCTCTATGGTAATTTTTTGGATCTCAATGTTCATTATAATGCACATAATGAATTATATGAGATTTATTCTTTTTTTCCCTAAGATTCACAATGTCATAATTTGCAACAAATTCAATGAGATAAATGTTAGATAAATAATAGTTAGGTCTTTTGATGTATTTATGAACGATTGACGGACACATAATATTTGTAGAATCCAAAGGAAATGTTTTTAATGATGCAACATTTTTAATACAAATGCATGTTCTTGTAATGGGGATGTATTAATGAATTTAAATGTTCTAGATGCATGGTACAATGGTGTAGACAATACAATATATGCAGCTAGTTGCGTTAACATTTGTTGAGTATTAAGAAAAGCATTTCCCATCTTTCAAATGCGATTATGTGCTTCAATTTTGTTTTCATTACAACTAATAATTATGTTTTCCAAACACTTTGTCATTATTTTATTTATTTATGTTAGATAAGACGTGCAAAAACTAGTTGCAACATGAAGGTCAAATATGAATTGAACATTTATGTCTACTTGCCAAATATTTTCAACATGAATACCAAAGGGATTTGTTTGTATGTCTTTACATAATATTTATAAAAAATTTGTTGGTTTTTAAAATTTTACTCATAATGCATTGATGTATGTCTTTTAATCTATAGAAAACAATTTTAGTAAAGTATTAAATGACATACATGTTGTTTGTAAATCAATTTTATTAAGTTTCTTGAGTTTTATTTTGTTAATTTCACTTAAATGAACCCTTTTTGAAGGGGTTAAAGATTCCATTGGGAATGGTTCAAGAACTTGTGTTTTTTCCATAGGAGGCCATGGAAAATTAAATTGACAAATGGCTTATACAACATTGGCTTGAACTTGTTCAAAAGAACATTTATATCTATTTTCTCCGTTGTTTGATAAAAACTTCCAAATTGTTTTTGTCAGAAAAGAAGAAATGTCTTGTCTTAGAACAAGTACATGTTACAAATTAGCAAGTGCATCTTTAGAATCTTATTGTAAGGGATTCATAGCGATATAATCTTTAAACATGCGTTTTTTGACCTTACATTTTGAAAAGATTTTAGCATATATTCAAATATGTTACCATCTCATATCCTTTGCTTAAATGAAACAAGAATTAAAAACA
>Ga0209611_10009731_pt1 | contig 14426 bp, 6 predicted proteins | sample S1TSphgellanicum_3_FD_187693 | JGI IMG/M metagenome (GOLD analysis project Ga0209611, IMG submission 187693) | Host-associated microbial communities from peat moss isolated from Minnesota, USA - S1T2_Fc - Sphagnum magellanicum MG (SPAdes) (version 2) | ecosystem: Host-associated > Plants > Peat... | reverse complement strand
CCACCTTTACAATTTTATTAAGTTAGTTTGATTCTTTATGGGAAAAGATATTATAAGTGGGCATCAATAATGTAACCCACCATTGTAAAGCATCATGTTGATTATGTATTGGTTCACAATTTGGATATGTATTTATTGAACTTTGCATTCATCAATTGAATGGAAATTTTATTATGATTTTCTAGGAGAAACTCAATGACATGTATTATTGAATGCATTTGAATGCATCTTTAATTATAGTAGAAACATACTTAGGTGAATGTTTTGGACATCACACACCCAATTTGTGTGAACTATAGATTAACTTAGTATGTAAATTCAAATTCAACCTTAACATAATCAATTTTTTAATTATCAATGTTGGAATGGATTTTAATAGGAATTGTATTGAAAATATGGATTTTTTTTTGAAAAATGAAACTATAATAAACACTTGAAATAAGACATTATTGCAATTGTCAAGTAAAAGACTGAGATGTATTCACAAAGTATGACATAATATGGTCAAAACAACATCATATAAGTTTTTTTTTAATATATGCATTGAAACTTTACCAACACAAGAAATATAGATTTTATTTTATTTGGCATCATTGAACCAATAATAGTCCATTTTACCTTATAAACTTACAACTTCTCACATGGATTGTTTGACCAATCACATGTCCAATGATATATATAAGTGGGCTTATCAATATTTTTGACCAAAAATATCAAGGAATACACATTGGATGGATAGTTTGCTAACATATTACAAGAGTTTTAACAAGTTTAAAATGTCCATATTATCATTTGCCACTTTTGAACCACTATTAAAATGCCCCAAATTTTTCATCAAATGTTTTTTAACGCTTATTTTTAAGCCTTCTTACTTTGTCAACTCATTTTGTTTGTATTTTTAAAAATAATTTGTGTCGTGTACTTTTTATGTTTTATGCAATGATACATGTGTATTGCGGGCTTGACAATATTTGTTTTTGTGCTAAACCTCAACACAATTATTTCTTTCTATTGATGTTTTTCCATTCTTAGTTTAGGTCATTTTTATATGTTTTTAGTAACCCTGTAATGGTTGACACATCCATAAACCATTTTTTAATATGTTTTGTCAAGGTTTTTTCATCATAAATCTCAAACTTGAATGATAATGAATTTCAAGTATAATGATTATTGTTGACCATTGTTGTTTAAAATATCTCCACCCCAATGCCCCCTTTCTCCCAAACCTTCATTAGTTTTCCTATTTGGTTCAACTTAAAATCGCATTTTTATTATAACCTTTTTAATTTAATTTCCAATCTATTTCCAATGGCTTTACTAATTGTTTTCAATCTTAACACTTATTGTTAATATATTTGTTATGCCTTTGGCACATCCTTTTTAAATGACTTCACTTTTGTGTTGTAAAGGACAAAACACAAGTTTTGGTTATTCCACTTTTGACAATGATTTTCAATCTCAATGGCAATCGTCTTTTGATGGAGGTTTCCTTAGAATTTGATTTCAATTACCAAGGTTGTGACAAGTCTTCAAGACCCAAGATTCTTAACAATACACTGCAACAAAAGGTGTCCCTATATGCCAAGTGATTTCACTAGATTTTGAGTGAATTCATTACTTATAGTGAACGGGGACTAATGAAGAAGCAGTGAATTCACTGGTCTAGTGAACGGGGACTAGTGAACTGCACCCGCATTTTGTAATAGTGATAGTTATGAAGCTTTCATATTTCCATGTGACTTCATATTGCTAGAACTAGCAATTATTCCTCTAATTATTAGGTTTTTTTTTTAAAAATTCTTAATGTTAGTTAATTATGAACAAAAGTTATTTCCTTTTGCTAATGTTCATATCACCACCTTTGAGGAATTTATTTCTTCTCAATTTGTCAATTGTAATTCAATAACCAATTAAGTTTTTCTCAATGACTTTGTATTTATTTTGCTTATTGTGACTTTCAAAGCACATTTACATTGCATTTGATATCTTTTACAAGCATGCTTTGATCCATCACCAAAATTGTGTACTTCCAAGCTATTTTCCATTGTTATGAAATTGCAACCTAGTTGGACCAAAGCAAAAGTTTAAACTTGGTTGTTTGAAAATCTTCTCGTTATTCCATTCTTAATTGATGTCAACCCAATTGTAAACATTAATAACATTTCTAGGATTTGTAATTGTTTACTTCTTCCATGTCAATCTACCATATTATTATTTTAAATTTTTTAACTTACACAAACATGTTTTTTCTTTATTTTACAATCCACACAATTTGTAATGTTGATGTGAATTATATATGAAGATGTATTATTATGGACAATCCACTATGAGAAAATATAAGGTTTTACAAATGGGCTTGCAACTAGGTTTTCCAATTGCAACAGACTTTTGTAACTCATGGTATTTATACGGCCTTGAATGCTAATAGACAAGTTGCAACAATTACAATGAACATCTTATGTTGTATACAATATAGTATATGCAATGCAACTCACATGCAACTATATGCAACTTCTTTGCAACTAACCTCCACGTTAGATTCTCACACACATTCCAATGTGGCGAACAAAATGCCAACATGGCTTTTCATCCATTTGTTGACAATGATGTACCTTTTACAACTTATTTACAACTATTTTCAACTAGTTTGACGAATATAGTCTTTAATTATTTCATTCATCCATTTGATGAATGAATTATGTTCTTATATTTTATAACTTATTTATAATTAGTTTACAATTAATTATTAAAATATATTCTTTCATTATTTCATTCATCCATTTGATGTGAATGGATTCTATCCCAATCCTTTGCAACTTATTTACAACTATTTTATAACTAGTCTAGTGAATATATTCTTTAATTATTTGATTCATTCATTTGAGCAATGAATTATGTTCATATCCTTTGTAATTAACATACAACTAAAGATGAAATGAAAATAAAGGATTTAATGATTAATTTGTAATTAGGTGTTTAAGTTTGGGTTTCAAAGCAATTGTATGGTAGTTGATTTTAATAGTAATAAATAATTCAATTGCAACTTATAATGCAATTATACAAACTTCACACAACCACTATCATGTTATCCTAATTATAATAGACAATGTTGAATTGCATTGGACGTCACTATTTATAAACATGAAATGGATTTGAAACTTTTAATAGATTTACATTCCATATTGAAGAATACATTACAAAAAATAAATAAATAAATGTTTCTATCAATAGACAATTTAACTATGATTCTAAATATAATGCCTAAGCTATTTATAACAAAAAAATTTCTCTATTTAAACAAAAGGTCAGATCATAAAAATGATGACCCATAACAATGAAATATTGTCATCTAAAACACTAAATTTCATAAATGATTGTTTTCTTCTATTTTTGTTGAAATGGAACTTGATCCATGCAATTTTTTCATCCACCTTATTTGCTTGAAATCTACCATGTTATGATATTTAGTTCCACATGTGAAATGAAATTAGTAGCATATCATAACATTGTAATGTCAAAAATATCTAAATAATCCCTTCAACTTGAATAAAATTAATTTACAACTATATTGCCATTAACATGCAACTTATTTGTTTCTAAAATGCAACATATGTAGAACATTCATACAAACTAAATTATAATTTGTACACTTACAAATATAATCAAATATTGTGCTTACAATTAAGTAAATTGAATTACAGTTTTAGGTATTTTTGAAAGAATTTTACCTTGTATACATCATTTTGATGTTGATGGATTGAAACATAATGAAAGTTTGGCCCTATAACATAAAAAACAACAAAAGTCATCATAAATGTTCAAACACAAAACAAAACATATGTAACATGATTATCATTAAAAAAAACACCTTTCATAAATTTTTCATCACTATAAGTTAAACTAAACTTGTACAATCAACTTTTAAATAAAATGGAATATATTTTTACATCATTTTTTTAAATATATGCAAATGAACAAAAGACCAATAATCACAAACCTTCGACATCCAAAAGTATGAGCAAAAACCTTTAGCATCCAAAAGAAACAACAAAAACTTTTAACATCCTAAAGAAACAACAAAAACCTTCAACATTCAAAAGCAAGAATAAAAACCTTCAACTTCTCTAAAAGCAAAAATAAGAATCTTCAGCCTTCAAGATAAAAACAAAAGCTTTAAACCTCTGTAAAAGCAATAACAAGAAGCTTCAACCTCCAAGAGCAAAAAATAAAAACCTTCAACCTCTTTAAAAGCAAGAACAAGAACCTTCAACCTCTAAGAGCAAAAACAAAAACTTTCAATTTATCTAAGAGTAAAAATAATAACCTTCAACCTCCAAGAGAAAAAACAAAAGTCATCAACCTCTTGAAGAGCAAAAATAAGAACTTTTGACTTACAAAATAAAAAATAAAAGCCTTCAATCTCCAAGTTATTTAAATAAATAATAAAACTTATAACAACCTTTTGGTTTTAATTATAAACTAAAAAAACAAAAATAATCTTAGTTATAACACATCATATGAAAATTGCATCACCAAAATACTAGGAAATACACAAAATGTTTGAATATAAAAAGATTTTTTTTAAAAATATTTTGAATTTCTTGACAATAAGCATAAGTGCATGAAGGTTGTCGATGCATTGGGGCAAATCTATTGATATACTATCATGTGTCACTTGTTAAAAGGTTCCCCACCCAAATTTTAGATTTTTAAATTTCAAATTTTAAGTTGAAATACAGTTGCATACTAGTTGCAAACAAGTTGAAATGTCATGTATATTGGGTGGTGGAAATGTATACATGTGGCATGATCATATGTGTTATTCAAGGCTATACATTTGTTACAAAGTAGACGTTGATTAGTAACTAAATTTATCCTAGTTGTGATATAGTTGTTACATGTGACTAAATGCAACTTGTCAACAAAATCAAACATGGTTGACTACAACCGTATATACAATGCATACATTATATTGTATAAATATATATATTGCAACTAATTTGCAACTACAATACAACTCTTTGGTTTTTTGATGTGGCATTTTATTTATTAATTTGTCATATTTCCATGGGTCAATTGTAATGTAGTTATATATTAGTTGTTTTGGAGCTTTAGTTGTAGGGTAATCTAGTTGCTACGAACACAATTTCTCATAGTGATCTCTTTTAATTTGTTGGTTTACAAACTTCCTCCCCATATTTCAAGCTTGTTTTAATCTCCCTCGCCATTGGCCTAGGTTGTTGGATGTTACTTTTGGTCCTATGCTTTAAAAATATATTATGTAATAGTTGTATAAATAAAAGATTACATGGAATTCTTCACATCACCATTAACTACATGCATGTTAGCATTGAGAAATTGATTCAATGCACAAATTGCAACATGGCAATCAATAGATTCAAGCCCAATTCAAATACAGGTCATTTAGTATACACAACGTTGCATTAAACATTTCAACTAAATATATACAAAAAAATTGAACATTGAAACCAAAAGCAAGTTTTGTTAGGTTTACATAATAAATTTTGGTGAATGGTTTTTGTTGTGTTGTTAATTAGACCAAAGCATTTGCTAAGGTGAGTTGATGTGTTGTAAGTATGAGGCCTATGCAATTCTTAAACTAAATTTGATATGTTAACAACATGTTTAGAACTTTAAGATATCCAAAATTTAGGTTGATGGACTATTTTATTATCATCTTATTAGGGCATGTCAAAAGGAGACCGTGTAAAAATCAATTCAATACCAGCTATAAAGGGCCTTTTATTATGCCTTGAATATTGATTTTGTCGTGCACTCTACACACAGTACATTACCACCATGGCACATTTTGTCGTGCTCTTTTCTATTGATGTCCAACGAAGGGATTTTTTTCTTACACTTTTTTTTTTGGAATAATTTCCAAGTTAGGGGTTTTTTTCCCTAGTTTGATGTTTACAATCCTTTTCGACATGTGGATGCTTGGAAGCAACAAGTGAACATTCAATTGCAAGTGGAATTCAAAGATGATGATTGTGAAGATGGTTTTATTGACATTCTTGTTGATCAAATAGGGTAGATCTTTGAATTTCATGGCAAAAATAAACATGGCATATATAGGTTTAGGTGAATGTTGAATGTGGAAAGATAAAGGGGTGGGTTGGGTAGAATTGCAACTTTTGCAATTACTTTTTTGATGCACATGTGTATGATGACAAACTTTGCAAATGTCGATGTAGGATGAAAAGACATTTATAAAAAAAATTGTGGACCTTGTGTGTGCAAATTTTTTTATTTAGAAAATAAATGCCACAAGGAATCTAAAGTTTTTGAATTTGCAAAAGTTGTTTCAAAGTCAACGTGTAATCCATGTTATTGTTGTATGCAAACTTTCTACATTATCATTGGGACATTTTTTCAAAGAAATTGTGTTCATTCTTCCACCAAATTTTCCAATTATCATGCTAGGATATTTCAATGGGAATATGTTCAGTGACAAAAGTAAAGATGCACAAAATCCAATTCTATTCATGTCAAATACAAGATGAACCTTCAATTCTAACAAAACATTACAATTTATGGTTCATAGCTTGATCATGTTTGGACAATGTTACTAAACATGAAACATGAACATAAGCCTATTAGTCAAATCACAACCCTATTTACTTTCCATACAAATTGCCATACCATGTCATAAACTTTACTTCACATTGATGAAAATTGTTAAAAAAACAAAACTTTGTTTTTCCACCTATGAGTGTAAGTATTAACATGTTTTGGTCAATAGTCCAATACCAATGGAGCCTCCAAAAATAATTACAAAGCTAGCATACAAGGCAAAGCCTTTATACAACAAGGTAAGCTTGTTCAATTTTTGTTTTTTTTTTTGTTGTCAAGTTGATATCCCTCAAACCATTACCCTTGGTCCTATTATCGGTACTATTGAAAAGTCCTTGATGAGTAGGGGTGCACTAAAATGATTTTGTAATGTTTAGAGTTTAGACTTGTGATGTAGGTGATTGAATTTGAAATATTTTCATCACTAAAAATTCATTGATAATATAAATAATTTTTTATTTAAATTAGGGGTGTGTTATTGGTATAGTTGGAAAAACCTTTGATCAATACATGCGCATTAAAGATGCATGGAAGAGGTTTTATAAATTTCCAACCTATGGTGTAGTGGCTACAAAATTTTGAATTTTTTTTGTTGTGGGAAATTTAATTAACAAAAATTTTAATCCTTCTTCTAAGGAAATTAGATTTTATGATTTAAAAACATAGATGTTTTGTAAAACTATGTTTCAAATATGTGTACAATTGCACATGCCACATCAATATTCATGCGATTATATTATAAATTCAAGTATAACAAAAGAACAAGGTGTGTTCATTTACTAATATTAGGGTATTTTTCATTTTTAAGAAAGGTAGGAACAAGGTTTTAATTATTTTTTATTGAAATCAAATAAATAATTCCAAATAAGGATAGAAGAACTAGGAAGAAGAAAAGTACTGAAAGCGGACAACTTGAAACAAGAACAATAAAATTGGTAGTATCAACCACATTGACAATCTTTCATTTGTTCAATTGAATATTAAGAATCTATACTTGGCATTGTCCCCTTGCTATGTTATATTCAATATCAAATAAAGGTATGTATGAGAGTGCAAAAAGAATGCCACAAAAACTATTCAATAAAGATCACATAATAGTGTAAAAAAGGTGGCACCATGAAATAAAATCTATTCTAATTTCCATGAAAATTGCTAGGTACCTTAACCACGTAGATGATACACATGATGGATGTTGAGCCTCCTTTTTAGGGATTTGAGTTACTCGTAATCAACGAAAGGATCCAAATCAATAAAAGATTTAAATAAGTTTATTCCATAACCATATGCTTGAAGAGTCTTGATCTCATACATATATTGACATTACTCAACAAACTTAGCTTCTAGGGGTTTCAAATGTGAGAAGTACCATGTGCTTGAAAACAACTATTATTACCATCATTAAACATGATCCTTGTAGAATGTTGACACATAAATTATTTACACATATACATTTATTAGTTATAGATTCCCTACAACTTAATCATCCATGCCATCAACAAGGGAGATCATGGTATGGACATTCTATTAAACTTGCTATTACATTGTTTAAACCTAAAATGTTTTGTCTTTCTAGGTCTCCTTCATAAACTATAGGAAGAGTGGCAAATGTTTGCCTAAATTTTTATTTTGCAACATTCCCATGAACATAATGATCTCAATTTTTTGCAACTAGTTCTATTACAAAATAACATTGATCTAGGTACAAATATTTTCATTGTCAACTTTTTGGTCACATTAAAATAAAAAGGTTCATATTGAATTTCATTAAAAATTATCTATAATGACTCAATATATGGTGTAATATCAAATAATAAAATTTTATGTGAAATTATTCCCTCAAAAATCATAATCAAATTTTAATTAGGGATTTTGAATGGTCAAAATTGAATCATATTTTCATAAGTCCCTAACATAGTTTTTTTTTTTTTCAGATTTCAATTTTTTTTTCTAGAAGTGTATATATTTGGAATATGTAGGTGGGCTCCTATTAATATGGACTTTATTTCTTTTGGTACATAAATTTTATTACCATTGAACCCATGGTACCCAAAAAAATAAAAAAATTAACATTCTAAAATGGACTTTTGTGGACTATTGTTTTTTTCAAAATTAAGCCAAGTTAAAATACATACATTCCAAATTATGTCAATTCTGGCCAACCCAAAAAAAAACACAAAAATCATGGATGCAATGATAACCTTGTGAATTTCATTCACAAAATATCAAACCATCATATGCATCATGAGTGGTAGTGACTAATTATTATTGCTACCATTAGCTCCTAATTAATAATGGGTATAGATTTAAGTATAATCTACTCCAAAATTTAAGCAAAAAATAGTAATTTAACTACACTTTGAGTTTTTATTACATATCATGTTACATGCAACAAAAACATTTGGTCATTCAATGGCTACTACTCAATGGATTAGTTGATCAAAAAAATTCTTTTGTTACAAACATGAATAAAAGAATTAGGTGAGGTCAAAATCTTAATAATTCTTGCAAACTTTTGCCAATGTGTCTAGGGTTTGAATTGGCAAAATATTTGATTGAATCACCATGTAACTATATGGTTCTCAACGTGAGGTCTTACAATTTGACCAAGAAGGAAATGGTTGATAGACAATTCCAATGTTACAAATTATAGGTTTAAATGATAAGCTTCAAATCAAAGTTTCATCCTTCAGCCAGAGGTTTCAACCTAATTAATATTATAATGTTATATTTGTTTATGTGCACCATAGATCCTTGGGACACAATTTCATCCAAGTAAAAATAGGACTTACCATGTATTTTTTTGAGAAAATTTGTTCATTTAGCGCCTTCTACACATTTTTCATTGAAAATGTGATGGTATTGAACACCTCCATCAACATTAGCTTGTTTTACACATCCTTCCCCACCATAAATACATAGATATCACCTATATATATGTTGACAATGGACACATGTGATGCCACAAAGACCTTGTCCTCTTGTGTCATCTTCAAATTCACTACCCAATTTCATTAAAATTCAATGTCATTACAAGCATTCCTCTACAAGTAGCCTAAAAACCTTTCCAAAAACACATTTTTGGCCTTTTTGGTGAACAAAATGCATAGAATCATGGTTGAGGCTATTCCTATTCAAAATTTAATTATTTTAACAATTTTGTTTTTTGAATTCTTCTATAGGTTGGGTAAGTCATAGGTTAGTACTCATGACTAGAGGGGTTACCAAAACAAGGCACTTGCCTAGGGCAACAACCAAGGGTGACACTAGATTTGGCAATGCACCCATTCAAGGACTTACTATGTGTAATGATTGTGTCAACTTTGATTCGTTGCATGAAGAAAAATCAATACGTCCTTATGAAAATGTAAAAACCCACCTAAACATATTATGACCTCTAGTGTTAGGAAGGTAGATAATGGAATAAGTTCCTTACGTGTTGGTGCCCTCCAACTACATTTTGAAATCTCTAACAAGTTCGAAATTGGAAGATTCCCTTAAAACATGCTTGGTATCATTCACATATATGATTAAAAGATGCTAGTTTGGTGAGGTTTTTTGCTTGTAATAATTCCCACCATACACAAAGTCATTGGGTTAAATGGATTGCATGTACACAAAGCAATTATTAATGTATTGTGGTTATTTGAATTTTGAAATGATCATTAGTTTTTGGTTTTCTAAACATTTTAAAATTAGAGAACTATTAGTTTTAGCTATTAATCCCATTTATTTTAAATAATTTTAAAGGATATACGATTTTATGAAATATCCAATAAAAAAATCAATGGTTTTACCACTAATTCTTTGATATTTTAAATTTTTTGATAATTGTGATTATATACAAAAACTTCATTTTTGGTTTTTCGAAGAACAATAGTTATGAATTTTATGAACAACCTTGATAACCTTGGGGGTTAATTCCCCTTTTTAATAACTACTTAACATTAATCATTACGTGACTTAACACCCATGCATGTGCACCATGCCATTGGCAACTATTCAAAAATTAAATGTGGAATTATCATGTCAATATTTTTGCTTCCTTCACATTATCTAAACAACTAGTTAGATTGTTAATGGGAATTTGGTTTATTCCCATTATAGTTAGTGCAATTTTCGACTTTAAAAAATAGGTTCAATTATATAACAACATGTATATTTAAAAGAAAAATTCAGAATGTTATGCATAAATCATAACTCCAAATGAAAATGTATTCACAAGTTACAAAATCACAAAACAAATATGAGAGTAGGAAAATCCTCTCCCTTTTCCCCTTGTTTATCCTCCTCTACATACTTGCTAATTCAAATTCCAATAGTTTGAACTAGACCATTGAAATAATAATTAACCAATGTTAAGATAAATAGTCAAAAAATTCAAACAATGATTGCCTATTCACAACTACATGTTTTGTCGACTATTTGTTCTACCAATCTACTTGTTTAGCCCACTACCCATTGACCTATTAGATGTTGTCACCTATTCACAAAATTTGGGTAACATTGCCCGCCTCAAAACAATATTTCCTCTTTGAAAGACTAGCTATAAGTTTCTATGTCAACCTTAATCTTTGTAACATGTTGATATTTGGTTTCTTCAACTAATTTAATAATAACTTCCTCCACATGCTTATCAATGCCTACTAATTGAATGTTGTTTTTTGTTGTAGACACCAATTGAACAAGTTTGTTGATGAAGGTTACTATTAGCATAGCAAAAACTTTCAATGCATGTGGTGTGCTGGAAATCAAAGTAATCTTTGAGCCCACACCTATATAAGGTCGTGTTAATGGTATAGTAGCATATAGTAATTCTAATGGCTCAATTCTATTACTAACCATTAGTGTTGGAGTAACGACAAGTTCAATAGTAGTTAAAATAGGTTCAACAATAATCAACATGAGTAAAAGAAAAGGTATGAGTTCTAAACTAGCTTCTCCTTTTATTGGACTAGTTGTGTTAGTTGTCACAATAGGTTATTCACTTTGACTTTTAAATTCCAAGGTAAATGATGATGCCACACCTATTGCTTCTGTGCTAGCCTTTAATTCAACAAGTATAAAGTTAATGATATGTACTTGAAATTTGGAAGTGTTGTTTGATAAGCTTGTAGTTCTAATTGATAAACATGTTCATCAACATAAGTAGCTCCATGCTCCTCCATAAATTTTTGTATCATTTGCCACCACTCCTTCCACTTGGGATTCTTTTCACCCAAAGCTTGATTTTGAACCTTGAACAAAGTATTGTTTAGCAATAATTCCTCAAACTCCTTCAACTTGTTATGCATCCAAATAGGTAAGGCTTGGATTAGTTTGTTTGATTGTACCTTTGATAGTTCAAATTGACCCTTCCAATCTTGAACTTGAGCTTGCAAAGTATAAGTTTGGTTCTCCAATTCAATGTTGGCTAGAATGAGTTGCTCCTTTTGTCTTTAATAGGTTTGCTCCAATTCAACAATTGTTTTTTATTACTCCGCACTAGATTGTTCCATTTTGTTGTAGTCCTTTGTTATCTAATCATGTTCAATTTGAAAAAACTTTAAGTCATTTAAAGTATTATAATTAAGCTAGTTCAAATCAGTATACTCTTGTTACAAATTTTTGTCTTCCTTGTAGCTTATTCAACTTGAGTAACCCTCATAGTCAGGTTATGATTCTCAACTTGTACCTTGGCCAATTACCTACTTCTTACATGTTTGTCTTGGTTTGATCACATTCAACACCCATATTGGTAAATCCTTCCAATATATTTAACCAAATATTGGCATTTGAGTAGCTTGTGCAAAGAACACACTAATTTGTTTTAGGTTTTGTATAGAAATGTTGGGTAATAAGTTTCCAGGAATGGTTGAAAGCTAAAGGTTTTCAATGTTTGATGATTCAACCACTTGACATTTAGATAAAGTTATTTCAATATTAGGTTATTTACCTTTTGTAAGTTGAACTACAAGTTCAGGAACATGTGAAACAATTGGTGGAACTTCCAGTACCTATTTTTCATTATTCTTCAGTTCATCCTCATGATTTAACCAAGTCCTCTATGGTTGTGTTTCTTTTTTATTCCCATAATTAGTTTCTTATATGTATGTCTCCTCATCCTCCTTTCATGATTCAACAAAAAAACCAATCCACAGGTTTGCACTTTCTTCATAGGTGAAAAAGTAGTTGGTTCATGACTTAACTTGTCTTGAAGAGTTGGAGGCTTTTTAATTGGTGTGGTTGATGTACATGCAATGGCAAAGTAGTTGCAAATTGCACCTACCACAAAAATTATTCCTTAATCACAAGCTTAATTGAAAACTTTTACATTTCAACAACATGTTTGAATCTACCTATTGCTTGTACATGTTCATCTTGTAATGATTTTTTGGTGAAATTGCTCGAGAAAAAGGAAACCATTCCTTAGCAAAACGTCAATCACTAGTCCTAATAATAAGTTGTGATTTTCTTGTTTCAGACTTCTAGGTTCACTACAATTTTCTTTTGATGATTTATCCACTAGATGAATTTGACTAGCATTTGAATAAGAACAATAGAAAATTGGTTGATTTTTTAGGCTTTATTTGCCAAATCAAAGATAATAACAACCCAATTGCTGAAATAAGTTAAATGTTATTTCTAATAAATGATTTGTAATATGGTTGCAAATCAAAGATGGAATTTCTCCTTCATGCATACTATGTTCCATTGTTCATTTTTGACAAAGACATTGGAGCTTGCAATTCTCTTCAAAGCAGTTTCAACATCCTTGATTGATGTTTTGCAACATTAATGTCTCCTTGAGAAGAAATACCAAATTGTTTATGAATTAATACCTAGTTAATGAGGATTTTATTTCCTCATACTTAAACTTGGATTTTGCCATCTTTTGTAGCCTCTCAAGTTCACAAAAACTATTTCAACATGTCTGTTCTTGGAACAATCCACTAGATGTTAGAAATCCTTTCCAAGCTAACTTGTTTTGCCCATTTGTGTTCAACACATTCCATCTTTGTCCATTAAAGTATCTTTTGAACCTCCTTCACCCTAAACGTTTACAGGTTTGTTGAACACAATGAAATCCTCGACAACAATTTCCCCTTTCCTTTTCATCATGTACTTCACACAAGATCTAATATGATGGGGTACAACGATTCGAACCGGTTGTTATTGAAAAAGTTCTTCAATTAAAGTTTCTTGAATAGGTTGAATGGTGAATGATTGTTGCAACTCCATTTCTTCTTCAATTTCTTATTCATGTGTTTCTTGTGGCTATTTTTTAACAATAGGTTGGTAGGTAAGGATCTTTTGTTCCTTTGAATTGAAAATCACTAACATTGGAGTAGTGGTTTTCATAAGATGCAAAGAAAGTGTAAAATTGCTTCAAGCTCTTTGTTCAGATTTCAATTTTGTTCTTGTTGTTCCAAGGTCCATTCTTCCCCTTTTGTTTTCGTTCACAAAGCAAATGGCTCGATGTAAATGGCTCTTGTGAGCCAAACCTATTATGTTTTTCTCTTTCAATTTGCTATTTCCTATTTCTAGCAAATTTTTTTTCTTTGGCTTCTTTTTTCAATCTATCAAAAGCACTCTCACTCATTACTTTGAATATAACTTCAATGAAAAGAAAGACAAACATGCACACCAAGAAGTGTGACACTTTTTTATACTACTTTGACAATTAATAAATGTAATGTAATTACAAATAATCATGTCATTTAGGGTTCCAAATGCCTATTAAATATACTAGTGTGAACCTGGTGCATAATGCACCCGTCAAGCTTCCCCCTGCCCGGTCCTTCCCCGCCCGTGCCCCCCCCCCTGGCCCGTGCTGGCCCTCGCCACCCATC
>Ga0209611_10009729_pt1 | contig 14428 bp, 11 predicted proteins | sample S1TSphgellanicum_3_FD_187693 | JGI IMG/M metagenome (GOLD analysis project Ga0209611, IMG submission 187693) | Host-associated microbial communities from peat moss isolated from Minnesota, USA - S1T2_Fc - Sphagnum magellanicum MG (SPAdes) (version 2) | ecosystem: Host-associated > Plants > Peat... | reverse complement strand
AATGTAGTATATATGTTAAGGATGATTGATCATAATTCCTTGTAAAAAGGTCTTTTTTTGGCTCTCAAGTTGCTCCTTTGTAAATATATGATGAATTTGGTGAAAATTGCATTAAATTCTTCTACATATGCTTTGTGAAAGACAAGAAGGTCAAGGGTCTCCCACTAGACAAATTGTGGTATGCATATCTAGTAATTGATTATACTATCATATATGCCTAGTGGGATAAGGTCATAAATTATTGTAATACTTTCACTATTTCAACATGGTTGTTGGATAATTAATCTTATAATTAATTATCCCAACTTGTCACAAAATGAGCAACAATAGTACATTGTAATGCCTAGGTTGGTTAGTAATCAATTAATTAATTTTGAAATTGCCAAAAATTCTGAAAAAATATTTTCCTGCCATGCCAAAAAAATCTAAAAGAAGCCCCTCAAAGCACATTAGCTTCATTATTTAATATAATGCCTAAATGTAAAAATATTATTAATTTTCTTGCTGAAAGTAAATGACAAAAATATATTATTATTAGGCACCTTGCTGCCAAACCAACCCAGGTACTACATTAGTATGAAAATTGGACACAATTTCATCTAACATTAACAATAGCCACATAGTGCCCCAATTGCGTTTTTTAAAAAATGATGTTTATTTTCATATATGTGTTAATTATCATGGTTTCAATACGTTCTTTAAAACAAGTATTACCGTTTACCTTTCATCTATGGGTTAGTTGATAACATTTTGATTTCTTCGAGATAAATAACATAACATGAACATCACTTATAATTGGTTTTTGAAAGGTTGTGAGAGGTGAAATTATAAGCCAATTGGGAAAATGTGAATTTTGATTGTGTGGGATATGTCATTTATTTTTATTACATTCAAATAAACATTTCTATTGTTTGAACCGTTATTGATTAAGGTGCTTCATCTTTCATCCATGACCTTTAGTGTTTTTTGTCAATTGTTAATTTTTACCAATACTTTTGTTGAATGTTATTCCCAATGTTGTGGAATATTTGATTCATTTGACCTAAAAAGTTCATTTATTGATAATTTTGAGTTGATATTGTGTTTCAATTTGATTCATTTGACCTAAAAAGTTCATTTATTGATAATTTTGAGTTGATATTGTGTTTCAATCCTTGAAGGTTCTTTTCCAACAACCTTATTAGCTATTCATGCTTTATCTTTCTAAACCAATAGTCACTAGAAGAGAATGTGATTTTTCTCACACAAAAGGCCATGGCTCATAGCACATGTGTGAGGTAAACTTTGTAGATTCATCCATTACAATAATATGTGGCGTTTATTTGGACATGTATTACATAAATATTAAAAATTTAACATTAAGTTATGACAAATATCACACTATTTATTTATTTTGGGCACAAATGAGAGAATTCATATTACAAAGTTGTTAAGAATATTCTTACAAACCTTAAAAGTTTGAAACTTTTGCAAATAGGGAGCTCATTATCAAATCCTCTTCACATTGCATGCTTGGAAAGTGTGAAGTCAGTTCTAAATTTGAAAATGTTGTTTTTCATGCCTCATTTTTGTGACACTTTGGTTATAATTGTCCAACTTTTATGGTGAGTCAAGTTTGAAGAATAATTATGTTTTGAGCTTTAATACTAAAAAAATGGCCATTTGTCTGGCATCTTGAAATGGTGAAAGCCCATTTATGATATATCATTATCATTGGTTATTCCATGTGGTATAGAGTATTATCAAAAACCCTTGGTCCTTGATGTTATTGTCAAAACTAGAGTTCAAGGGCCTTGAGTTTTGAAAATATTCTTAAAACCCTAGGTCCCCTTTTAAAGCCATGGGGGCCTTGGGTCATGTCAATATTCCCTTGATCAAAGATTGAACATCATGCAATTGGGGTTCCAAAACATTCTTATGGCATGGGTTGAATGGGTTGGAAATTTGGAATCTGAAAATTATTTCAAAACACCATACCTTCTAGCTCCTTGCCAAAAGCATATTCGCATAACCATGGGTCTTATAACCCTTGGTTAATGGGGTTTGTTTAAATTCCCATAACCTTTTTTTGCATTAACATGGGTGGGGACTCTGAAAACCATCAATATTGATGGCTTTATAAGTTTCACCTTGTTTTTTTTCCCCTTGAGCTCCTCCATTACTACTAAGGTAAATGAACTTTAAATGAACATTGCCCTAATTCGAACATCTATATTTGACCCCAAATATGTGTAAAATTAATCCTTAAATGGTGTTGTTTTAAATTATCATAAAAAATGATTACCCCTACTATCATTTACATATAATTTGGGTTTCATCACTGATTAAATCGCATCCAAAGTTGATTAACCTTAATCATTTGGTCATATAATCAAAGATTAATTTACTAATTACATTGCATCTAAAACTAATTAGTTGTAATCGTGTTTACACATAACTAGGGTACCATTGTTGATGAATTCACATCCACAATAGGATGGATCATAACATTTTCAGACAGAGTGTGATGTTTATAACATGTAATCAAAAAGAAAATCAATGACTGTTTAATGCATGGCCCCAATGAATTCAACATTTTTCATGTAATTAACTTACACACAACTAGCATTAATTTATGCCTCACTACTTGCCATCAAAAAATTATCATGCAAACATTTCACTCACAACTTCATTTCACAATTTGATCATATATTACTCACATTCATTTCACAATTTACACACATTCTTTTCACAAGTTAACACAACAACAATCAAATTTCATCCATTTTAGGTGCATAATTACGTCACTTTTGAATTATGTGCAAAAATTTGAAAAGATGAGTAAAATAATGCAAGAAAATCAAATGTGAAACTTACAACTTGTTACACAACAAGAAAATGATAAATATGCAAACATGACACATTTGATTGTCATGAATCAAATTACATAACTAACTATCAAGATGCATAAAGCAAATAATCTATTCTTCTTATGAATGACCTTGTTTAGCTACCATTAACTTGTATTTCAAATGTTTTGCCCAAGCTAAATCCTAGGTCAATTTTAAGTTATTTTCATCCTTCAGACACCCTTCCCACAACACCATGTTATTATGTATTTGGTGATGAGAATGCAACACCCATTTGTAGCTGCAATGAAAGTGCACACGTGAAATCGATGCATCACAAATCAATCTTGCAACATCAACCAACCATCGATTTATTTGTTCAAAATCTACCATGCAGAGCTTCAAATGCTTTAGAATATGCAACTAAAAGCGATGGTGATGTAATATTTTGAAATTTGACACCAACATGTGGGACATCAATCAACATTACATTTCAAAATCCAACACAAAGGACATTGGGGATTCCCACTTCTCACAATCCATCACGCAAGAAATTAGTGGATCTTGCTTTTTAGAGTTTGTCACCTAGGGCTAAGGGATGCACAAATAATGCTTATGGAGGTAATGGTGATATGCAATCACATTCGAAGCAGAAGAACATGAAGAAAAATGGGAATTATGACAACACTTCCTTGAAGTTGGCAATGGAAAGCGTTAAAGCGAGCAATAACTTATAAATTGTTGCTCGGAGGTGGGGGGTGCTTACATCATTCTACAATCATGTGTATGGGATTACACAATCACAAAAGGAGGGAAAACAATTGTGTTGTAAAAAGAAAAAGAAACTACACTAATGGAGTATGTGAAATAAATACAGTTGATTAGGCATCCAATCATATTGACACAACTACAATTGAAAGTTGTAGAGATTACCTAGGAAAGAGCAACTCCTTTCAAGAACAACATACCTAGGTGGGGGTGGTTATGATGGTTTAGGAAGCGAAATCTTGACCTATTGTTGCAAATCGTTCTAGGTTTGGAGATAGGGCATGTGAAAGCTCTATGCCCAGCCAATGTTAAAAATTTATACAAATACTTGTTTGAAGCTTATGAAACACACATGTACCCACCATCATAGATTTGGAACCATGATGAATTTGATGCCCAAGCCATTTGAAATGGAAGCAACTTGGTTTTAGCATGAATCAACTCACAAACAATGCATTCAATCATGCCAAATGAATGCAAAGGGTTATCCATGTTATCATGCATCAATGCATATAATGTAACGCTCCCAAATTTGTACATATTTAGAGGTAACCGCTTTAAACAAAACTTCAGTGCCAAATGTGGATTAAGCATAATAATGGTAATGCAGCCTAAAGCTTGGATGATAGCCATATTGTTTGACAAGTGGATATCTCATTTCATTATTTCTATTCAAAATTCTGGAGGTAATCGGAGCCCAACCAATCGCCACTTGCTCATCTTGGATGGTCACAACTCTCATGTTACTTTAGATGTTGTGCACAAAGCAATGGGTGTGGGGCTAAATTTAATCACATTGTCATCACACATTTCACATGCATTACAGCCACTTTATGTTATAGGTTTCAAACCTTTCAAAATTGCTTTCAAAACATATAGAAATGTTTGGACATTGGCTTACAAAGTGAGGGATGGTAACAAGGAGGATTTGGCACAATGGGTGTCTCTAACACTTATGAAAACACTAACAATAACCAACATATGTAAAGGTTTTTCAAGCATTAGGATCTTGCCTTTGAATCCAAATGCAATTGTAGGCAAGATGTAGTTCCATCTGAAACATTTGTGGATAGTGAACTTGAAAGCTAAATAATGGATTTGCAAGTTGAAAAGGTTATAAATGAAAACACTAACATGCCAGAAGGAAATGTTTGCCATTACCACATTGAAATTAGTGGTCAATGCGAAACTAATGACACAAAAATGGATGACAGTAGAATTCGGTTGAACTGGGTACCTCATCGGTCGATAAACCTTGGGTCTGGAATGCGAATATCAAATCAATTATTGTTAGGTTTAGCAACATGAATCTTGAATTCAATTAAATAGGGTCAACTAATTTAAAAATTTGGGTTCAAAATTTGTAGAAAGGGGTGCCAAACGAGGGCAAATCACATGTAGCATTAATCAATCTTACTCTCAACTTGCATCACTTTTTGACATTGCCTAAAATTTCCAGCAAGTCCCATCACAAAGTGTTAAATGAAGAACTTTTGATTGACTATAACAAAAACATAATGATGACAAATGAACATTATTTGGATACATTCAAACAAAAATTGGCGAGAAAGGAAGTAACAATTTGAATGCAAGATGCTTGAAAGGAGCAGCTATTGACATCCAAGTGTGCAAGAAAGGTTGAAAGAAACATCAACAACTACCATAACAAATTCAATTGAAAAAAAAAGTAGCAAAGAAAAGGTTCAATGAACAATGGACCTTGAAACAACGTGGAGAGGTTGGTGATGATTTACATTCAGCCATCAAAGCAAACCTACCTCTAGTAGCAATGGTGTATCATGCACCATTTTGTTGGTTTTCACCATCCATATGCAAGCATAACATGCAACTTGCCATCACGAAATGCAAAGTTCGACAAGATGACCAAGATGCATTACACATGGCACTAATCGAGCCTAGATGGGTCTACAAAAGACTCGTATCATCTTCTTTTGTTGGTTGATCAACCTAAAACCACACATAGACCGTTGTGAAAATGTTATAATCGCCAATGTTTGTGTGCCAATAGAATCAAATGCCAATTAAGTGGCAATAGAATCTCACAAACATTTGATTAGAAGCTCATTTGTGAATTAATATGATAGTTTTGGCTTGATTAGGATTTTTTTCAAAAATGAATTTGTGGATTTTTGGGTTTAAGTCAAGATGGATCACGTGTTGATTAATGAAGGCTACTATCAATTTTTGCATCATGTTGTAACACAATTTACACAAGTTACTATGTGTTTATATGTCATGTTAATATATGATTCATGAATCGCATTGTTCATTTTGTAAGCAATAGCTTGCATTTAAATACAACATAATTCAATTAAAGTTAATTTTATCTTGTAATTATTTTAAGGTATCATGTATTTTTTATGAAAGAAAAATCCATTTAAGGTCGATTATGCCAAGCAATTCACAAGTAGCTTTTTCAATCTTTGGATCACCCATTGAATACAAAATTATGTTTCATACTTTTCCATTATGTGCAATTCACACTTTATTGTGTTTCGGGCAAACCATAATGGGTTGTGAGTGTGCACAATTCAACATTAATAATAATATAGCATCTATGGGCCCCCTACTTGTGCATATTAAATGTCTAAGTGCTTAGAATTTGAAAATGTGTAAGTAATTCATGGAGCCATGGAAAAATATGGTTTTGCCACAAGTTGGTTATTCTCTTATTTATTAAGGGGTGAAAAAAATTACACATCTAGCTTTTGTCAATTGAGTAGAAAAAACCTTAAACTATCCATTTAAGGTTTAGTTATTTTACATATATTTTCATTGCTCTTACCTACACAACTAGTATAATGCCTTTTGAACCTTGTGCATTAAATGTTGAATTTTAGCATTTCATGTTGAGATTTAATAAAATTTATTTACTTTACAAATGCCACTGAAAGATGGGTTAGGGTGTGAAAGAAGGCGCAAAGACAAGGTGAATTTATGGATTTCTCTAATTATAAGTTTGGTCTTTTTGGGTAAGTGTATTGATTGGCCTTTGGAAATAATTCCTCATGACTTGCACTAAAAAAGATCTCGGAAGTTATAATTCATTTTTAGTGCAAATTTTCCTTGAATGCACTTTCACTTTTTAACTTGTAGAAAAACAAGTAGTGCCACCACAAGAGGTTTTGTCCTCAAATAATATATTACATTTAAAATTGTATTATGAATTCATGTAATAAGAATTTGTTGGCTTTATGAAGGATTTTGAATTTTTTTTATACATTTTTATTAAGAATTAAAAAATTTCTAGCCCTTTTAAAATTTGTTGTGCATACTTGAAAATTCCAATCGCAATTCCATTGCTTTCCTTTAACCATACAAATGAATGTAAATTTGTAAATAATGATATTGTATTAAAATTCAATGCAAGTTTTTCCCAAAAAAAATGTAAACAATTTGTTGTAACGTGCACAAGGTAAAACTAAATACTTAGATGTTTGAAACAAACATTAATATTAAATGGATATCATTTAGATGAAAAGAGTTGCAAAATTTATCCATTTAATTTTTAGTCTCATTTCACTTCCAAATTTAATAATTTGACATTTCTTGTAATATTTGTTGTCACATTTTGGCTTTAGAATTTTCCATGAAAGGTATTTTGTTGTTATGCTTGATGGGTGTACACATGGATAAAAAAACATCCAATGTTTTTTTCATCTTGTGGTTGATAATTATGATTTTTTGTTTCCACATGGTCCATGAAAATTAATAAAAATATATAAATTTAGGCCACAAGGTGCCACCATTTGGGTGCCATTAATTCAATGGAAAATGCAACATTCATATGCAACATTTTAAAGAAATGGGGACGATAATGGTTTTTTGTTATTCATAGGAAATGTGTTTGGTAATGTGAATGTAATATAAATTAATTTGTGAAAATCTGGCCAATATGCTTATGTTACATTACATTTACATTTATTTCCAAGGACATGGCCCATATATGGTCTAATTGAAATCCAACTTTTGTGGTGCTTTCATTAAATTGTGATTTTAATTTGAACTTATCCATGAAATCTAATCATTCTTATTTATTTATTCCATGGTTATTGTCTTTTAGAATGTTGACATGAAAATCTCCCATTATGATGATTAATAATGTTCGAAAGAATGTTGAATTATAATTTGAAGCTTGTTTAAGAATGTAGAAACTAAACATGAATGAACTCCATACACACATTTGTGTGTATTAATATTAAAAGTTGTTAAATATTTTGAACCATCATTAGTTATGGTATTAAAAGAATTTAAGTACATGTGTATGTCATATATCATCATTAAACCATGACTATTGTGGATTGAAACATATGAATAATTTGATGAATTTATAGATTTATGCATATTTATTGATGCATGGTGTATTTTTGTTTCTATAAGACATAAGATTTGAGACATTCGAAGGTTATGATCATGGTTGATGTCTTCATAATGTTGGCATAAAAAAGTTGTATTCAAGGCTTATATAATTACATCAAAGTTATGTAAGTTTTTAAATTGAATAATTAATGGTATCCAAGTTGCAATTGTTTTGAATCTATTCATTTCTATATGTGCTCTTGGATCCACGTAAAATTTTTCATGTTGGAAATGAATTAACAAAAATAAATTTTCTTTTGTTCATATGTAGGATAATGTTGGATATGTTAACCCATGTTTTTAAACATTAGTAGGATCAAAAGTTAATTCGTTCAATGATAAACTTGAGAACAATGGATGGTTCTTACTACTACAAGTTGAATTGGAAATAAAATCCTTGTTATGATAAATGATTGACATATATCAATTGTTATATATTTGATGATAGGTTCAATTGATGTCCATTTTGATTCAATGTTGTTGTAATAATGACTATATTTCACTGAAAAATTTGTTGTGAATATGTTTTATGGATCTTAATTTATTATTTATAATATTAAACATTATACCACCAACAAGTGATATTTCATGTATCACAACAAATTGTAATTGTTCATAGCGGCATGTAAGCCTATTCAATGAATTTGTTGATAAGTTTGGTACACTAAATAAGAATCGTTGGATAGGTATGTTCAATGTTGAATGTATTGTTAAACCATCAATGTTGAAAACACTTTTACCTGTTGATGCCATAAATAAAAGCTTGGTTTTTGTTAAGTTAAAAATATATGTATTTGTTATATAATTATAATAATATTTGAATTATAAATTTTAATGTAATTTTTTTTCAAGTTCCAACACCCCTTGTCAAAAACAAACAAATCAATATATCATGGTATAATTTTTTTCTATGCATAACATCATCAGATATTAATCTTTGTTCTTCATTTAATTGTTTAAGAAAACTACAATATTCAAATTTTTCCATCATCATAAAATATGAAGATATTATGAAAATTTCATCTTTTAAAGTTTTTGATTTTTTTTGGATATATTATGTGATTGAATCACAAAGTTAAATTGTAAATCATAATGTTCAATATTGCAATAGGAATTATAGGATGTGATTTTTTTACTTCATTATCTATGTCATCATTCCAAATGTTAACTAGATGCCATGGTTTTGATTTTGGATATATTGAATCATTCATTTATTTTTTATTTGGATATAACATTTGGTAGTTAAAAATATATTTAATCTTAAAATATTTATCATGTTGTTGACAATATGCATCATGCCATGTGACATTATTACAAAACATGTCCTTTTTCCACTATGCACTTCCACCTAAATTGAAATGAGTGGTTTGGACCTCACCAAAACCATTACACAAATGAACTAGAATTTAATTAAAAGTGAACTAAGAGTTAATTGCAAATGAGTTGGAAATGAATTAAAACTTAACTAAAAATGAACTAAAAATGAACTAGAGGTGAATTAAAACTTAACTAAGATTGAATTAAAAATTAACTAGAAGTGAACTAAAACTTAACTAGAAGATAATCGGAAGTTAATTGAAATTAAACTAAAAGTTAAAATACAAACTCACTACAAGTCATGGATGAACATTCAAATGAATGAATTGCATGGCATTGGCATCCATGACAGGAACACCAAAACCCATCACTATGGGGTGTTGTCAAAATGAGGCACAAAATTGTGAAGAAGTTTAAGAAGAAGAAGGCCTAATTGGGTGGCCACCTGGTTACTAATGATAATAATAATAATAATAATAATAATAATAATATGATTAAATTTTAATTATGTTAAATATTATTTAATTATCTATTTTTTTCATTAATTGTTTAGTATAAATGACCTATATATGAACATTTGGCATCATCCAAAAAAAATTCAAAATGGTTTTGAAGAAAATGAGAAGAAAAGAAGTTATTTATCTTAGTGTAGGTCGAGCAATTAATAGTTTGAATAGCCTCATCAATAACCTTTGTGAAAATTGTGTATTATTGTGTTATCAAATATCAATATTCTTTATATTTTTTTGTCACATTCTTTGATCAAAACCATTGGCCTCCATTGTATGTTTCAAGAAACTATTTACATAATATCTTAAAATTATTGCAAAAAAGAAAAACATGTTAGTCAAATTCACCTTTTCCATTTGTAATCAATAATTATTTTTCACCTTTGCTATATCCTTTTTCCCTTCCAACAATGATGACAACAATAGTAGGAGAACTCCAATTTTGAAGAGAATTTTTGAAATTTTTAATGAAATCCACATGGAAAAACATGAGAACCCATTCAAGTTCAAAAATAATGATTGGTGATATAATGGTTGTCAATTGAACTATAATGACAACATGCATGTCACCTTTTTCAAATCCCTTGTGGATTTTAAGTTAATGTCGAAAATTTTCACCCTCATAAACATGCCTTTTTGCAAATATTATTTATGCATATTTATATGAAATGATTTGACCTCAAAAATGTTTATGGTTAAAGCTGCCCTATCCAACAAATCACATTACAAATATGCATAACCTTGATCTTCCATGCTTTTATTTGCAATTCAATAAAAGGTGTCATACCTATTGAACACATTTGCTTCAAATGCAATATCTTTAACTTCAAAATCCAAATCATTCATCGTAATAATTAATCAAACTTTTTCACTAAAACAACAACCATTGTGGAAGGAAAAAAAACTTATCAAAATGAATTTGACACCAACAAACAAAGTAGTAGAAAAATGGGATTTAGCAAACACACGTTTGAAAATATTCAAACTTGCAAAAAACATCAATACTGAATGAAAGCTTAAGTTAGACATAATGTTCATGTTAGTTAAAAAGAAAGATAAGAAACATACAATGTAATCCTTAATATGGAACAAATAAACTTGATTGAAACCCTAAACCTTGTATTAATGTTTTTTGATTGTAACTTATTTTCAACATAGGTTGATTGCAATTTAACGATAAAAAATCACATTTATGGTTTGATGGTTAAATTATGGTCCAATAATGAACAATATATCCTACAAATTTTAATTATGCAACTCATGGGTACATCAGAACCCTAATTGTCACAACTTGGATTGGAAATACAACATTTTAACCTTAAAATATTTTCCATTGTTTAAACCATTCTTTTCATTTTCACTTCAATGAATATTTATTTGGTAAACATATAAGTATAAATATAAATATGTATTGGTAAACATCAACTTTTTGATCACTTGCATGAAAATTTTGGTCATACAAACAATTGAAATTGAATTGTTTTTTAATTTATGGTTAAATGTATTCAATGTTTGATTTCAAATAAGATTTTATTTATATAAAAAAATTGAAATTAATTTTTTTGTGTTGAAGTTTTGCCATGTTTGGTGCCCCCAAAAAATGACATTGATTTTTTTGGAAGAAATCTTGTGAAAATATCCTTGTTAAGTCACCATATTAAGAGAAAGGAAAAAAAAATTACCCCTCTCAATACCACTTAATAAAACTCCTTTATTTTTCAAGTTTAGTAAAAGCCTACATTAAAAAGAAAAAAAACCCCTTGAGAGATGAATTTTTGAAAATATTTTAACCTTTGTGCTCTCCTTCACCCAACTTTAAAATAAAATAAAATTACACCTAAACTTATCCATTCAACCTACTTTTGATTCTTTGGCCCCTATACGTGTTCAAAAGGTGTTGCCACAATGTCTTTGCAAAACACACCCAACAAAGGGAGATCTACACAAAGATGAGCTTGCAAAAACAACTATAGGGGAAGGCACCATGTGGAGAGCCTACCCTAACCCTAACCCTAAGTTGAGGGTCATGGCTCAAGGGCGGTTACTTGATACCGTGGGCCCGAAAATTAGGGAGGCTCAAGGGAGCAAGCCTTCCCCAGCTCAAAGTACAAAAAGCTTCTCTTATAAAAAGGCTTACAAAGGGTTACATGTGAATGGTGGAAGGTCCCTTCAATTGACCTAAAACCCTAGCCAAAAACATAGCCAGATTTTCATAGTGTATTTGGAGAAACTCTTCTTACAAAGCATATTATGGCTGGTGGGCTTTATGAAAATGGAAAGCCCACCCACCTCCATTTTCATGAAGCTCAAAAGGCCATTTATTATTTTTTTTCCCCATGGGATATCACAAGAAGATAATAATAATAATAATAATAATAAAAGCCATGCCCAAATTTTACACCATGTAAAAGGCTCCCAACTTAGGGTTGCTTTATTTTAGTGAAGCACCCATCCTAGATAAGGGCTTTACCCTTACCTAAAAAGCATCTTTGATGCTAGGAGATGCTCCCAAATACCAAGTAAAAATAGCCAACCCTTTTGGGGGTGTGCATTCCAAAACAATAAAACATTCCCACAAAAGCTTTCCCATGAGCCTTGCCTTCTTCTTCCAACACCTTTTCACTAGAGGTGCAAAAGGTAAAGGAAAGGAATCTATCAATATAGGCACAAAACCCCAAATTTTTTATACCAAAAAAAAAAACCCTAAAATATGATGTTTCAAGGAATCTAATTTCTTGGCTCAAGGATGAGAGACAAGAAAAACAAAGGAAGGAATAACTTAGTAGGAGGCTAGTAGTAGTAGTAGTAGTAGTACCACCTTTTGTTCCATACTAGCATGTAAACAAAACCTAAAAAAAAAAAACCTTATAATTGTTTGTTGTCTAAATTGATTTCACAAATTGATCTTTTGCAATTAGTGTGCTAATTAAGTGTTAGGGTTTAGGGTGGTCTAAAACCCAAACCAGAACTGGAACCAAAACCAAAACCCAAACCAGAACTGGAACTGGAACCAACCCCAAACCAGAACTGGAACTGGAACCAAAACCAAAACCAAAACTGGAACTGGATGTTCTTCATAAAAGTAAAGATGGGGCAGGCAATTGTAATTGTGATTAGTATCTGCTAATCAGGAAACATGATTGTGATTAGTAGATATTGATTAGAGAATTGAGATGTAGTTAGTGATAATATGCCAAAGAGAATGATACTTAACACACTCTCTCAGAGAGACTAGAGAGAGAGAGAGAGAGAGAGAGAGAAAAGAGCATAACTCTCTTTGTCTGGTCTCTTCAGTTGCAATGGATTTGTCTTGTTTCTTGTTTTGCAATACCCATCTTGCCAACTCCTCCTCCTCCCTCTCTCTCTCTTTGCACTAGTTACAAGCATTTAGAGCTCCCTCTTATGAATTCTCAGTGACCCAATTGTTTGGATGTTGTTTTTTTTGTAGTGGTTTTTCAACAACTACTTTTGTTGTTCTCTCTCTCTCTCTCTTTCCTTTGCTGCTGCAGCTCTACTTCTTTTTCTTGTTCTTCCTTTTTTTTGTGGGTTTTTTTTGTTTTTGGGTACTCTTCTGTTGTCAAGAAGAAGAAGAAGAAAGATTTGGAGATTGTGTTTTGGTTTTTATACAGTCTCTTCTTTTGTGAATCTGAGTATTGGGTGTGTGTGTTTTTCTGGTTTTTTTGTCCTTTTGCGGTGGATTTGCAGTGAGGGGTTTTGTTTTGCTCTTGTTTGTTGTTGTTGTGGTAGTGGTGGTGGTGAGAAGAAACTGGCTGCAATGCCGTCTCGGGAACCAAACTATTACCTGGCTGCTGAAGAGCAGCAGGAGGAGGAAGAGGAGGAGGAAGAAGAAAACTCGGAGCGAGATTCTGATGAGGAAGATGGTGATGGAAGGCCATCTCCAGTGGGTTCAGCTTCTCACTGGCCCCAGAGTTACAAGTACTATCCCCATCTGCCTTAACCCATCCCTTCAGATATCCTTCCATCCTCACAAGCCATGCATTCATTCATTCCTTCATGCTTGAACTCCTCTCTGAATTCTGTTTTGGACAGTTGGGTAGCAGCAGATTCCACAGAAGAACCCAAAAAAACGAGAAATATGTTTTGTTCCTCCCCCCTTGCAAGATCCATCTTCCTTGCAAGATGACTTCTTCTCTGAGAAAATCTTAAGCCCCTGGCTGATGGGTGCTAGAAGAAAGTGTCTGATCTGGAAGAGATCGAAGGTTTGATCTGAGATCTCCAGAAATTCAGTGGAGAGTAAGTAGGTGACCCATGATGATGAGCACCAACTGACAGGACAAATCATCAATCTCAACTAGGTGGAAAATTTCCATTCAGATTCAGCCATTCTTTGGAGGAAAACAAGAAAAAAAAAGAGAGAACTGTGTGTCGTGACCCATATGTGTTTTTGGTCACATGTTCCAGACTTTTGAAACCAGCATTGCTAATAAGCACCATTGGTTAAGCTCTCAGCACCGGGAGGTGATGGAAGGAAACCCTCAAAGTACCCAACCTACCTGGCCAGGATGATGAATACTTCTTTGTTGCTAAGTACATGGCCCAATGGATTTTACTCCTCTCTCTGCAGACAGCAACAATGTTTTGTTTTGATAGTTTCAGATTCATGTG
>Ga0209611_10009728_pt1 | contig 14430 bp, 6 predicted proteins | sample S1TSphgellanicum_3_FD_187693 | JGI IMG/M metagenome (GOLD analysis project Ga0209611, IMG submission 187693) | Host-associated microbial communities from peat moss isolated from Minnesota, USA - S1T2_Fc - Sphagnum magellanicum MG (SPAdes) (version 2) | ecosystem: Host-associated > Plants > Peat... | reverse complement strand
TTTTTTTTTTTTTTTTTTTTTTTTTTTTTTTTTTTGAAAGAGGAAGAAGATGATGGCAATTTACTATTGTTTTATTTTGGATGTATAACTACTAAGAAGTTAACGGAAATTGCCATTGCCTTCCTCTTTGGTGGTGTTGTTGCAAAGAAGGTGATAATGACTTATTGTCGTCACCTTCTTTGTTTTTTTTTGCTTGGATAGAAGAAGACGATGGCGATGGTCGTCATATTTTTCTTTGGTTTAGTTTCGTGAAGAAGGCAATGAAAATTATGGTTATTGTCACCTTTTTTTCTTCTTCTTTTTGTTTCAGAAAAAAAAAGACGTTAATTACTGTTGTGTTGTCTTCTTTCATGGATGTGTTACCATGAAGAAATTGATGGTAGTTGTCCTTGCCTTCTTTAGTGGTTTTGTTGCAAAGAAGGTGACAATAGCAAGTTGTCACCTTCTTATTTTTTTTCTTGCTTTTAGTGGGTTTGTTGCAAAAAAGGACGATAGCAAGCCATTACCTTTATTTTTTTAATTTTTTAGCCTTTTATTTTTTATTTTTTCCTTTTCTTCTTCTTTGGTCTTTTTATTGCAAAAAATTGTTAATTATTCATCATAATTGATAATTAAAAATGATCTAGTAGTATTTAAAAATGTTTAAGGTTGTAATGGTTAGAGGAAGGAAATTGAAGAAAGTTGGTGGTGATTTGGAAGCTCAAAAGTAAAGTGTTGCTTCATCAAAATTGACAATTGGGATGTTACTCCATTAGAACCAAAAGTTAATGAATCAAACAATTAATGTGGCTTAGTTGGAAATGGTGATTGTTTGCAATTCAAATGATAAGATCCCTCCTAATACAGATTGGGAATTTTGATCAAAAAATGGTGGATTAGATTGTTTTATAATTTATATACATTAGATTGAATGCAAAAAAAAAGATTGTACAATAAGTTTTAAGTTTAATTATACCCACACCTTCCATCATTTGATGGAAGGTGCGATATTTAAATTTATTTTATTTTATTGCAATACTTAAAGAGGTTAGAGTTTGTAATAGTTACATTTGATTGTGTGATATGATGTTTTGTAATACCTACATTATGTTGTCTGGTCTTTTTATGTCTAAGGTTTTAAGGTTAGGGTTTTTTTTATTACATTGTAATAATGTATTTTTTAAAAATAATTTTTGGTCTAGGTTCAGAACTTGAAATTGACCAGGCTTCTTAACCACCAGCACCCCCTTGTCCATTTAATATGGCTTAAAAGGACAAAGAATGGAAGAAAGTTGGGTCAAAATGGAAGTGTAAAGTTGGCACTTGCATTATCACATATTTTGCCAAAAGTTTGTTGATCAAACATTTAAAGGAGGTGCATGGCTTAGTGCTAGAAAAGGCCAAACTTAGGAAGCCTTCAACTTCTAAAAGAGGTTTTCGACATCAAGACCATGTTAAAATGAATGTTTGCAATTTGGGAGATGCCATGGATGTGTAGAGGCAAAATGATCAAAAGGTTGCTAGTCACGTTTGTGCAAAAGCCTAGCATGAGTGGGATAATTTGGTAATTGTTGTAAAACAATGTCCACCATTACCAAAACCAACTTTGGTCAAATTAGTTTCAGAGTGTTGAGTTTTAATGCTTAGGGCGTGGAAAATGTGCCTTTAAATGCAACATCACAGATGGAGAAGGACGAAAATTTACAAAAGATGATCCGATCCACCCATTCTGCATATGCATGACGATTGAAATGGCATGGGATGTTAGAAATTGGGATCGAGAACCCACTAAAGCAAGTCAGACACAAGAGTTGATAGTTATATTAGATTTTCATGGATATAAAATAATCAAATATCATGAATAGTCATGAATCTATAATAATTATTAAAAAAAAATCAATGTTTGTTGTTTTTTTATAATTTTATTTCATCCAAGGTGTGTTAAGGTTTAATTTGGTGGTTTTTGAGTGTTTATAGGGTTCAAGGCATAACAAAAGAGGAGTTTGTTGCAAATGCAATTCATGTTGAAATGCAATGTCGCCATTTATACATTTCAAATGCGGCAGTTGCTTACCAAGCTAAACACAACATTGTAGATAATGATATGGATTAGGGTTTCCACTTTATATAGTTAGTTAGGTTTTTTCAACCGTTTCAATTTTTGGACTACCCATTTTTTGAACTTTGGTCCTTTAATATATTATAGAAAACCTTTTTTTTCATTGGGATTTTTAACATTTTTTGATCCACCCATTTTTGTACATTTTTTATCAATATAATTTTTTTTAGTCACATTTGTTTGATGGGTATATGGTTAATTATATATGTTTTCTTTTTTATCATTTTTTAGTGCTTTAGATGTAATAATCACAATTTAAATAGTCCCATATGCACACTTTATAATTAACTTGTCTAGGATTTACAAAAATCAAAATGAACATTGTGCAATACCTACATCTAATGTATTAGAAATCACATCACCTAAAATTTTTTAAAGCAATACCCACATTTTAATTAACTTATTGGCATTGTCATGAAACTAAACATGGAATACCTACATCCTTTTTATTTTAACTTCCATAAAGCCATTTCAAATCTTCAATACTCGCATATAGGTCTCCATTGCAATATTTACGAGACTCATATGACATAATAATGTAATTTAAGTATCAACAAATAATGTCATAATTAAAGAATTACTAAAAGAATATTTCAAATAATGTAAATGAGTGATTATCATATTTAGACAATAATTTATTTCTTAATATCAATTAATTGATTATTTGGTTGAACCTTAATTATCCAAATAATTAAAATTTAGATCTAAAAATAAAATTGATAATTTCGTATTTAATGTATTATCTTAATTATATTTTTTGGTTGATAAATTATTCAAATTCTTATTTTAAATAATTATTCATGAAAATTAATTGTCATAAAATTAATTTAGGTATGTAAAGAAACATGTTTTGGGTACCCAAACCACTTATTCGTTATTTAAAAATGACTTTACATGTGGGTATTGCATTTAAGGTTGAATTTTCACTTAAGGATTATTTCATAATGAACTTGCATGCAAATATTACATCTAGGCCTTAATTTCATTCAAAGGCATCCAAATTACATATTGGGTATTTTGAAACAACCCTACATGTGGGTATTGCATTTAAGGTTGGGTCTTCACTTAAAGTTACTTAAATCATTTATGGGTTATTTCGAAATGAACTTGAATATGGCTATTGCATTTAGGGCTAGGTATTCATATAATTTTGCAATACATGCACATGTACTTACTTTCACTAAATAAAGATTTGGCTTTAATTTTTTTAATAATTAAATAAAATTTATAACAAAACAAAAAAGAAAGTATGTTTTTTATGACGCGTTCCCAAGCTCTTTGATGGACTCAAATGTGAGTATGAAGTTAAAACAACAAAAAAACAAGGAGTTGGGTGCACGCTCCCTAGCTTGTAGCATTTTGGGGGTAGAGGGGCGTGCTGGAGTTTTAGGATGAAACTAGGAAGATGGACAAGCAATTCATTTATTTACACGGACCTGTACAAACCAAACAATAAATTGGTTAGTGCATGTTGGAGCACTTTTGGTGCTTGGACGAGGCAAGGGCAAACTCGGACTCATAAGATTCACCATAGCCTGAACTTGAAGGAAGCCACCACCTTCCCCCTGATAGTGTACTCTATGCTTTTCCATGAGGCCCACATCCAAATGACATTTTGTTTCGGGACTTCCAAGTGGGAGTCTCGAAATTCGCAAAGTTGGGACTCCCGCGACTTTGGGGGCCCATAATTTTGTCTGTAGACCTTTGATTGATATGAGGTTTGAAGCAAAGTTATAAAGTGGTCGGGAGTCAAATTGCCAATTTGATTCCCAACACTTTTTTTTACCATAATTTGTGTTTTAGGTGTCCAAATGGGTCATGCGAGCCCATTTCGAACATTTACATTCCAAGAACTTTCCAATGATATATGGAACTCCTCAATCCAATGCGTTTTGACCCCTGCAATCACTCTATGAAAATTCGGGAGTCCATTGGGACTCCAACTCCCAAAATGGGAATTCACTTGGGAGTGTGAGGGTTCATTCCCTCACACTCTTTTGCACTCTCAGGAGCATGAAATGTGACTCCTGGGCTCACTCTTAGCCCGCACTCTCACAAGCCTTTGCCTTGGTCACGAGTCCAAGGCTAGGGTTGCGACATCTTACCATTTGGTAATATTTCCAAGCTGATTTTTTTCACTTAAAAAAATAAAATAAATGACATTTGCCTTGTTTTGCATATGTTTTAACTTTTAAAATTCCCCCTAAAATGCACTTTATATTTATTTTAGTTATTATAAACTTGTAAAAAAATGTTAATTAATTTATATGTCCAAAAACTTTAAACCTAAATCATAATCCAATAATATATATTTGTAATAATTATATGAAAAAATGTGTTTTTTAAAAATACTTTTTTAAAAAATTAAAATTTAATATGTTATAATATAAAAAGGGATAGACATTAAACTATCATAAATGTTCATTAAGCTTACGTGGCCTAAACTAATAAACTACCTACATAGTTAGTACGTTTATCTAGTAAGCTAAACCATTTAAGATACCAACTTAGAAGGCCTACACTAGTGAATAAACTACATAATAAGTTCATATTACGTAGGTAGCTTACTAATTACACCTGGGCTAGGCTACTAGGTAGTTAGTTAGGTTACTTATCAAGTAGCCTATTAACCTATTATTTATGCTAGGCTAGGTTATTTAACTTGGTTAATGTCGACATTTAACTTAGTTTAGATTAATTACTATAGATTTATGAAAAACTTGCTTATTAATTTATGTGTTCCAACCCAAAACCTAAACCATAATCCAATAGTACATACTTATAATAATTACATGAAAAGATGTATTGTAATGTCCATTCCATAAATAAATTTAAAAAACAAAATTTAGTAAAATATGTATTAACTAAACCAAAATGGTTGCAATTATGGCATTATACCCACTATAAATTGTTTGTAATATCTACATATGGGGACCTATGTTCATCATCCATAAACTAGGGTGAACCTAAATAAATTGATAGGTAGGATTGAGGGGGAAGGGGTTGAAAAAAATGAGTAGGTAATTAATTAAGTATTTGGCTACATAAAAAATGTAGGTGGATAAATAATCATAATGGTAGGTAGGAAGGTGGGTGCATAAGTAGGTAAGTAGGTATATAGGTAGGTAGTTGGGTTAGTAGACATGTTAATAAAAAAATAAAAAGTTCAAAGAGTAAGGTAAATAAGTTATTAATGTAAGTAGGCAAGTTAATAGGTAGGATGGAAGTTACACTATCAAGATAATTAGGTAAATAAGCAAGTTAATATGCAGGAAACAAATTATCTTATCAAGGTGATTAGGTTTGTAAAATACTTATGTCAATAGAGTGCTTGTGTATATAGGGTTGTTAGTTCGTAAGGTAGCAAGGTCAAATGGAATAAGTAATTAATACAGTGATTAGGTTAATAGGGAAGTTAAATTAGTACATGACCTAGTTAATAAGGTAGCTAGGTTAATAAGGTAGATAGTTAGTATAATAGCTAGGTCACCATGATAACTAGTTATTAGGTAGTAATGTCAATGAGAAATAATTAGTAAGGTACCAAGGTTGGTATAGTACTTATGAGAGTAGGAAGGTGAGTAGGGTAGCTATGTGTGAGGTTAGGTCAGGAGAAAAAATGGCCAAAAGAAAAAAAAATCCGGGAATCAGCAGCAAAAAGAAATGGACTGGGATGAACCCCATCTGACGCTGAGTCAAGAAATGCAACCCATCGAGTGGACAGAACGTCCAACTGGTGCATTGGAGGCCGCTGGTTCACTCTGGCGTTCTTCTTGCTCCTCCGCTCCTCGTCAAAGACGCAGCCGCAAGAAAACAAGGTTCACGGGAAGAAGAAACTGCGATGGAAACGAGTTCTTAGTTCTTACCGAGTCTTTCGTGAAAGCCGTCGCCCGCAAGAAAACGTGGGTTGTTGTTTTCTTGCACAGCAGAAAGAAAGTTGGGGAAAACAGAAAGCGTCGGCCTCGGCGGCCTGCACAGCTTTGTCGTACTGCACGTGGCTAGAGAATGCCCAACGGCAGCAGCCCTCTATTTGGATTTAGCACATCCAGTGTGCAGTGCACACACAGTGGAGTGACCTGGGCCAATCATTGTAGTTGGCCAATGAGAAACAATCACTTCCTGTTACTGGCGCTCCAGGAGGGCCCTAATAACATGTGCACTTTTCAAGGCCCCAAGCAGGTTCACAGCGCATTTCTGTGGCTTGTCATCCAAAGTGTTGTGCAGGGGCATTTGCCGGCTGCCGTGTTGGCCATGCTCTTGGTAATGCAGAAAAGGTTTTGAGAAGAGGATGCGCCAAACGCAAACACCAATCCGGAGATACGCGGAGATGCCAGCAGGTGGACCCCATGCATGCGTGACTCCCGCAGAAACTACGTGGGAATAAGTTGCCCAACCCAAGGACGAAAGTGAACAATCGTGGCAGCCGCACAAAACAGTTAGTTGTGATGATCTGCTGCTGGAGTTCTTTCCACAGATCTCTGCAGACATCGACGAGCACCCCGCGAAACAGGCCACGAAGAAGCAGCCTCGAAGCTCTGCTGCATTGACGTGAAATCTTTCCCACTTTTATGTATAAAAGAAGCCCGGAGTTCTCCTCTTCCTCCGAGTTCTTCCGAGGTCTCTTTGTGTGTGCAGGGTTTGCGGTTTACAGTTTAGGCATTTCTGATTATCGGTTGATCCAGCAGCTGCTCTCTCTAGTTCTATCTAGTTCATTCAACGCGAGTGGTGGCGCAATTCTGTAGTGGAGTTGAAACCCTACGAATCTCCCGAGATCATCATGTGTCTCGAGACCGGGTGTTCATCTGTATCATCATCAAGCTCTAGCAGCAGCAGCAGCAGCAGCCGGATGCAAGCAGCTCGTAGAGCACATTGCCATCAAGCGACTCGTCTTCAGACTCTTTTACAGATGAGAGAGGCATTCGACTTGCTGGACCGGGATGGCGATGGCAACATCATGGAGTCGGATTTGACAGAGTTTCTGCAAATACGTAATTTGCAGAACAAAACTACTTCTTTGAGTCCTGATGAAATCAAACGCATGATAGCAGTTGCAGACATGAATGGAGATGGTGCTGTAAGCTTCGACGAGTTCCGCACGCTGCTGCTGTTGCAGCAGCAAAAGAATAAAAATCCTTTCGGCGCCGCAACACCGCCGACGAGGAGGACTATCCAAACTTCCGCCGGGGGATCGACATATCTAGAGGACATGTTTCGAGTTCTAGACAGAAATGGAGATGGGGTCTTGTGCTCTGAAGACTTGAAGCAAGTGATGAACACAATCATGGGACAAGCATTGTCAGCTGATGATCTTGCAAACATGTTAGCAACCGCAAGTACTGGCGGCAGTTCCTCTAGCCATGATTCTTATGTCTCATTCCAAGACTTTGTTCGATTCATGACTACTTCTCCAAATCTCACAAAAGTATTTTAGGGTTGAAGAATCGAGGCTCTCCTGATCTTCAGATTAATCTGCCAGCTGCTAGAGCTGCTTTCACACCCTCCTCATGAGGACTCGTACGAAATATTCCCCTGCTGCAGCTAGAGCTTCACTCTCCTGAGGCTTAGTACAAAATCCTCTGCTGCAGCTAGAGCTTTCAGCCTCTTGAGTGGTCACTGCTGCTAATTTTTTTCAAGCAACAAATTTTTGGAACAGAAAAATTCACCAGTACATGGCATTCTGTTTTGCTTGATAAACATCATGTTTTGATGATTGTCAAATTGTGTAATGGGTACTAGTCTTTTTCCTCTCTTTTTCAGTGGCAGCTGGAGTCATCAGGATTCCTGGCTGCAAGCAAACAAGTAACTTACTATGGAAGAAGAAGAAGAAGAAGAAGAAGATGATGATGATGATGATTTAAGTACTATGAGATTTGGGATTTGAACCTTTTAATTGAGCTTCCCAATTTCACCAATACTGCAGTATAAATTCACAGACTATCTACAGAAGACTCTCCATCCGCACTTCGCATTTCATGTAGACACCAGTTGCTGAATGTAAAACACCAGCTTGTTTTGAACTTCACCATAATGTGGAGATTCAGCTTTGCTGATCCTTAAGACTCTACTCTTTAGGGTTTGTGTCCATTCCAATGAACATCAAAAGCTCATTAATTCAGGCAATGAACATCAAACTTACAATTCTATTGCTTCTGCCCTTCAGGGTATAGGGACATTGTGACGGATCCAAAAAATGGGCCAAAGTTTGGTACCTATCCCTACATTCTAGGGTCATGTGGAGTCCATTGTAGAAACATTTCCAGTATAACTGAAGGATCCACTTGGGCCTAAACCCTAAACCCACCATGCTAAATGCTAACTACCATGAGTTTCCAATTTATTATGTTGGATATATATCATCCTTATGGATGTCATTTAAAGGGCGGAGCCATTGTGCAATGGGCCACTTGTTTTGTCAAATTGGTGGAAAGAAATGCATAGTTTGTTCAAAAAAACTTGTATTGAACCGATTTGCTTGAGGGAGGGGAATGTAGTGACATCAAATGTTTGGGGAACTATATTGTTTTGCAATGTTGGGAAATAAGGGGGATGTCTAGTTTACTATAAGAGCATGTCCACTAACACCCCGTATTTGGGCCTCTACAAGTATCTATCACATCCAACATAGAGTGCTAATTGTGTCTCCGGAAAATATTTAAATGCCACCCATTAGGCCAATCTTTATGGCCAACCAGCCAAAAGTAGTCATTTCTATGTACTGGGCCTTGTAAAGACCTTGGTACCTTATGGAGATTTCCAGGTCCACACTAGTGTTTGGTGGGTAAACTCTTTACCTTCATAAATTCACATGTATATCCTAAGGTGAATTCATAGGTATGTCTCGGTTGGTAAATATCTCGGAGTTACCTTGTCTTTATTTTACCCAACCGCTATATGTTTCAGGTGTACCTTTACCTGAGGGAGGGTAATTGGTTTGAAGTGGGTAAAAGGAGGGTATACGCCAAAACCATTATATTGCGCGTATGCATTTTCATATTTTGCAAGGCATGTGGTTATGCTGGAATTTTTTGAATTACATAATGACTAAGTATTGAGTATAATTACTTTTGATATTGTATTTATATTCACTAAGCTAATTGCCTTGAACAAAATTCTTACCATTTTCTCTTGGAAACCCTTTCAGATTTTACTACCATTTGCCGTTTTACAAATGCTTTGAATATATTTAAAGAGTGTTTATTGGTTTCTTTCTATTTTGTTAATTTTTATAAGATGTTTGAAATTTCACATGTTCATGTTTGTAATCCCAATTTCGCATAACTAATTTATCTTTCTCCATTTGGTATTGTGACACAATACATGTAAATATTTTGATTTGCCCTACATTCATCCACTTATATGTGCATGATAAATGGAGGATAGATGATGAAATATTACCCCTACCCTTACCTTGTGAATTGGGGAAAATGTTTACAATTGGCTCATACCCGTAGTGATAATTTTTGCAAAGCGTTTATACTTTATACCCTTAGCATGTTTTGGAAGTTTGTTGGTCTACATACCTTTACCTGGCTGATATATTAAAATTGATATACTCACCCAAGCATGGTCCAAAGTCCAAACCCATGGTCAGTCTATCTGAAGGCTGTACTTCATCCAAAGTACAGTGTAGGTGCCATTTTGCTGGTGCCGGTGCACCTGTTCTAACTACGGTAAACAGACCTATAGTTGCAAATTCCCATATTTTTCACACCTATTGCCACACATGATTGTTCCTTATCTGCGGGGCACACAAAAAGCTGGATTTGTTGCACACTGAATTTCCATTTGGCTTCCGCAACAGCATATGTGGTCTTGTAAATGAAATAGTAATTATAAGGTGTGCAAAGGAATAGGCCAATGTAAAAGGAAAATGGTGAACTCAAATGATATTGATTAATTGTACATCACATATTTTCATATAGGTATCATATTTGTTCATTTTGTGATTTATATTGGATAGTGCAATATATGAAATATTTAGCAATAAATATTTTGTGTAGAGGTGAAATTTTTTTAAGTGTATCACATAAGATGAAAACGGTCTAGTTTTTATTACAATTTTTTTAATCTTATATTTTAATCCTTATAAAAAATAATGAGTCAAAAATTATTAAAATTTTCAAAAAGACTATATTTTAGATCATTATAATTTTAAAATTTCATCATAATCATTCATAAATATGTTTTTTAAGTAATATAAAAAGACTAAGTGAAAAAGACAGGAAAAAATGATGTTGTGACAAAATTTTAGTACACCTTACAAAATTTACATTCATAGGGTAAAGTCCTTGGAGCGCTGCATTTACCCAATATAAAGCATGAGAGAAGCTTGTATGACAAGACTTTCTCACATGTACAAGGTCCACCTCGTGCCAGGTGTTTCACAAAATGAGGTGCCTCATGGTGACTACTTCACAAAACAGGATGGCCACCTACAAGTGCGTCTTTATGTATGAGGAGAATACATTGTAACATGTTCTTGAAAGTGCTATAGTAGGGTCAGCTACCCTGAGTGTAATTGAAAAGTTTTTTTGGAGGTGGGCTCTTCCTATTCTCCTTCGACATGCTTTTTTTGCTATGACTTGGTGACCCTTGAAAGAGAGAGAGACCAAAAAAGTGGGGGGTAGGGGTAAAGTGACTCCGTGTCACTTTTGTTACCCTAAGTCAAAAATGGTCAAGAATTGCACACGGAAGAGAAATTTTCTAAGAGCCAATGAGATTGCTAAGCATGCAGTCAGGAGGGTTAGAATTTTCTTCTTTTGGGAAATGGGGGAAAGAAGGTGGCCGGTAAATTGTGAAATTGTTTTTGGTTTCCTTCTCTTGGGAGAGGATGAAACAATCACCTCAGTAGAGCATCTCCAGCGGTGCTTAGTATGTGACCCTGCGAAAATATTTTTCACGTTCAAGTTTAGTTATGTACTCTTTTGCAACCCCCACCAATAAAAGTGAAACTGGGACAGCAAATAGGTGGGGGACTACTAATAGCAAACCACATGGACCAATCATCATGATGGACTAATCAGGAGCAGCAGTTAGATCATATTTATTACACTCTTTTCTGGAGGTTCACAGCGCTGCTGCGCCTCGTACCAGCCACGGTAACCTGCGCAATTATGCTGAGCCAAAACCATTTCCTGAGTCAAACCAGTACAAGTTGGAGTTTCTTCATCCATTTGTACTGTGCAGGGTCACATACTGAGCACCGCTGGAGATGCTCTTAATAAGGTGAATTCCAAGGCGAAAGCAACCATCTCATTGTTACCTCAGTGAGTTGAATGGTAGTTGATTAAAAGGTATTCACCTCACTGACGCTTTGGTGACGTGAATGTAAGCACTTGACTATGTTGTTGTATGTAGCCGGCCTTGTAAGAAGACAAGGGACTCATGCACTCAGGTGAAGGCCGCCTCCTCAAAAATTGTAACTTTTTAATAAAAAACCAATTTCACATATCTATCCATTATGATATTGGAGAGATTCGTTTTACACATAATTAGTGATAGAAAAAAAAATTAATTTAAAAATCCTTGAAGGTTCTTTGGTTTAACTTTATCTAAAGAACTGGCTTGAAGTGATATTTCCAAAGAGTGATATCTACCCCAACACCTTGTTTATTTATCCAATTTTTGGTGAATTTTTGCAAAAAAAATTAAAATTAGCCAAATTATTCAAAATTTACACAAGCAACACCAAAAAAATTCCAAAAAATTCCCAACTTTTTTGTTGAGAAAATCACAAAATCTGTTGGAAGAAAAAACATTGAACAAACATTGCTTGGCATATGAACTTTGAGTTTGGATAGCCATGTAGAAACATGTTCTAATTGTCTTAATGTAATTGGAGGGCATATTCCGCAATGTGTTTTTATTCACTGGTTGGGTGATATTTTGAAAATGAAATGCATATCATGTTTTTTTTCTCCACATCATAGCCCCTGGGTATCACCCCCACTAAAAATAAAAGAAAATAATAAAAAATAAATAAATAAATAAATAAAATTTAAAAAAACTTAGAGAAGGTGTTTGCGTTTAGTAAAACCTTTAGTTATGGGTTGATGGCATGCTGAACTATTGGGTTTCACCAATCAAGATTATATATGATCATGTGTTTTTAAATTCTTTCCCTCCAAATCAAAACTTCACAAGACAAATCTCACATGCACATATACTATATTTTATGTAACAAACTAACAAATACTTATGTCATCACAACTATGCATCAAACAATCCGACATCATTTCATCAAGTCTCAAACTTGTAATTTAAAAATATATTAAAGATATCCATAAAGTGACCCCTTTTTGTGCTCTTCTTTCATCCCCTAACTCCTCTTTCAACTTTCAACCTCTGAACATTGTTATCTGCAAAGTAATGAAAATTTATTCAATATGGGTACAAAATATGCTTGAACTCAAATTTAAAAGCATGAGGTTCAAGAATATTTATAGTTGCGGTTATGCACATGGGAAAAAAAGGCATGCTTCACTCATATCTGGCCAAATTTGATGCTAATTTGAATTTTAGTCCCCATTTAAACCTAATGTACTTATTTTCACTATTTTTTAGAAATTTTATCCCTTTTTTATTAATCAAGGGGATAAAATTTCCTTATGTTTTCCCTACTTTGCAAATATCTTTATTATGTAATTTTCATTACAACAAATTATTTTCCATTCTAACCAACCTACAGTCACAACAAATTCATGCACTTTCTTAAATTTTAGGCAATAGGAAATTTAGCATGCAATTTCATGAGTTTGAGCTTAGTTTTTCAAATTTTTAAACCTGTAATTTTGATTTTTGACAATTCATTTGAAATTTAAAAACTTTCAAGCCTCATTAAAAAATAGGGTCCAATTCCATGTACACACTCCCCAAGGTTGAATTGTTTTTACAAATACGGAGTTTTATAGGTATGAAATTTTATAGGTACCTATTTTGGTAGATCAATTTTTCTTTATTTTGGTTATTAAAAGCCAAATCAGAACCAGCTTTGATTCATAATTAAATTTTTAAAAAAAGAAACCACATTCAAAATTGGGTTCCTAGTTTTTTTTGGAACTGAATATATGTCTTTGAAAAACAAAGTGACCAAACCAAGTTTTACATTTCACCATTGGTTCTAGTTTGGGTTACTAAATTTTGAATCAGAACCATGTTTGATTTTCAAAAGCCAAAACAAGAATTGAAACACCTTTTGTTTTTTTTTTTTGAGGAAATGAAACCAAAACCAAATTCCTATTCCTATTTCTTTGTGGAACTAGAATTGTATATAAAAAAAAACCCCTTGCAATACACAATCAAATGAACTAGAACCACACAAACACACACATATATCCAACAAAAATGAAAACTTTCATGTCTTGGGTTAGGATCACATGTGCGTGTTTTAAGTTTGGGCTTTATGTGGCCTATATTTGGAAGGGGAATTCAACATATGTGCCTAAAGAACTCACCTTATGTGATTCAATAACCAAGTTCAAATAAATATTTTTCAATACTTGGATAAGTAGAACATTTTTGGGTTTGCTTTATTCTAAACTTCATTACACACAAGTTCACACACTAATTATATTGAAAAAGTATGAACATGAAAGAATGAAACTAATGCCCCATTCACAAGATAGTGAATAGTCAATTCATCTAGCCCTAATAAACATTTATGATTCCTCAACTTGAGGCCTATTTGATTATGTCAACTATTATTTTTCTAAAATATCCACCCTTCTTGCAGATGAATTAGTACGTTATGGGCACCTTCCCCCTCAAAATATATGTTTTTTGACAATCGTGAAATCAAATTAATTCATTGGGGCTAAATGGTTCCTAACCATGGTAGATGTTAAATAAATTTTAATTTCCCCTTTAATCAATGGATAAGTCTAAAATAAGTCCTTAGGTCAAAGATGAAATGCATAAATGGATAATGTTCATAAGGTGATTATTTTGTTTTGTCATGGTGCTTAATATTGACCTTATGTGATGAGTACTAATATTTATAATGGGAGAGGATTACTCCCCTTTGATAGTCAAAAGCCTCTTGGCTAAGCAGTTGTTGCCCCAAGTTATCAAGGCTAGGCAATTAGTATCTTATATATAAATTCACTATGTCTTCCCGTCCGTCTGTGACGTGACGTTCTGCTGCAGAACGCTACCAAGTTCCAAGTTCCAACCTTCGCCCGAACCGTCATCCATCCAGCCGGACGGACAGTTATTTATTTTTGGTTCCCCCCCCCTCCCCGGGCCTTCTTGTTCCTAATTTTCAGCGTTTGTTTTTCTTGTTTTTCTTTTTGTCTTTTGTGTGTTTGTTTCTCTTCCGTGGCGGAGTGCGTGAG
>Ga0209611_10009726_pt1 | contig 14434 bp, 12 predicted proteins | sample S1TSphgellanicum_3_FD_187693 | JGI IMG/M metagenome (GOLD analysis project Ga0209611, IMG submission 187693) | Host-associated microbial communities from peat moss isolated from Minnesota, USA - S1T2_Fc - Sphagnum magellanicum MG (SPAdes) (version 2) | ecosystem: Host-associated > Plants > Peat... | reverse complement strand
AAACCCCTGTCGAGCAAAAACCCTTGGCACACATCAGTTCGCACTCGACCTCCAACTCCATCCGAGCTTTCCAGCAGCACGAATGGAACTCCCTCTTTGGCACAGTGTCTGGCAGCTGCTAATCCCGACAACCCAGCTCCAATGATCACCACCCCAGTCTCCGCCACAACTTCGTCCACTTCTTCTTCTCTCCTCCTCCTGTCTGTGCTCAGCAAGCTTGTACTCTCCTGCTGATCCAGCATAGCCTGATTCTGCTGTAAGCTTGATGAAGCTCTAGAATTTGCAGCAGCAGCAAATCTGGAATTCCTTGATGACAAGAAGTTTGCAAAAGCAAGGGATGATGAATTCAGTCTGCTGCTGCCATAGCCAAACCCACACTGCAAATCACTGCAACTTACACCCAAGCTCTTCCTTGCGACGAAGATTTTTGAAAATGTAGACCATCCAAGAGCGACTACATTGCTGTTGCTGCTCATTGGCAGCATTCTTAGCATACAATCCATTGGGTCCAAGCTCTTGGGTCTTCTTCAACAATGATGGTTGAGGGACATCGCAGAAAATCTGAGAGATTCAAGAGAGTGATTACTCATTGAGAAATCGCCGTCATTTGGGTGTGGTGAAAATCTCTCGATAAGAATGGTGATTTCCGGTGAAGAACTCCTTCAGTGCAGAACGTGCGAGCAAATGTCTGTTGGGTGGTGACGATCATCATGATGATGGGTACTATGCGAGATGGATAAGCCAAGGAATTTGGGGTGATCTTCTCTGCCACGAACTTTGCGCTTATTGGGGCTGTGAAACTACGACTGTCACCAATCTACTCGCGAAAGCAATTGGCAGATAGATGAAGACACAGAAATTTTCTGGGTCCCACAACATACAGCATCGATAGCTTGCTTTCAGATGTTGTCTGATCATGCAGCTTCTGTGGCACATGCAGAGATTCTGAAGGTAAAAAAAGTAGAACCCAGCTTTCTCAGCAGATGTAAGTAATTAATCTTGAGCTTCTTCTTCCTCCAACAAGAAAGGAATGGTTTCTGCCACAATTGCAGCATAGCAGTGTGCAAGCAAGCTTGAAGAAGAAGCTTGCTAGAAGATGAGATTGCAGGCATATGATTTTACAAGCACAAGTTCTGGTTGTCATTAGAATCATATTCAAAGAAACATGCACTTGAGGATCAAAATTATTGTGACATTAAAATGGTGGCAATGAAGAAGATCAACTTGAAAAGAGAAACAATCCCACAACCCATTGGAATCAAATCAGTCTCCATTGTTTAACTTCTGGAATAATCTTCACTTTGTCAGCAACTAATTTTCTTGACACTCATATCCTAGGGGGTTGATGCTAGAATAGAAATCAAGAAGTTAATCAAGCTAGTTTCCTCCCTTCTGCCTCCTGACCTAGTTTTCCTCTTGAATACCTATATTCCTGCTTCAGACCAAAGTGTACCCTTTGTCAAGAGTGTACAGGGAATCAACCACCAGTTTTGGTCAGATGTATTAAAAGAAAGGCAACAAGGGGTGTAAACAAGGATTTGGATCATTACACCTACGGTCCTGGTATCCTTACTGGCATTATCGCCATTGCCATTACATGCAGAAGAGAATCAACTCAGCAGAGTTCCCAAGTTTCAGCACAGAACAATGATAGGAAAAGGTGCGGCTGTTTCTGATTCTATGCAGAGAGCCTTCTACGGCCCTTGGCGAGTCGGCGTGCAAGCACTTTGCGACCACCAACTGTCTCCTTCCTGCACACATCACAAGCACAGTTCAATGGTTTTGGAATTGCCATAACCAAAACCCTAAAGCCCCACTCTCAACTTGGCAAAGAAGGATCTGCAGAAGATCAGGAATTCTCAGACATGCTTGAGAAGATTTGGCAGTTTTGACTCAAAACTCACTCCAGGGATATAATGAGAAACTCTAAATTGTACTAAAATTTTGATAATCTGTACCTCTTCCAGCACGATTTCCTGTTGTTTTGGCAGTCTAAACATAGATCTTGACAGATTACCTTGCCAAGTAGCCATGTTTCCGCTTGCGCTTCAGAGTGCTGGGATGGTAAGTGCGCTTTGTGGACATCAGGATTGGGCTGCTCCACACATGAAAGCCACAATCAGTGCTTCTTCAATCAAGCAGTAATCTATCTGCTTCTCTGTATTGTGTAAACTGAAAAAAACAGTATTTGAAGCCAGGCAACACCACCAGTCTTAGACAAAATGTGATGAGAATAAGTGGAGGATTGTGTTAAATGAGTGTGGGAGAAGAAAAACAATATTTTGAAGCCAGGCAACACCACCAGTCTTAGACAAAATGCAATGAGAATAAGTGGAGGATTCTTTACCTGGTTGCTTGCTGGAGACTTGGACATAAGACTGCACATGCACACCATTGCCAACTTGATGTTAAGAGTCAATAACCCTAATGTGCTGCTTGAACCTTGTAAATCACAACCATCATCAAAAGCTTGAAAGCTTCGAGGTTCACCATTTTAGGTTTAGAAAGTCGCAATTCAGGAGAGCTCAAAGCAAAGAAACCACCTTACCGTTCTGTACCAGAAAGCTTGAAGGCCACCCCATGGGACTCAACGACGCCATAATCTGATCTTCAGAAACCAGTCCCGTCAGTTGCCGAAGCTCCGACGACGCGTGGTCAAGAACCCCCGCAATAGACGTTACATGTCTTTGATGTGAAGAGGATGCCGCCAGCTTGAAGTCCAAGACAGCTTGCTGCAAAACTGTTGATGAAGGGCAACAAGGGTCGGTGTCTGTTGATGGGCAGCAGAATGAAGCGCTGTGCGATGAAAATGCTCGCCAACTGCCGATCAAAGAAGACGAGTGCTTAGCCGACAACACAGGCATCAAAGCTTGTACTGTTTTTCTGAATCCCGCCATATTTTCCCCTAACCCAAGACGATTCACAAAAAGAATGTGCAGCTCGAAATCCTCTCTCTCTCTCCCACTCGACTTCGACTTCTCTACACAATCCGGAAGAAGTTACGGTGTAGGGGGATCTTAGGGTTAGGGTTTTGGGGGTTTGCAGAAGAACGCAAAATTCAGAGTGGATTCATGCTTCCTCCTCTATCCATCATTCGCCTCCCAGTTGCTACAGTAAGAATGCATGCTTGAAGCTTCATGTCTTCCATCAAATCTCCTCACTATTGCTATCATCAGTTTCCTCACTCTTATATTACTACTACTAGCATCTCACATACCCATTGCATAGTACATGTGTGAAAGAAAGTAGCAGATTCTTTGGAACAGTCTTATGTGGTTCCAGTCTAAGTCTTCTTAACCTTCCAATTAAAACATTGTTGATTTCAAGTATTGTTGAACCTGAGCAAGAGAAGCAAATTGATTTCAAGCATCATTGAACAGGAGCAAGAGAAGCATTGATTTCAAGCACTGAAAAAGGAGCAAGAGAGGCAATTATTGATTTCAGGTATTTCATTTCATCTTCATCTCAAGCAAATAATATCTATGATAGCAGAATTGTGGAATAGATGTGTGAAAGTAGTCTTAAGCTTCAAATTGAAACAATGAGCAATATACTTCACATTTTGTATTCTGAACACAAAGTGAAGACTAAAGTTATTGTAAGCATGATTGTGCAAATACATGCGAAAGTGTTGCACATTCATTATTTTTTTAAATCTCTATTATTCTCGTTTTAAATTGTTCCTTCCAACTCAAGCACAAACGAGAGGAGCATCAATTTTGAGCATTTCCATATCATTTTCATCACAAGCAGAGAATAACAGTGCTCAGAGATGTTGAAACCATTGCTTGCCTTATGAAGCTTAATATCAAAGATGACAAACAATTGCTTGCATTGTGGAGCTGAATGCCAAAGACATTATTAAATCATTGCTTGCATTTGGGATCTTAACAAAGACATTAAATCATTGCACACATTGTGGAGCATACCATCAAAGATCACAAATCCTTGCTTTCGTAGTGGAGCTTAACATCAAAGATCTTGAACCATTGCTTGCATAATGGAGCTTAACATCAAAATATCATCAAAAGATGTCTAATTCATTGTTTGGATTGTGGAGCTTAACATCAGAGATCTCAAATCACTGCTTGCATTGTGGAGTTTAGCATCAAAAGATGTCTAAATCATTGTCTTCATAAATCAGTGCTTGCATTGTGGAGCTTAACATCAGAGATCTCAAATCACATCTTGCATCGTAGAGTTTAGCATCAAAAGATGTCTAAATCATTTGTTTGCATAATTCATTGCTTGCATTGTGGAGCTTAACATCAAAGAGCAGAAATCACTACTTGCACTGTGGAGCTTAACATCAAAGATCAGAAATCACTACTTGCACTGTGGAGCTTAACATCACAGATCTCAAATCATTGCTTGCATATTGTGGAGCTTAGACCCAAAAGAATGTCTAAACCATTGCTGGCATTGTGGAGCTTAACATCAAAGACCTCAAACCCACTGCATGCAGTGTGGAGCTTAGCATCAAAAGAATGGTTAAATCCTTGGTTGCATAATTGTGGAGCTTATTAGCATCAAAAGATATCTAAATCATTGCTTGCATTATGGAGCATTTTATTATCAATTCTTTGCTTGCCTTCCTTTCAACAAAGCGTTCATCAATTTCTCGTTCATCATTTTACCAAAGAATCTTTGGATAGAGAACGATGGCCTTGAGCTATGGAAAAACTGATTAAATTTTCCCGCCCTTTTTGTTCTGCACACAAAGTTCTGATTAGGGTTTGGTGCTCAAAATACATGAACCCTAAACCTTGCATGCTCTTCTACTTCTTCGTCTTCTTCTTCTTGGTCGCGGTTTCTGCTTTCGTTCTTCTTCGGTTTCGAAAACTTTTGAAGCTCTTGAATCTATTACTGTGTTAGTGAAGGGTTCCGGACATGGTTCTTGAGAGCAGCAGCAAAGAATCGGGAGGGAAGAAAACAGGAGACCAAAGAATTCTTCTTTGTTTCAGTGGCGCGCTATCTGTTGGAATGCGGTGACCAATCTGCCTCATGTGATTCACTCGATTTTTGCACAGACTATCCATGCTCTATTTGAAGGTAATGTGCGTGCGTGCGTGCGTATGTGTATGTGTTTTGTGCCTATTTGGGAGTTTGCTTTTGCAGACGTCTAAAGATTTGTACGTGAGTTTGATATGCAGTAGAAGGAGATGGCAACAACGGCAGCTACTTCACTTGCAAAGGATTACGACCTTCCATGGGTGGAGAAGTATAGGCCACATCGAGTGAGTGACATTGTGGGCAACCAGGATGTGGTGGCAAGACTACAGGTCATAGCACAGGGCGGCAATATGCCTAACCTCATCTTCTCTGTATCCTCCTTCTTGCCACTTTTGTTCACAAACTTGCTTAAAGAGAGAGAAAATGACTGCCCCATTAAGTGACTGGGACCTGCTTCTCTTGGAGAATTTTTCTTCTGCTGTAGGAAAAGGCTCACAGCCGTCTTGCTCTATGAAGATTCTGCGAATAGTAGTGTGGAGTTTCTTTTTGACCAGCTAGAAACAGGGACCACCTGGCACTGGCAAGACCACAAGCATACTAGCCCTAGCACATGAGCTGCTAGGCCCCAACTTCAAAGAGGCAGTACTCGAGCTCAATGCTTCTGATGACAGGTTCTTCTGATGTCCAATTTACCCCTGTCAGTTGGTTTCCCTTGAGATAAGTCAGTGCTGATGCAGATGCAGATGTTGATGTTATGTGTATGTCAGGGATACTAAGACTGAAGTGGGCAGATGGGGGGCATTGCCAATTTGTCATGTAGAGGTATAGATGTGGTGCGCAACAAAATCAAGATGTTTGCACAGAAGAAAGTCACATTGCCACCAGGACGCCACAAAATTGTCCTCCTGGATGAGGCTGACAGGTGTGGCATCTGAAAGGAAATTGAGTTTTGAGGGTGGTGTGTGTTTTTCTTGGTTTTCTCGGTAATGATAGCCTAGTCTCATTGAGCGCAGCATTTGAGTTTTGCAGTATGACAGGAGGAGCACAGCAGGCTCTTCGGAGGACTATGGAAATATATTCCAACACTACACGTTTTGCATTGGCTTGCAATCTCTCATCCAAGATCATTGAACCCATCCAGAGTCGGTGTGCAGTTGTGCGTTTTGCACGGCTCACAGAACATGAGATATTGGACCGCCTCCTCCGGGTTGTAGAAGCAGAGAAGGTAAGCCTTGGAAATTTAAGCTCAGATTCATTTATTTATGTTGTTGAAATTTTCCTCTTGAATCACCTGTTCTTTTGTGTAGCTCAGGCTGGGTCCTGATACTTCTGAGTTTGGTGAGGAAGGTACCATATGTTCCAGAAGGGTTGGAGGCAGTGGTGTTCACAGCAGATGGAGACATGAGGCAAGCTCTTAACAATTTGCAAGCCACTTATAGTGGTTTCCAGTTTGTCAACCAGGACAATGTTTTCAAGGTTGAGATTATATTCTTACCAGACTGTTGAACTGAGCTGATTCTCATCATGAGTACCATAAACTTATGTTACTGTCATTGAGCATGGTAAGAATGCAAATCCTTGACTCTGTCAGAAAGTAATAACTTGATATATCTGTGACTGTTTTGATTTTGGTGGCAGGTATGTGACCAGCCACATCCACTGCTGGTTTTGAGCATTGTCAAGCATACCCTCAATGAAAACATTGATGATGCATATGTTGGCCTTAAACAGCTATATGATCTGGGCTATGCAGCATCTGACATTATCACCACTCTCTTTAGAGTGGTCAAGAACTATGACATGCCTGAGTTCCTGAAGCTGGAATACATTCGGGTGAGTTGACTTTTCAACTGCCCCTTTTGTGACTCCAGTTCACAAGTGAATATATGCATTTAAAAATGTGGCATATTTTGAGAGCTTCTTGGCACCTGGTGACTTGAATTTCCAGGTGTTAGCCCCATATCTTTAAACTGAATGTATTCCATTCTGGTTGTTCCGCTTTGCTGAACCTGTGAATGGGATTCAACAGGAGGTGGGGTTTGCCCATATGCGGATTGCAGATGGAGTTGGAAGCCTGCTCCAGTTATCTGGACTATTGGCCAAACTGTGCAAGATACGAAAGAAATCAAAAACATAGATACCTTTGTCTGGATGGAGGTTAAGATGACACAGAATGTTAAATGTGTATTATCCTGGACTAAGTTCTTTTTGGGCATTTCAAGAACTTCGATGGCTGTGTGTCTTTAGTCCTTGGAATGGAACTGGGAAATTCAGAAATTAGGAAGCTCACCACCATTCTCTGCAGAAATACTTTTCAGAAGCTTTGAGCCCAAGTTTCTTAAGTTTCTTGCCGAATTTGGCTGTCCAAGTTTTACAGAATACTTTTTGAGGTATGTAGGCTGGTGCGCATTCCAGCTTCTTTTTCATTTACTTCATGCTGGCTACTGCCATTTAGATTACCCAACACCACATGTCCACATTGCCTTAGTCCTGTAGTGTATGCTAATGGGCCAGGCTTGAAAGTTGCAACTGGCAAATGCCATGTTAGCAAATACATCGTGGACTGGGTTGCTGTTGGGCTCACCTAGTGACCACCTGCCAAAATTTTGACCCCCAGGGGCCCCCATCTCAAGTACAGAACTCTTGTACACCAGGTGTATCTGGATACCTGTTGAGCTCACCTAGTGACTGCTTGCCTGGGTCACCTGGTGACTGCTTTGCAGCAAAGTTGGCCACGGGAGGCCTGTTCTCTAGTACAAAACTCTGTTGTAGATTTCTCTTAATTGGATACACAACTGTCAACACAACCAATGAAGAAAATGGGCTGCCTCAATTAATGTAATGAGCGGGACCTTCAAAACAATGTTGTCTTGTCCTTGGATTCAAAAGGAACCTTCAATCCTAGTTCTAACCGTTTTTTTAGATGGAACCTCTGGTTTGGTCTTGAGATTGATTTTTTTGGATTTCTAAAGTCTCTAATTTCGGTCATTTTGACAAAGAGCTTATAACTGATTTGATTCAAGAATAGGTCCGGTTTCATCTTTGTTACTCATGATTACACATGATTAAACAAAAAAAAATTTGGTGTTCTACTACTTTGTTCAAGTAGGGCACACAATCCAAGATCAAGATAATGTATCATTAATTGTGTGTAATTAATCAAATGTATTAACTTGTTTAAAATGGGGTTGCATGCTGATTTAGATTCTAATTCAATTTTTGAAAGAGGTCAGTTGTGCAGTTAGGTTCTAATGGTGATTCCAACAAATCTCAAAACCTTCCATCAACTGACCCCTAAAACTTGACCTACAACTTGGACTTGAAACATGCCTAAATCTCAGAAATGTGCTAACACTGGTTCAAGCCAGCGTTGGGCAATTCTTTGATTATGTTATAACCTTGGTTTCGGGCTTCTTTTTAATTCTCAGAATTAGAGAAACCTTCCAGTTCTGGGTTTTTGAAAATTGAAATTAATTTTTTTGTTTAAGAAGGGTGAGAACCTGCAATTCAAGGTAGGTTCTTTGACCAATTCTTTGATCTTGTGACAACCATGGTAATGGGTCCAAATGATTTCCTTCATTTTGGAGAAACATGTGATTATGTGTTAAAACCAGTTCTTTTGTTCCTTTTAGAGCCATGGGTCAAGAGTCAATATAGCTGACCCATACCCACCAGTTCTTTCTTTGAGAAAGAGGGAACTGCCCAACAATGGTTCAAACATCAAACTATTCAGAAATTGCAGAACAAGTGATTCGAAATAGCAATTCAAAATGTGATCAAATCTGTGCAAACTTGCAAATCCCATTTACAGCATTTTTGGCAATTGACAAACAGAAAATCTCATCTCTGATAATCAATGACCTACTTTCCTGAACAAAAATGCTAATTATGCATGTAAGTTTGGCAATGACCATGGACACAATGCAAATTCCAATGGAGGTTGAACATGGAAATGACATCATCAATTAGTCCAATATGATTTTGATAGTGAGCACAAGACAACCATGGGGTAAAATAGGATATGTTGTTGTAAAATTAAAGAAATGATACATGATATTTAATCTGATTGAAATAAGCTTGAAAGGCATTGATAACTTTTTAGAAGTTGGAGTGATCATGATGCACCAAAATGCAATTGGTATGATTATGTTGATCTTATTGGGTTGCCATTGCATGGTATTGAAAACAAGAGTTGTGATACAACATATGTCCTAATTACGTCCCAATTGAAAATATACAATTTCAATGAGCTCATAGCTATCAAACAAGATCAATTGGAGGTCAATAGTCAGGACAAATGGCCCAATTTGTTACAATTAGTGAACGCACAAGAATGATGGTCAAAAAATGCTTTCCACTCATTAATCAATGGTGTCAAGTTCTGCTTAACAATTGATACATACAGCCTATTTATTAACATTAGTGAAATTCACTAAGAATGATCATCAGAAAACACTTTTAATCTGTTATTCGATGCTGTAAATTGTGCATAATAACCAGCATACATCACAAGGAGATTATAACAATACCCATTGGCTTGTTTATCTTCCCACAGAACAAGAGTTCAAATCAGACATAGGAAAATTCCATTAGGAGGCCAGATCTCATTTATTAATAAGAAAGAGAAGAATAAAAGTGTGATAGTGACACATATTGCCTTTTGGCAACAGGCTAGTATTTACTATACAGTGTAAACCACATGCAAGGAGGCTCCTTCCTGAATTAGGTTTGTTGATTTCAAACCCACCAGAACCGATTGCAGACCTGTATTCTTGCAGACCCCTATTTTTTTGCTTGTCTCTTAAGAACTCTACTAGAAAAAGCAGAAGCTTCTTCAGTGGGCACAAATACCCATATTCACAGTTCTAGAAATGACAGAGCTTTGGAATCAATTTGTACAAGCCCAAGCACCCTATTATTAATTGCTCACCTCTTCTCCATTTTCCAAAAATAAGAAAGAAAGAAATCCCCCCACCACATGGTCAAGAGGCTCAATTCACAAAAATAAAACTAAGTATTTTTGGATAAAGATTTGCCAATCCAAACTGACCTCATCTGCAAAACTCAAAGTGCCATTCTTGGTATTCTCCACAATTCGATTTTTGATATCCTTGAGCACCACCTCATGTAACAATGTTAAGTGTTTCAGAGAAGAGAAGAGGTGTGGTGTGTTAGTTGATTGATACTCCAGCCTCAAATTTTGCTCCACTGTGAAGCTGTAGTTCAATTGGGCTTGCCAATTTTGTTCCCGCTGTCAGTCCCCAGGCTGAGGAGCTTTGTTGCATGATTCCTGAAATTGGGTCACTTGTCTCCCCCTTCTGTTAAGCTCCCTGTCAACCTGGACACAGCATGACATCAGGAATTCTAGCCAATGCAATTCCCTGAATCGATTTATCACCTTTTCATAAGCTTTGCAAACAACTCCAAAGGCAGTGATGCAGAAAAAAGCAGAGAAAAAAGAGTACACAAATTTGGATAACAAGAACATGAAAGTTTCAGTCAATGGGGGCAAACAAACAAGTTCTCTTCAGTACCTTTCTGTCAAAATCCCCAGAGACCACAAGTTGGCACCTCAAAGAGAAGGTGAGCCCTTTGTTATGCATCTAACGCCCTGGACTGAAGGCTGCATGTAGACAACATAGCACCAAAAGAAGTGTCTTTTTAGGCAATTTCACAGCATGAAAACCTCCTTTGGCCAGCTGCAAAAAGAAGAGTTGTAACTCAAGCTTCAATAAAACACATCATTGTCTGTCCACAGCTCACCTTTTCCTTGGGAAAGTGTTGAATACAAGTCATGGTTGCTCCGTTGAGCTCCCTGTGCCAAGGGGACAATGCCTGCTGTTGGAATGGATGAAAAGTCTCGAGTGTCCTCTAGCAACAGGGGGCTACTCCTATGCTGCTCTGTGAGTATTGATGCTGAAATTGCAGTGTCAAGTTTCAAAGGACCTGCATGCACTGCCCGTACTGCTCCTGCCCTCTCTAAAAGCTCAAGACAAAGCCTCAACCGATTATGATCCCCTTTGAGGTTAGGGTTATACACCCCTGCAGAAAGGGCATTTGCTGCCACAGCCTGAACAATGTCAATTGCAGTCCTGCCACTTGTTGTCTGAATGTGGGGATCAGCTTGATGGTCCAAAAGTATGGCTATCATTTCTGGGTCACCTGCCTCTGCTGCCATGTGCAATGGTGTGCATCCATCAGGCCCTTGTAAGTTCACATTTGCAGCTCCAAGATCCAGCAGGGTCTTCACCACCTTCCTGTGCACATTTCCAACAATTGTGTTGAGTGAAGGCCTCTCCTAGCTCCAGTTAGATCAAACCAGACACTTGATCTTAGATTACAACTTCCATCCACATGCAGACCCATCATGCATCCAGTAAAAAACTCATGTCTAGCTCTGAGGTCAGTATTTTTCTTTGTCCACAAGTCAGCAAACACATCTTTGTCCACATGTTTCAAAAGGTTAGTGGGATTAGGAACATGGTACTTGCTCTCTGAAAGGAAAATTCCTCACCTGCTGCACTTGCTGACAGCATAGTGAAGGGCTAGTGCCTTATCAAGGTTGAGTCCCTCGCCCATGACCATCATATTCACAAGCTCAACATCTGATGAGTCAAGGGCTTTTTGCATACGCTTAGTCCTTTGCTCAGTGAGTGCAGTGTTGGCTACAGAACCATCGTACCCATATCCAGTCTTTTGTCGGATTGACTCTATTTCCACAACAACCTCTGCTGGAAGATGCTTTTGCAAAACATCAGATGGAAGACCTGATTTTGCCACTAGCTTCGAGCATGTAGCCCACAAATGCTCCCCATCTTGCTTCCGAGCTGCAACCAGAATCCGCATCACATCCTCAATCGATGCTTTCTCTGCCATGGCTGCTAAGTGCTTCTGCAAACACAAAAATCAAGGAGTTCCACTTGCTTAATTACCAAGAGGTCAAGAAACTGCATAAACCTCCAAAGTGTAGTAAGATTAAGTCACTGAGCACTTCAGGAGAAACTGACTGACCTGTGTGAGAGTAGAAAGCTGGTCAACACCAAAGAATTGAGCAGCATTCAGAGTTTCAAGCCCGAATTCGACTGCAGCGCTGCAATGGGTATGCCAGCAGCTCTTCTCCTTGCAGACCCTGGAGACAGAATTCTGTGGCAAGAAAGAGAGATGGCCACTGTACAGAAACTGCAGCAAGAGCATGAACACATCATAACCCACAATGCCCACAGGAATGACCTGTTGTTGTCCTGTTGCTGTAGCTGTGGCTGTTGCTGCTGTTGCAGCAGGAGCACTGGGTTGGGATTGATTACTGACGCCATGAGCATCCAACATGTGTGCATCACCACAGAAGATCATCCTGAAAAATGGACTCCGAGCTGCCAACACACATTTGTGTGCGTAGACATGCCTTCCTTCCACTGCGAATGTCACATCACTGAACGCTTGTCCATTCACCAACAAGCTCAAGAAATCTTCTGAAAGAGACTTGAGTGGTGGTTCCTCCAGATTCATCGAGCTCTTCTCGATTCTCTTCTCTTCTCTTCTCTCCTGCTGCAAAATAGACAAACCCTAATTCTCCGATTTCTTTCTCTCCTCTTCTCTTCTCCTCTTCTCGTCTCTTCTCTTCTCTTCTATTCTGCTGCAAATAGAAAAACCCTAATTCTCCGATTTCTTTCTCTCCTCTCCTCTCCTCTTCTCTTCTCTTCTGCTGCTACAGACAAACCCTAATTCTCCTATCTCTTTCTCTCACCTTCTCTTTTCTTCTCCTATTGTCTTATGCTACAGATAGATAAACCCTAATTTTCGGCAGATCTTCTTTCTTCTTCTGAATCAAGCAAGCTCACAAAAGAGAAGCAGAAGAAGATGATGATGATTGTCGGATCAACCCAAAGAAAGAAGATTGTTACCAGAGCTTTTCTTCTCTTTCTGATGTTTTCTCTCTTCTTCTTCTTCTTCCTCTTCTTCTTCGTCTTCAACAACCCAACTCCTGTGTATTCGAGAATCTTTACTGGATTTTTTTTTCTTCCACAATTCCTGTGTCTGTTTGAGAATCTTTTGGGTGCGTTTTTCCTGAGTTTCTTCTCCATCGACTGAAAAAAAAATTAAAATTTTTTTTTTAAAAAATTCTGAGTTTCTTCTCCATCGGCTGAACTTTATTTTATTTTATTTTATTAAATTGAATATTTTTTTGGTATCCTTTTTCAGTCAATGTTTCATGCCTGAAATTTTATTGGCTCTTCTATGTGGCTTACATGATGTCACATACCCATAAACACAAATTACTATGGATGGGTATGTGTTTAAATAATGTATTCAAAAGGTTAGTAGTGTTAATGAAATGTTGATACAATTGTTGACATGATGATGTTGATACATCATCCTAACATCATGTCAACAATTGTTGATCAACCGTTGACATGATGTTATTAAGATGGCATTGTAACATATCATGGTCATTGATCGTTGTATTACAATGTCATTACAATATCGTATTAATAATTGATCAACACTTCATTAACATTTAATTTTGAACATATTATTAAAATGTTATAAAAATATACATACATGGATGGGAAGGGAGGGAGGGAGGGAGGGAAAGGGGGAGAGTTTTGTAATGAATGGGTTTATGAATGGGCCAATCCACCTACTTGCCAAAATTGAAAAACAAATCCCTAATTTACAATCAATATTTTAACTTTTTAAAAATGTTGTGCTTATTTAGGTGCCAAAACAATTAATAATTATTTATCCCAAGGAAATGTTAAATTTGAACTCATAAACCTTAATTTAATCTTTTAAGATAAACAATAGCTATATTTGTGTAGGCTGAAGTGCACATGGCAAAGCTTTACCCAATATAAAATATGGCTAGATTTATTTTTTTAATTCCATGATACCCAATGCATACCTGGTGAATATCACCAAAAAAAAATTTAAAAATCAATAGATTTTACAAAAAATGTAAAGTTGGTGGACATGCCGGGTTTTTTTTCTTTTTTAATTTTTAAAATTTTTTTAAGGAAATCTTCAATTTGGACTTAGAGACTTGCTTTAGTTTTAGGGTTATAATTTAATGACTCTTTACCTTATAAGTTTACTATTCCTTTTTGGAGGTGGTCGATTTCTAAGTTTTAACTTGAATTAACAAGAGAAATTATGGCTACCCAAGTCCACTTAAGATTTGAACCCCTCACCTCTATCACATGAACCCACGTTCTTTTTTTATTATAATTAGTTTATTGGCCTAACCTATACTATGTTTGTATGAATGTAACAAGTGAAATTTAGCATGGTCTATTGGTGAATTGAACTCATGAGTCATAACCATTTTGAAAAACAAGTACTAAGTTAGAAGTCTAAAGCATATGGACTATTGACTTGATGTTCATTGTGCTAGTGTAAGATTTTTCAAGGTCAAAAGTTCATACTTTTAGTGGCTTTTCATGCTTGGACTTAAACCTAGATTAATATAGAATAAGACCTTTTA
>Ga0209611_10009724_pt1 | contig 14435 bp, 11 predicted proteins | sample S1TSphgellanicum_3_FD_187693 | JGI IMG/M metagenome (GOLD analysis project Ga0209611, IMG submission 187693) | Host-associated microbial communities from peat moss isolated from Minnesota, USA - S1T2_Fc - Sphagnum magellanicum MG (SPAdes) (version 2) | ecosystem: Host-associated > Plants > Peat... | reverse complement strand
GAAAAATGGCGAAACAAATCCCTAAAAAGCACAAAATTTCCTCTTTTTTTCACTTTCTAAAAAAAAAATTAATTAATTTTTTTATTTTTAAAAAAAAAACCACCAAGTTGCGCAATTTCACCACACTAAAAGAAAACAAGGGGTGTGTCAGAGTGTGGCCTTGCCATTTACATTAAAAAGTATCTTAAGGCAAAAGAAGAATTATGAAAACTCAAATATTTCACCATGCAAAAATATATTAATCTTCAAAAAATCCTCTAAAAGAAACCAAAAACCTTCAAGATATTATAACTCTATAACTAATAGTCTCAAGTCTCAACACAAGCCAAAATATCATTTTTTGAAAATCCTCATATAAAAATATGCCTATTATTATTACCTAGGGTCCAAAATCCATTAAGCTAGTATACTCTATAATGAATCTTAAACACAATTATCCTTGCCTTGGTAGCAAAGGCCAAAAATCACTGGCTGTTAGGCTTCCTGAAAACCGGTTCAGGTGTGAAAGTAACTCTTCTTCATTCAAAAAGTTTGGCAGGTTTACATAACAAATATCTCCTTTGCTGCCCAGCCCCCTGCCCTTTCTGGGCTGTTTCGCCTCTCAAACTTCCTGCCCGACAACAACTTTCGGACAAGCCCCAAAACTAGGACACCAATTACCAAGCGACAGCTTGCGACGGCCGCCGACACGTGTCCGTCATTTTGGCAGTCTCCGCCGGGCAGATATTCCGAAACGTCCGTTTTTTTTTTTTTTTTTTTTTTTTTTTTTCCTTTTCTTTTGCGCTTGTCTGTGTGCGCGCGTGGTGCAATGTGTTTTGCGTTGCTTCTTCGGTTGCGTGCTTTCCTTTGCTCACAGAGATCTGCTCAAATCGTCTGACGTCGGACTCACTACGGCTGTCTTTTTTTCTTTCGCTACTTCGAATTGGATTTTTGTCCTTTTTCTCTTTTTTTTTTGTTTTATCTGGGAAGATTTTTTGCAAAACTGTTGATGATCGACTTGCGGGGCTACAATTCATGTTGCTATTATTGTGAATAAATTGTGCAGCGAGTGAACAGCATCATCATCATCGCAAGTAAGCTTTTTCTCGTGGCATTGATTCACCACGTTTGCAGGTTTGTGAGGAGAGTTTGCGATTGAATTGTAGAATTTGGGACTTCTTTTTTGGTTTTGTGATCATCGTGTGTGTAGAAATATTGCGACGAGAAGGTTGCTGTTGGAATCGATTTGTTTTCTATTTTAGTTTTGTGAAGGAAAGAGAAACTTTGTGAGTGAGTTGCTGCATGTGTGCGGGTTGAGGAGTATTCTCCGAGATAGATACGTACTATTCATACAATATTATTAGCTCCCCCGTTTTTTGGAATAAAGATTTGTTTACCGATCTTCGGTTATGGATGCGATGATGGACGTGCCACGATACAATAATAGTGTTTGTGAAGGGGAAATTGTGTACAGATCGAAGGATGAGTGCTTAAGCGCGACGAAGTTGGGCTTGAACATGCACGGGATCGCGGGTTTCAGTCCCGGGGACGATGTTATCCCGGCTGCATATCGCTGGCCTGTCGAACTCTCTCCCAAAGTGGACTACGAGGACTACGAGACCTCGGTGCCGGTGGTAGACATGGCGGAACTGTATCCAAACGAAGCCCGTCGTGGCCTTGACGACGTCGCGGAGGTGGCCAAGAAGCGTATCATGGCGGAGATGCTGAAGGCGGCGGAAACTTGGGGCGTGTTCCAGATCGTGAACCATGGCGTGGCGGCGGAGTTGATGGAGCGATTGCAGGCGCAGGCGCACAAGTTCTTCAGTTTGCCGATGGAGCTTAAGAATGAGATCTCCGTCAACAAGGTTTCCACTGCTTCTGTTCTGCTCGGCTACGGCTTCAAGGTTCGAGGTGGTTCCTTGACGCAAAGTACGTGGTCAGAAGGCCTTTACCTCTCCGCCGGCGACGTCTCCTTCTTGAAAGATTCAGCCAACAAGCTTTATTCAAAGGATTGCGACAAGGAAGCCTTCGTGTATGTGATTTTTTTTCCTCGCCTGCTGATTACCAATGTCCTTGATATTATAATAGTGCGTGACTTCCTCAAATGTTCTCGTAGATGATCAGAATTTTTTTTTGGCTTTGTTTTTCTGCAGCTCTACAGTGCTGGAATATGAAGCAGCTGTGAACCAATGTTCGCTGCAAGTGCTGCATTTACTTGCGGAAGGACTGGGAATAGACCCGGCGCATTTCGACCGGTATCTGAATAAGGATGTTACGATCCAACGTTGGAATTATTATCCTCCATGCCCCGAACCGGACAGGACTCTGGGCCTTCTAGAGCACACGGATGCCGGCCTCCTCGCAGCGGTGCACCTGGGCGACGTTGGCGGATTGCAAGTGCAAAGAGACGGGAAATGGTTCGCCGTCCGACCTGAGAAGAACGGTTTCGCTATTATCGTCGGCGACATGCTGGAGGTAATTAGGGTCTCTTTCCATTAGCCTTCTGTGATCACAGTTACACGCAGTGTGCTGTGATCCTGTGATCACAGCAGCCTGGCCTACTTGGAAATCATTGTCAATTAAGCCCTTTTCTCTTGCTACAGTGACAGTAGCTTTCCATTGGAGAGCTGCAAGTGTTTTAAAAATATGTAACTAATCATATTAGGAACTTTGGCAACACATCTTCTCATGAAAAAAGGACTGATCACAGCAACCTGGCCTAATCGGAAGTCATTGTCATTTAAGGCCTAGTTTCTTGCTACAGTGACAGTGGCTTTCCATTGGAGAGGTACAAGCGTGTTAAAAAAAAATGTAACTAATCATGTTAGGAACTCTTGGCAACACATGTTCTCATGAAAAAAGGATTGTTCATGACAGCCTAGCCTAATGGAAAGCCAGTGTCATAAGACCTTGTTTCTTGCTGCATGGACAGTAGTTTTGCATTGGAGAGCTGCAAGTGTGTTTAAAATATGTAAAATTAATCATGTTACGAACTTTGGCAACACATGTTCTAATGAAACAAAGGGCAGATGTCAATGTATGGTGAGTCACAGTTTGACTCAAAGCTCTCACAGCTCCTGCAATTGATCAATCCTTGACCGGTAGAGCTGTGAGATGGCTGTGTGATCAATCCTTGACCGGTAGACCTGTGAGATGGCTGTGTGATCAATCCTTGACCGGTAGAGCTGTGAGATGGCTGTGTGATCAATCCTTGACCGGTAGACCTGTGAGATGGCTGTGAACACAGCAAGTTGAAAAAACATAATGAAAAGCTACTGCGATCAGAGAATCTGTGGTCGCAGCAGCCTAATGGAAAGATGTCCTTAGTAGGAGCCACACTGCATGATATGAATATTCAGCTCCTCATGAAACTTTTTTTTTGGGGCTAAGTTCCGTTTGTGTGTTGGCAGATGATGACCCGAGGCAGGTTCCACAGTGTGCCGCACAGGGCAGTTGTGAACAAATCCAAACCACGCTTGTCAATAGGCAGCTTCTTGTTCCTGAATCAAACAATGGAAGTAGTGTCGCCTACTGACCTCCCTGTTCCAGCTGCAGAAGAAGAACCGGACACACGCCCCGAGTATAGGCCCTTCACGTTCGCTGAGTTATTGGCGCACAAATTGTCCACTCAGCCTCTGCGCACCTTCGAGTTCTTCAAGGTCCAGCACAAATCTCTGGTACCCACGTCCTAACGTAAAGTCACCACCAGTAATAGAACTCGACTCGCAAGCCTATTTGCAGAGTGGATTCACATGGAGAGAGACTGTACATCTACTGCACACTAGGTACTTCACCAGGACGTCAACTTTTGCCACACAGCAAAGCGGTCCAAACCGCAGATCTATCATCATTCTCGATTTTTGCATCATCAGGTAAACTACTCATGAGACCTGTAGCTCTGTAAAACTCATCAAGCTCATCCTGTAAAGGCTGTCGGTAGTATACGTACGTTTTTTTATTTTCTAGCTGAGTATAAATTCCTGCTCTCAACAACCAGCCACCCATTTCCACTTGGATCTAGGATCTACATCTGGGGAGTTCAATGCAATTATTAGTCTTTCTGCCAGAAGCTGTTAGCACTTATATATATCTTTCAGAATTCTCCAGCCACTGAAAAAACATGATCATCAATATTCTTGGTTAGAAATCTGAGTAATAATAAGTATTGCAGCTCATGCAATCTCTTGCAAAGGCGCTGCGGCAGACAATTTTTGATGTGTAAGTTTCTTGATACAATATTGTACTGTAATAAATGCAAGGGACTGGTTTTGGGTGCATTTGCATTGAATCAGTGTACTACCGCAGCTGGTCTGGTTTTATCACATGCTCACCAGCTTTGAATTCATTATCATATGTTGAGCTGCAAATGTGTTAAAATCCACTTGAATAATAAATGACCAAAATTTACTGCAAACATATTCTTCCACAACTTAGTTCAATCTGCAACAACAAGCAGCTTTTCAATGCACTTAATCCTCAAAACAATTGCTTGAGAACTGTGTTTTGCAAGTGCAGGAACCAAGTCGGAAAATTTTCTAATTTAATCAATCTGAGTTCATGAATGATCTCATTATCAGGATCATTGAAAGTTGATTACTTGAAATCAATTTCCAAAACTAATTATTTGCTCCATTTTTAGTCTCCCTGGCTGTCACAAGATTTCTCTTAGATGCCTCTTAAAGTTCATCACATTCTGAGGAGAAAAACGTGGAAGTCGCCATATTTAGACACTGGGTTCTTGGAGGTTGCCAAAACATAGCAGGATTCTAGACAATGTCTACCTGTCCTTTCTGACCTAGTAGCCAAAATTCAAATGACTCTTTCCTCTTGTAGATGGTTGCCACTGTGGCTATATGACAAAATTGAGGGAAAAAAAATCCTTGCAGCTTACTGCGACAAAGCAATGTCACAGTACTCTGGTCAAATCGTTTTTGCATTGCCAGGCTCCTCCCCCTCCAGTCCTCTTCTCATGAAGTGCACCAAAAAGAAAAACAATTTCTCTAAGTGACTCTGTTCTCAATCTCATTGTCTGTGACCGTGAACATGGGCACGCAACTTGTCTGCACATAAAGGGATAAAATGAAGCGCAGATGAAGCTATGAGCAGCTGCCGCCAGTAGCTCCAGTACTTTGTAGAGATTACTTGCTACTCACATGCTTACAGCCTCGTTTACCCCTTTGTTGACGTTGCCTACCAAAGCAAGGATATATTGTGTTTAGATTCACAATAGAGTATAGTAGCTTACGGGATTTTGGCCCCTAGATAATAAGAATCGGTCTATTTTTATATGAGGATTTTTGAAACATGATGATATTTTGGCTAGTGTTGAAACTTGAGATTAGTTATAGAGTTATGTTGAAGGATTTTGGTTTCTTTTAGAGGATTTTTTTGCAGATTATATTTTTGCATGGATAAATAATTGAATTTTCATAATTCTTCTTTTGCCTTAACATACTTTTTAATGTAAATGGCAAGGCCACAGTGTGACACACCCGTTGTTTTCTCTTGGGTGCTGTGACTGGTGTGGGTCGGTCATTCGATTTTGGTTTGCACTTTGCACAGCACTCCAAGCTCTCTCTCTCCTCGATATTCTGTCCGGGAACCCCTTTTTTCCTGGTTGACAGAACAACCACTGTTTTGCTGAAAGGCCTGTTTTGTCAGTCTCAACTTCCAAGTTGTTTTCCCTTTCTTTTTGCTCGACAGACTCTGATCAGGGTCGCCAACTGTTTTGACAGTCCCCATAATCCAGTCTGAAGGCAGGAGGAGACAGAATTCGTTCAAGGGAAGACATTGCCCAGAAGAATGGAAATTCATTCTGCTTGCAGCAAGCTGACTTTGTCTTTATAGATGGAGTCGTGAAAGCTTTTTTTTTTAATGGCTTTTTACCAAATTTTGTACATAAAAATGGCTGGTGATGGGTACCTTGTACATTCTTGGTCTGAAGCAGTGTTTTTTTTTCTGAGTGAGAAATTGGCTTTTTTTGACCTGACATATTAGGTGGTGAATCCCACAAAGGGTTTTTGTTTTTTCTCTTTTCCTGTCCCATTTTGCAAAAGAACCCATGGATGTTTACCAAGGACAACAAGGACACCATGAAAAGCAAATGTCACAAGATTCTTAAAATATTTTGAGAATATTTTAAGATAAACACAATCATCTTAATGGGCAGGTGTGCCTTTTGTTAGGATGGAGGCACCTTTGCATTTGTGAAACAACAATGTCAAGAAGTGGTCATTTGGTTTATTACAAAGTTACAAGGTTGGTTCCTTACTCAAGATCTATTGAATGCATTGAATGTTGTTTATCCACAATATTGGCTATAACCAAAACTTGAAAACAGGTTCAATGCTCATTTGACAATCATTAAAGTAATTTTTTGTTAGTCTAAAAGGTAAGACTTGATGAGGTATTGGTTGCAACCTTGTTTTCAAGTTTTGCTCTTAACATTCAAAGATTTTTATGTGTGCTTAACATGATAAACAATGTTAAGTTGAAGATGCAAAAACTTTTTGATATGAAACTTCTAATCAAACTATGAAAAACCTTCATTTCCTCTTAGATTCTTGAAAACAAAATCTCAAAGTACACCAAGTTGGTTGAACTTGTTATGCATATAATTGATTCTATTAAGGATGAGGTTGTTTTACTATGTTAAACTTCATGAAAATTAAACTGTGAAATTGAGCATATGGAGCTTGTCATTCGCACATTTACAAGTTCTTCACCTTGCATAACTTTCTTTTTGCAATAACAATTCAGAATTGCATGGGCACTAGAATTCACTACAGTGTAGAAGGTTAAAGCTTGAGGCAAGAAGTTAACTCATGGCAAAGCTACCAACTTCCAAGTTGTTTTTTTCTTATATCATTCCTATCTTTTCTTATTTTCTGAGATTTTTTTGAAATCTAGATGCATGAGTGTTGTTAAAATGCTTTGGATGGCTTGTTCATGTAGGCAACAACAACTATAGCTATTTGAATTTTGATTGACAAAGTGAAGATGTTTCCTTTGTTTTCATAATCTATGGTTCCTTAGAATCTCCATCCAACCCCCTTGCTTGGGCTTTGCAGGGTTTGATTTTGCATTCAATATTGCTAACCAGTGCTTTCTTTTTGTGCAAGTTAGGCTTTGCTATGATCGGCAAGGCCTTTTTTAGTTGGGGTTCCATTCTCCCATATATCATGTTGCTAAAAATGGGTAAGACCTTTTCTTTTGTGTGTGTGTGTGTTAAGGTTTGATTCCTTCATATAACATGTTGCCAAAAATTGCAATGACAAGTTTTCTTGAAATTGGTATAGGGAGGATTTTGCATAATATTTCATATGATCATCCATTGACAATTCCAATTAACTAGAATGTGAATGATCAATGAAAACCTAACTACCTCATTCCTTTTCTAATAATTACATCCCTCTTTTCTTAATAAGTATCTCATTCCTTTCTTTTACCCCCCAATATGGATATTAAAAAAACAAATTAACATGTGCCTTTTCATGTCCATAATATTTACATTTATATTATTTAATAATAACTCATCTTGTCTAACCAAAATAATAATGAAAAACTATAGGAAATCATATGGAAACATAATAAGAAGAAAAGAAAGAAAAAAAAAGTTGATTGTCATTAATAATGCGAAGCAAGGTGGAGCCAAAGTTGGATTTAAAATATCATTGCAATTCAACTCAGAATTATAGTTTCCTTTAAAGCAAATTAAAACTAATCATTTTATTTCCTTTATCTGTAAAGACAACTACACATTTTCCCACCATGTATTCGGGCAGGTAGATGGCCAATACATATCATTTGACAATTAGAGCTCCAACAAGGATGGCATGTTGCAAACTTAGCTCAAACAGAAAAAAGCAACATTGGCCAAGAGGAAATATTGATAATATTACTATCTTTTGGAAAGTATAAGAGAATGCACAAATTGCAAACAGTACCTTTGTACTATTTGTTTTTTTTTTTCCTTTACTGCCCATTTGCCCGACTAAGATGTGTCTTGCAATGACTGGATACATCTTGATGCTGCCCAGATGCAAAATTTTGTGTCTTATTATACACATCCAAAGCATGCATAACAGGACCCAATTTTTGGCCAAATCTCTCCACAATCATTGGCCATCCTTCCTTTGGTTAAATTAGCCAATTTGTTTAACTAAAGCTTCTTAGCACTATGGCTAGAAGCATGCAGTAATGTAAACCCAAAATTAACCTTGTCAAGGTTGGATATAATTTAATAATAAAAAAAATCCACATCATAAAATTGTTGTATGTTGACTGTTTTAACTCATGAATGATCAAAAATAGAATGAATTTTTCACTATTGCATTTTAAGTTTTAAATTCTTAACTATTTCAATAGATTTTTTACTTTTTTTTTTTTTAAATGTCAATAGTTGCACAAAGTCTACTTTTTGTGGACTTCTCACTAGATATATAATAAATGAAAAGTAGAATATCTATTTGATTAAGTGCCCTCAATAATATAATGATTTTTATGTCTTAACATAATATATGAGCAAATGCATTATATGGTAGCTCACTTTTGGAGTAATAATGTCCATTTCTATAAGGTACCCAAGTTCATTAGACACCTATAATGAGGAATACAAAATTTCAATTTGTTAATTGATAATTGGTTATTGGTTATATAGATTGACAACTTGATTATGGAGACACTTATATTAAAATTAATTATAATAATACATGCATTTTTGACAGTAGACTTTTGAAGTCCAAAAAGATTGATTGTCAATTAATTTAAATGCTCATGTTGATTTTCATTTCAACTATTTATAGTGACTTAGTATGTGGAGGAGCATGAAATAATAAACATTTATGTGAAATCCTTCCTTAAAGTTCTTAAAGTTTTTTTTTTTTTTTTCAGTTTTTCAATTTTTCTGAGAGGTGTTTATTTTTGAAATGTCTTCTTGGGCTCCTATCAATATGGATTTAATAATTAAAATTTCAACAGTTAGACTTTATTACCATTCAAACAATGATACCACACTAGATTGCGAGTTTAACATTGTAGAATTGTCATACTTGTGTAAAATCTTTTTCTCAAAGATTGAGCCACCATATTGTGCATTTACCCACATTAAGCATGGATATCTAATTCCATAGCAATTGTAAAATCAAGATATATTAATCTAGTTAGGCCTTTACATGGATGGTTATTATATTTGCATGCTAAGAGCTAATGTGGGGCACTTGTTGGTGTTGAATGTTTTTCATGTAAGATCAAGTTGTACATCCATGAAATGATTTGAACCTTGTTCATGAGAAGTTTGTGGATATATTTGACATCAATGTTTTGCAACTTATAATTCTTCAACTATTGAGTTTGCGCAATCAAAGAATCATGGCCATTTATCATAGAGCTTGTACATAGGTGGGTTGTAGAATAGGTGAGGCCTACATAAGATTACCCATGTAAATTATGCATATGAAACTTTTGGTGCTATCTATAATATATTGGAAGTGTCATGATGTAAGGCTTTTGATTACATCAATTTTGACACATATTCATCCCTTTGCATGAAGATGTCTAATAGGTTCATGTTTGTTGTTTTATGGTGAAATTTATTTTGCCAATTGGTCTTCCCCTTGATGTATTGACTTTGCCTTCAAGCCAAAACAGATATATGTAAGATGTATATTGGGTCATTGAACTGGTATATGTTGAGGAATTGTGTCTCAACTTGAACTAGTTCATCTACTTTTTCATTACCTAATATTCCAACCTTGTGGCATTTAACTTTCTAATAGAGTAAATTGTTTCAAAGTGTTGCTTCACTACAAACAATTGGATAAGGTTTCTATTTGTACAATAGATGTGTTCTAATTTCTAAAGGGTTACATATAAAATTTGTAAGGTTACGTACCTAATAATGAATATGCTAAAGTTCCCATTTTTTCCTTGAATGTTTTACAATCTTGTTACAAAACAATTGTATATATCAAGTCTTGCCCATCTGTTTTGCTAGAGATCCATCGGTGTATCTTGAAGTGTTTGCCTTGAATGGTCATGGAAGGTCTCATTGAGTGGATACTGACTAGTTGAATATGCAATTGTGTTGAGCATGATATTTTTTATATGGGAGGACACTAAACAATCTTTTTTTTCACCAAAAATGTTAGTTTATTCTAGGTCAACAAGACTCAATTTACATTTTCTGGGTGCTATTATCAGTGTTCCCATGCAAGTATCAACAATTTGCATTCATGTTTTGTTTGAACTATGAATGATGGCTGGTTTTCCCACCCCACAATTTTGTGTATTAAATGATTGGCATCATGTTTGGATCTTACAATGCCAACATGCACCGTGGAGCTCGTAGTGGTGGCATCCTTTTTCTTTGCTAATGAAACTTTGGGTCCACCCTTGGGTAGCACTTGCCTGTTCCTCCACAAGATCAATTTGGCTTTCTTCCTATCTCATCATCCCCTAGTTGATATTGGCTGAAATGTTTACCGAAAACTTTGAGTTTAACTATGGGTCTTGTTATCTGATTTGTAGATGAGTAAATTAAGTGAGTTTTTTAACTCAGGCTTTTAAGAGATCTGAAATGGGTTTTAAAAAGGCCTCAATTTATTTTAAGTGTTAAGTTGCACTGTTATTTCTGATTATGGTGAGTAAGTAGAAGGCAAGTTGGCACCACTGAACTTGGATCACATACATAAGGAGAAACTATATAAGAAGAGTTGCCACTTTTATACAACAAAAAGAGGCAATAATCCCCAGAGGCATAATCTTTTGGGTAATGTGGTTTTGATCTAGTATGGGAGTAATATTATTAACAACCCCGAGTTAACCAGCCAGCCACGACGAGGGATGGATGGTGGGTAGACATGAAGCAGTTTTTCATTGGGTTTCAGCTCCCTAAATAACCACAGTGGTTAGCTCAATTTCGGTCAGTCTGGTCATGATATTAGATCCCGGGCTGATATTTGCCGGGTATACAGAAGGTATAATAAATCTGGTATTTGGTACTGCTATAAAGGCGCATTCACACCTAATGTTAAGCCAGTGTGAAGGGAAAATCTAGGTGGCATCTTAGGTGGCACCCAATGTTAAATGGGTGATTATTTAATATTAATTGAATGAATGTGAACTTAACATAAAATCTTTGTGGTAATTAGGTTTAGGTTCTAAAATGACTAGCTTGGTTTTTTCCATGCTTGATGAGCCTCTTCTGTTTGGGAATCTGTTTCTTAAGGGAAACATACTTGTCATTTGTTTTTTAGTGCACTTAAAATGGCTTAAAACTTAATGGGTGCACCAACTAAGGCTTTACAAAACTTCTTTGTCTTCCAAAGGCAAAGATATAATGATCAAAGATTTTAAGTTTGAAATTTTATTTTTTTTCAATTTACCCATCACCAAGCATTGATCCCTTTCCATCAAACAACCCATATTTTCCTCATTCCTTTATCAAATTGAGCAATTTCTATGACATTGGAAGTGCTAGGTGGAGGGATAGAGATTTTGTTGAAGCCTCAAAAGCAGCAGAGGAACAATATGCAAGGATTCAATCTCCTTTGTCTTTTTAAATGTTCACTCACTGGCCTATCTACCCTAGTAACATTTTTTTTCTTGCTGATGTATTTTCATCACATTTTGAACTGACAAATATGATTTCAACTTATACAGAGAATTTTTCATGGGAAAAATGACCCAAATTCACCAGATTTTGAATTTTTAAAATTCCAAATTGCCAAAGTCTTATGATAACTTTCAGAAGGTAGCCAAGAATATAATTGGATTTCATTTTTTTATATCTTGAATCCTAATCCCTAAACCCAGACCTTTAGGATTTAGGGTTTTTCATATCTATTATGTAACCAAATTTGGTTACATTATTTTCCAGATGATCACCATTAATTTGGCTACATCACAAAATCCTTAAAAGAAACCCTGCATAGTAGCTCATATTTCTGCAAAAGTACAAGCGCCGGGGTGAGTTGTGGGAGATTATATAATAGGTACTCAATTGCATGTGTATTCTCCTTTATTTCTTTGATTGAGGGTACTTCAATAGTGGTAGTGCTTCCAGATTGGAGATGGTGAAAGCCATCAATGTATGTAAAAAGGGTCTATCTTGAGAACCTTCCCATAGATTTTAGGTACCTATCCAAGGCTACTGGGTATAGGAGAAGGGTCTACATTTAGACCCTTCTTCACCTTCCTGCATTTTTGGAATGTTTTTGGAGCCTGAAGATGAGACCTTGAAGATAAGCATCCCCAAATTATGTGGAAGCTTTCAACACTTGTAGTGATGCTCCACCATATGTTTCTTATTTTGCAAAAATTGGACATGTGTGGATTTGGCTTTTGGGGGAAAAAAACATGAAAGCCTGCACTGAAAAAGCCTCCCCACATTACCTACAATATGAGATGAGAGCTTCAACAACTTCAGCTTCAGCTTCAATACCTAAACTTGCACTTTACTGACACACTCTATGCTTCTTTTTCCAGGTTCTTGCAATTTAAAAAAATAATGAAAAGCTCAGAGTTCAGAGTCAATGTAGGTAAGTGCTGTGACGTGTGTTTCATAATTGTCATTTTGATTCTTCTTTCACAAGTTTCTTTGATGACTTCTTTTTCCCACATGCATGTAGATTCACTGGCCCACTGCATATAAATAAATGGCTCCCTGAAGAGTGTGGAGATGGAGATGGGAAAACTGGCAATGCTTCATTTATGCAAAAATGCAAACGTCTTCTTGAGTATGGTGTAAGATCACAACACAACTTGTATCTGCAGCATATCTCTCCCTTTTGTTTATTTCAAGATTGCAATCAATAGGCACACTGGATTGTTGTATTTCTGTTTGTTTTATGAACTGACAGTTCATTTGCTTGGCTTCCATTGATAGTTTCCCATACCAATGATAGTTTCCTGTGACCTTTGTGCCTGGGCAAATCCCGAAAACCACAAAATGTTGAAATGACTCTCTCATTATACACATAAATATATGGGTTTTGCTGCTTTAATGGTCTAAGCAGGATCAGTCTTGCTCCCTTGATAAAAATGATGAGCTAATTTTACGGAATCATGAGATTTGATCGTGTGCAGCAGCTGCTGTAGAAACCTGAGGTGCAAGAGGGTCTTATACTGATCAATGTCATCAAACCCTGATGATTGAAGAAGGACCATGTGGTGGTGGAGTCATCTTGAAGAATTTTGTTACTGATGCTCAGATCATGTGCAGCAACTGTTTTAGGAACTGTGGGTGAAGCAAGCCAGTTTTTAAATACCGTTTAGATCATCAAACCTGATGAAGAAGTCCGAACAGGTGCAGGTGTGAGTTCTTGATCAAGAATTTAGGCCAGGATGGGGAAAATGTAGAGGCTTTTCAAAAGTATCAGGAAACTTGGAGTGGATGGATATAAATAATTTCATAAATTCATTTCATAGTTGTCACAATGATGTATGTATGTATGCGTGTGTGTGTTTACTACATCCAGTGATCATGTAGAAGTGGAGACAATAGAAAGGTTTTCAGTGACGGAAGTGCACAAGCCAACAAACAGGTATAGCATCAGTCACATTTGCTGCAGGTTAAATACAGTATTAGTGTGAGAAACACATAAGAGATTTGATCTGATTCAGCATGAGGTTTTCTCATATCTTCTTCTTTTTCTTCTTCTTCGTCTTCTTCTTCAGATGCCATGGAACTTCTCAATCATTACTGAATCCTTGCTCAATTGTTGTAGCAGTCTGAGAGAGTCCAATATCCTTATTGAATCCCTTGCTCAATTGCAACAGCAGCAGCAGCAGCAGACAGAGTCCAATATCCTTACTGAATTTTAATCCATGCTGATCAATTGTAGCAGCAGCAGGACAGAAGTGAGCTAGCTCTCTCAATAGAAAATTGAGAAGAAGGCTTGAAAAAAACTCTCAAATTTTGTATCAATTCTAGGCAGAGGATGACTAGTGTTTAGGCATTATTATGTACTCTCTTCACAAGCCTGTTGAGAAACAGAAAATGGGAGCATCAGAAAAAAATTTGTACAAGAGTCGACTTCATTCAAGCTCTTGAAAGCAAACAAAGCAGAGAGAGCTGTTGGTAGTAGGGTTGCAGTCTCGCAAGAGCAGCAGCAGCAGCAGCATCACCATGAAACTGATTAAGAACCGGACCGGATTGAGGACCGGATGCATAGATTGATACCCAACCCCCAAGGCCTACTTGCCGGCGGCTGCGGTCGACATCCAAACCGGACCCACGATGATCACCGTCGTCACCGCAATGGACCACAAAACCGTCATCGCTATCTTGTTTAACCTGGGTACAAGGAGAGTTAAACATCCCCAGCCCAAAAAAAGAAAAAGAAAAAAGAAAAGAAGCCCTTGCTACAGGCACAAAGTACAATGCCTTTTTACTTTTTCTTTTAGAATGGCACATTTGTAGCCACATTTTGAGATTTTTTTTTTTTTTTTTTTTT